>Ga0134125_10000377_pt1 | contig 60659 bp, 60 predicted proteins | sample KB31751_FD_96464 | JGI IMG/M metagenome (GOLD analysis project Ga0134125, IMG submission 96464) | Terrestrial soil microbial communities with excess Nitrogen fertilizer from Kellogg Biological Station, Michigan, USA - KB3-175-1 | ecosystem: Environmental > Terrestrial > Soil > Unclassified ... | reverse complement strand
CGGCTTCACGGGCGGGACGCCCGTGCCACGCGCCTGTGCCAGGCAGCTGTGGCATCGGCATGTTGCCGATGGGTCGGCTTCACGGGCGGGACGCCCGTGCCACGCGCCTGTGCCACGCAGCTGTGGCATCGGCATGTTGCCGATGGGTCGGCTTCACGGGCGGGACGCCCGTGCCACGCGCCCGTGCCACGTTCATATCAGGCCGCTGTCTTTCGCTTTGAGGGCGGCTTGAGTGCGGTCGCGAACTTCGAGCTTACCAAGAATATTCGTCACGTGATTCTTTACAGTGCCTTCGGCGAGGAAGAGAGTATTTGCGATCTCACGATTGCTCTCGCCCTTGGCAATCAAGCGAAGTATTTCAAGCTCGCGCTCCGAGAGCGGCTCGGCTAGCGCGAGCGCTGGTTTGATCGTTTTGTTGCTCAGCCTGGCAAACTCGGCAACAACCTTGGCCGCCACCGATGGCTGCAGGAACGACTCGCCGCGGGCTGCTAAGCGAATAGCTTCTCCTAATTTTTCTGAGGACGCGTCCTTCAGCAGATAACCCACCGCGCCGGCACGTAGACCGTCAAAGACCATCTCGTCGTCATCGAAAGTGGTCAAGACTATGACTCGACAGCCTGGGAGCTCCGCGTGGAGGCGCCGTGTCGCGGCTACGCCATCAAGCACCGGCATCTGCAAATCCATCAATACCACTGCCGGCTGAAGTGAATGCGCGAGCCGAATTGCTTCCGCTCCATTTCCAGCTTCGCCGACAACCTTAAAATCAGTTTGCACTGAGAGCAGCGTGCGCAAACCTTCTCGAAAGAGCGGCTGATCGTCTACCAGCAGAATCTTGATTGTGCTCATGCCGGTAGCTCCACTTCCAGTGCGAACCCTTTCCCCGGACTGGTCTGCAATCTCACCTCTCCATTCAAAAGCTGGACACGCTCACGCACTCCCAGCAAGCCAAAGCCACCTGCTGATTTGCTTCCGCCCACGCCATTGTCCTGGATACTCAATTGAACAGAATGTTCATCGCGATAGTCGAGGTGAAGATCGACCTTGGTTGCATTAGCGTGTTTTCCGACATTCGTCAGCGCCTCCTGAGCCGCTCGATACAACGTAAGATTTGCTTGTGGAGTGAGGGCTCGAACGGTTCCGCCGACAATTAGATTTACAGAGAGTCCGCCCGTATTCCACTGTTCCGCGAGCTGAGTCAAAGCCAGTGGTAGCGGCCGGCTCTCAGTCGGCGAGGCACGCAACGCTGCTACCGACCGGCGTACTTCTGCCAATCCTTCCTGAGTCAGCGTTTGTGCTTTCGATAAGTGATCCAGCGCGCGTGGTTGATCCTGATTGAGAATGGCCTGCGCGGCGCCTATCTGGATGTTTACGACGGTTAAGTAATGACCGAGACTGTCGTGTATTTCTCTCGCGAGGCGATTGCGCTCTTTCGTCGTAGCCAGGTCTTCAATTTGGGCGGCATGTTCTCGCAAGCGCTGGTTGGCGGCGGCAAGTTCGGTGCGGGCATCTCGCTCACTCGCGGCCACGCGTGTAAAGACGACAACGAACACTATGCCCGTGCCGTACACGAGGGCGATGACAATGGCATCGATCCATCGGCTGCGTACGAGCAGCGGCATAACCAAAGTCACGTAGATGAGTGTGCAGACGGGAATCATCAAATGCAGACCCAATAGAAGCGCCGACTGGCCTGCGAGAGGAAGCAGGATCATCGAAAGCTCGCCGGTGGTGCCGCGCAGCAGGATGAGGGCGCCGGCGAGCACGAGTTGGATCAGGAAGTACGCTGGTCCGGCGAATCTCGATTGCGAGCGGCGACAAGCAGAGAAGCCAAAGGTGCCCACGATTAAGTACGCAAAAGCGAGGACAATCAACAGCACGATTTCCCACGCCGGAGGAGAACGTCGTGAATAAATCAATGCTGCCGCAGCCGAAGCGTACGAAGCACACACCACGATCGCGAAGGCAACGTTGCCGCTGGTGAAGATCCTAAAACTGGGTCGAGACCTTGAAGTCACTTCAGAATGTGGTCTATCGATGCCTGACTCACGAAACAATGCTTGGTTCTTTGCGAGCTTTGCGTCTTTGCGGGAAACCTCCTGTTAATGGGGCGTCAAATTTCCTGCAAAGGCGCCAAGCACGCAAAGAAAAGCGCGGTCGAGGCTTCACTCTAATATAAGTGAGCAGATGACCGATAGTGACTTTAGTCATTGTTACGGTACCGCCGGGTCATAGAAAAATGTGACCTCGGAAGATGACCCCTGGCACGTCAACAATACGCAATAACCGGGTATTGTGATCGCGAAAGATAAGTTCGAATTAGGAGTGCCCATGCGAAAGCCAATCATCCTTCTGACCTATATTGCAATTTTCTCGTTGTCCATTGGTGCTCACTCTGCGGTCCGGTCGCAACAGGCGGTTTCGACTTCACCCGAGCAGGAATTTCAGGACGCAATAAAAAAGGGTAGGACGGCGAGAGTCGCTGAACTTCTTAAGCAGTATCCTGCCGTCATCAACAGCAGCACGAAAAACGGCACTACACCCGTTCTTCTTGCCATCTATGCACAGCATCCGGAAATAGCCGAAGCATTACTCGCTACCGGAATTAAGCCAAACATTTTTGAGGCCGCGGCTACTGGACGCGTCGGACGAGTTAAAGAACTTATCAATACGAGCCCCGCGTTGGTTAAAGCTCACTCTCCCGACGGCTGGACTGCGTTGCACCTGAACTTTGGAAATCTCGAAATTGTAAAAGTCCTGCTCGACAGTGGCTCCGATATCAACGCTGTTTCAAAGAATGCTTTCAGCGCGTCGCCCCTCCAGGGTGCTGCGGCATTTCATAAGATTGAGCTTGCCAGGCTGTTAATCGCGCGCGGTGCGAACGTGAATTGTTGCGCGGCCGAAGGTGGTACGCCGCTCCACGAAACTGCGGGTAGTGGACAAGTAGAATTTGCCAAACTGCTGCTTGAGCACGGCGCGAACATCAATGCGAAGGACGAACATGGTAAGACGCCGCTCGCTGTGGCTCTCGCTTACAAGCAAGATCAGATGGCCAAGTTCCTGCGCGCACAGAAAGCTGTTCAGTAGAGTTCCTCTTTCTAAGGAGTAACCATGCAAACCGATTTTCCAGGCGATGAACGGGAAGTCTTTCCCGGTATTCATGAGCGGCGGCGTTTTCTGAGCGGTTCAATGGCGACAGCGTTGGCGTTAGCCATAATGGGAACTTTTCGAGGAAGGGCTCTCGCTCAAGCTCAGTCGAATGCCATGGTGGGTGCGGAAAAGCTGGCGTGGGACGACTTTTTGAAGCAGGCGCTTCCGGTTGCTCAACAACTCATCGCGCGTCCGGAGTTCAGCGTGGACGAATATCTCTACCGCATCGGTTCTTTGGCAACCCGCCTGAACGAGATTCCTGACAGTAAGCTTGGACCTTACACCAGCGTCGACAAGCACGTATGGTTCGGTCCCAGCTTCAGAGGTACGCCGTTTTTCATCATTCAGTGGCGCATGGAACCTGGCGCCGTACTTCCCGCCCACAACCATCCGAACGCGAGTGTGTGCTCGCTTGGTTATGCAGGTGAAGTGCGACTGCGGAATTTCGAAATCGTAGGCGAACCACCTGACTACTCCTCCACTAAACCATTCCAGGTCAGGGAGAGCCGCAACGAGATGATAGCTAAAGGAAGGATTAGCACGTTATCTCCGACCCGCGATAATATTCATTGTTTTCAGACCGGTAAGGAAGGTGCGCGAGGGATTGATATCAACACGCTGCACGGCGCCATGGGTCCATTCAGATTTCTCAACATCAGCGAGAAGGCAATGGACCTGGAGAAGAGAATCTACGAAGCCACCTGGAACGCGAGTCTCGGGCAATAGATTCAGCGGACAGTGGGTCTGTTGGACCTCTCGTTGACCGCGGCTTTAGCCCGGTGGACAGAGAGGCCTCTTAGTTAGAAGAGATGGAACCGGTTCAACGGCAAGAATATACTTGACTCACCGCGATTAGAGACCGCCGGCTTCAGGCGCGTGAGTTTCAGTTTCAGCCAACTTTGCCCGAAAAGTCCTAAAATCCCACCTGCGGCAGCTGGTGGTTACTTCAGGTCCAGCCTACCAATATTGATGTCGTTGTTCTGAATCCCACCTGCGGGAGCAGGCGGATGGTTCAAGTCCTGCCTATTTCCGTTGAAAACTTGCGAGCGAGGCTGCACTTGAAACATCCCTCAGCTGCGGCTGAGGGGATTCAAAGGACCAATCCAAACCTCTCTCTGTAGGTCGAACTTGAAACTATCCACCAGCTGCTGCAGGTGGGATTTAAGACTTTTCGGGCAAAGCTAAAAGAGCCGTTCTCACTCGGTTGAAGATGAGAGGCGCTACTTGCTCTGGCTGATGCAAAAGAGGTTGTTCTGTCCGCGCAGAAAAAGCTCGCCGCCTGCAATCACGGGCGTGGCGATGAAGACCTGGTCCGCGAGCGTGTTGGTAGCGATCACTTCAAACTTATCACTCATCTTGAGGACCACAACATCGCCGTCTTCAGTGGCTAGATACAGCTTGCCGTTGGCGCCCACCGGCGATGCTTTGAAGTTGTAGGTCTTGGGCAAGCGCACTTGAGCAAAGTGCGGTTCGCCGGTGGCGATATTAAACGCGCTGACTACGCCGTTATCCGTCACCACGAACAGCTTGTTGTCGTGCAAGACCGGCGACGTTGTGTAGGCAAGTCCGCGAGTCTGGCTCCAAAGGATCGAGTCTGTGCCAGTGAGGTCGCCTTCTTTGCCCAACTTGATCGCCATCAGACGCGGATCGCGATAGCCGCTCATGACAAAGACCACGCCGTCCTGATGGACCGGTACCGGAATAGCATTGGCTCCCAGACCGGCTGCTTCCCAAAGCACCTTCCCGTTTTCGGCATCGTAGCTACGAACTTTCCTGGTGGCTGCAACTATGATTTGGCGGCGGCCCGCATGATCGACAGCGAGAGGCGTACTCCATGAGCTGCCTTCATCTCTCGGTACTCGCCACAGTTCCTTTCCATTGCGTTTGTCGAGGGCAACGATGAACGAGCCGGCCTCGTGATCGAAAACCAGAATCAAGCGATTACCGTCGAGGAGAGGAGCGGTGCCTTCCCCGAAGCCCAACTTGATCTTCATCTGTACGCCCAGATCCTTCTCCCACTGCAACTTTCCGTTGAAGTCGTAGCAGTAGATGCCACGCGATCCAAAGAACGCATAAAGGTATTTGCCGTCAGTGACCGGAGAGTTCGAGGCGAAGCTGCCATAAACGCGATGATGGCCCTCGTGAGGCACGGCGACCTTCGCTGTTCTTTGCCAGAGGAGTTTCCCAGTCTTGCGATCGAGACAAAGGACGTCAAACTTGTGCTCGACTTGCGGTCCGGTATCACCACCAGCTCCGCGGCCACGGCTCTGACCGGTAGTTGCTGGTTGAGTCGGCGCAGGTGTAGCCGCCGGCTTGCCAGTGGGGATCGCAGTGGTTACGAAAATTCGATCGCCCCAGATGACTGGCGTCGATAGTCCCTTTCCGGGAATCTCCACCTTCCACTTGATGTTGGTTGTGTCGTTCCAGGTAGTTGGCGCGTCACCGCGGGCCATGCCGGTAAAGAACGGCCCGCGCCACTGAGGCCAATGTGCCTGATCAGCCGCCTGAGCATAAAGCATTGCTGGCGTGAGAACTATCAAAAGAACGAGACGAATTCCGTAAGCAAACGCTTTCATTTCATTTCTCCCTAAGCTAATTCACCAAAGATGTAACTCTGGATCGAGATCAGTGTGTGGAGTCGGATCTAATCAAAATGTTGAAGGCTAAAGCGGCTCATTTTACGCATCTTGCGAGAACCACGCCAGAAGAAGATTTGAGTCGGGTCGTGCTTGTTAGTATGTGTTTTGCGCGCGAGAAGCAAAGGCTATCCACAGATTACGCAAATTACACTGATGAAGTAAGACAGGTACGGTCAACATAGCTTTGCTTGAACCAACAGCGGTGTAATCTGCGCAATCTGCGGATAGGTTTCGAAGCGTGGATCAGGATCTAACTTGCGAGTCAGACTTTCTGACGGGATAATCAAAGTCATCATGGGCAACTTAAGAACGCTCTACGACGCGATCGAGCCTTTCGATAGCGGCTGCCTCAAGGTTTCGCCGGTTCATGAACTTTATTACGAGCAATGCGGCAATCCGAATGGAAAGCCAGTTGTGTTTCTGCACGGCGGGCCAGGCGCCGGACTGGCTCCCGATTATCGCCGCTTCTTTGATCCACAAGCTTATCGCGTAATTCTGTTCGATCAACGCGGAGCGGGGAAGAGCCGGCCGCATGCCTCGCTTGAAGACAACACGACGTGGCATTTGGTCCAGGACATCGAAAAGGTACGCGAGCATTTCGGCGTCGAGCAATGGCAGGTGTTTGGCGGCTCCTGGGGGAGCACTTTGGCGCTTGCTTATGCTGAGTCCCATCCGGAAAGAGTAAACGCGCTCGTGCTACGCGGGATTTTTCTGGGGCGCGAAAAAGAGATTCGCTGGTTGTACGAAGACAGTCAGGGCGCCAGCTCGATCATGCCGGATACGTGGGAAGAGTACGTGCGCATCATTCCTGAAGCTGAGCGCGGCGATCTCATTCATGCTTATTACCAGCGGCTTACTAGTGACGATCATGAAGTGAAAATGGAAGCCGCGCGCGCATGGTCAATCTGGGAAGCGAGCGCGTTGAAGCTTATCCAGGACCAGAGCCTGATCGATGATTTCAGCGAACCTGAAAAGGCGCTGGCGCTCGCCCGAACCGAATGCCATTTCTTTCTCAACTCGTGTTTCTTTGACTCCGACAACTATTTGCTCGAGCACATCGATCGCATCAGGCATATTCCGGCCGTCATAGTCCATGGTCGGTACGACGTGCTTTGTCCCACTGCGAACGCCTGGGATCTGCATCGAGCGTGGCCTGAGGCTACGCTCAAGATCATTCCAGACGCCGGGCACTCAGTTACCGAGCCAGGCATCGCCGGTGCGCTACTTGAAGCTACGGACAGCTTTCGCTAGAGAGCCGAGGCAACACCCGAGAATGTTGGTTGTCCGGAGCTTCAGATGTTGATGTTGCGCAAGCAATGCTGGCGCGGCTCTGCCGCCGCACAGTGCGGAAAGGCTCTGCCTTTCCGGCTCGTATAACTAAGGAATCTTGAGGCTACGCCTCCAGAGTCCGAGGCGCAGCCTAGAACAAATGAATAGCCTAACAGCCGGAAAGGCAGAGCCTTTCCGCACCGTGCGGCGGCAGAGCCGCAGCAGTGTTGATCGCAGGCTAATAGAAATTCATTGATTTATTCCCGCCGTTTTAGCTATCTTTGAGTCTGGCTGAAGACAGCCGAGAATCGGCCCCACGTCTCGCAGCCTCTCATCGCTCACACATCTCCCTCCCGCATCAGGAGAATTCCTTATGTCAAGCATCAGATGTTCGAACTGTGGTCTGCTTAACTTTGTTAGTGCAGAGAACTGTAAACGCTGCCACGTCGCCTTGGTATCGGACTCCGCATCGCAGTCCGAACGGCAGCCCACATCGGAATCCGAATGGCAACCCACCTCGCAGTCCGAATGGCAGCCCGAATCGCAAACCGAATGGCAGCCCCGGCCGCTACCAGAAGAGTTTCAGGTGCGCGGTGAATATCACGGCTGGTTTACCCGCTGGATGTTGTTCCTGATGGGATTGTTTGGCTTCGAATTGTTGCTGATCGGGTTGTCTCACGCCAACCTGTTGGGGGAGAAGATTCCCATAGCTATGTTCGTGATTTTTCTCTTTGCAGGCATCCCGCTGTTTTTCGCCTCACACATCTGGTTCATTAGTCGAGTTTATCAAGAGAGTCCGGGCTACGCTTTGGCGGCCTTGTTCATGCCAATATTCAGTATCATTGCAGTGGTAAAGTTCCCTGACAGAACCAAACGCGCGTTCGTCGGAAGGTTCATCTGTTTAGGGATTGTGCTTTGCAGCATGGCTATCCCTCAGGACGCTATGCTTAGGTCGCAAGTGACCCATGTCGATGAAAAACGACAGGTGCGCTTAGAGTACCCCGACGACTGGTCCGTTCACGAAAATGCTCAGTTTGGCACCCTCGTGGTGGCGAGTCCCGATTATGGGTCCGAATGGAAGGCTGCCGTAGCCATCAACGCCTTTAGGGACAAGGAGTGGAGTTCAGCCTCCGAGCAGCGAATCGCTGAGTATCTCGAGGACCTTCGTACTCAAAAGCGCGATTATCTTCTCAAGAGCACAAGACCGTTCTACCACCCCAGCAACCTAAGTGGAGTGGAAATTGTCTACACCTGCGCTGATCGTAAGACCGGCATACCGATGACGAAACGAGCTTTTCTGCTCTGGCATCCGGACGGCCGCGTGATTGAAATCAATGAGTCAGCGTACACTCCCGAGTGGGGACGATTTGAACCAGCGCTGAATAAGATTGTTGAGTCAGTTCGGCCTACGTATTGAGAATTGCCGTTTGGAAACCGCCCACTCGGAGGTGAATTATGCGCCGACGAATTCGGCGAGCTTGACGCCGTGGTCGGCAGCGATCATTTCAGCAGCTTTCTCTGCAATCATGATCGTGGCGGCGTTCGTGTTTCCGCTCACGACATTGGGCATCACGCTGGCATCAGCTACACGTAGCTTTTTTACTCCGGCTACTCGGAGTTGCGGATCGACGACGCTGCCGATGCGGCAAGTGCACGTCAGATGATAGACCGTAATAGAAAAGTGAAGAGCCAGGTCCTCAAGCAAAGCGTCGCTCGGAGCGTCGCCTTCCTTGTAGCCGTGTTTTTCGGCGAGAAATGGCGGCACTAACCAACTGCCAACCCTCGACACGGGCGAGACGCCCGTTCCATTCTCGTGCTTCGGCCAGTTCCTCACAATCTCCAAGGCGCGACGCACCACCGCAACCATAACTTTCAGGTCGTAGGCATCGCCGAAATAATTCATCCGGATAGCTGGATGAACGGCGGGGTCTGCACTTTCAATGACGATTTCACCCTCGCTGTGTGGCAGCACTGGATTAGCCAACAAGATCATGGCTTCGTTGTCGGTCGCGAGGTGCTTCGCAGCGTCGTCAAAATAACGCGAGGTATCAATGTTCAAGCAGCCGAACCACAAGTCGTGATTGTATCCGCAGGGAATGAAGGCAATCTGCCCATCATGACTGTGATGATCGCCAAGCCCGGTAGAAAACCACGCGCCTGCCTCGTACAAAGATGAGGACGCCAGGCCACTCCCAGTCGTAGCCCACTCCGCGAGCCGGCGTTCAGCCTCCTGCTTCAAAGCTTGAAGCTCGGCAGGCATCTGCTCGTCATCATTGGGATCGGCAGGCAAGGGACCGACGGGATGTCGGAGCGCTGCGGGACCAATCGAAATGCCTACTTCATTCATTGACACACCAACCCCCGGGGCAGGGAAGAAGAGCGGTACTTGAATGTGATCTTTGAGATGTTTGCCAACGTGCGGCGAATCAACGAGACACTCAACGCCAACTGCCGCGAGTTCGGCTTGAGGCCCAATGCCCGACAGCATTAAGAGATGAGGCGAACCAACAGCGCCCGCACTCAGAATCACTTCTTTGGTTGCGTGAACGACGGCAGTCTCGCCTGACGCTTTGCGATATTCGATTCCTTTCGCTTCTATCTTTCCGTCGGAACTGTTAACTAACACGCGGGTCGCCTGGGCTCCAGTTATTATCGTGAGATTTGATCGTCCCTCCGCGTCGCCTTCAAGAAAAGCTCGATACGTGCTGGAGCGCTTGCCTTGTTTAGTATTAGTTTGAATGAGGGACACGACGCCAGCCGGCCCACCGCGATCGCGCCCATTGTAGTCTCCGCGCGGGATGCCGGTTGCTTCGGCTGCCTCAACAAATCCGCGCGCGGCGGGAAGAATGGGCGAGCGCACCGAAACCCCAAGAGGACCGCCCGACTTGTGCGCCGGCGCATCGACTTCGATTTCATCGCAGGCTACAAAACCTTCACTCTTGAGGAAGTAAGGGAGCACGTCGGCATAGCTCCATCCGGTCGCGCCGCCCTCAGCCCAGGCATCGAAGTCGCGGGGATGACCTCGCACATATGCCATGTAGTTGAGGCCGGATGATCCACCAAGCATCTTGCCTCGAGGCACTGGGACTCGTCGTCCTCTTAACCCGAGTCCCGCATTGCCGGGATCGCCGCTGTACATCCAATCGGTACCGGGATTGCGCTGCATGGCCGCGCAGGCGACGGGCATCAACTCGACATCGGGTGGTCGTTCCCCGGCTTCCAGAAGAGCCACTCGGCAACTGGGATCCTCTGACAGCCGCGCTGCAATCACAGCTCCTGCGGATCCGCCGCCAACTACAATGAAGTCAAAGGTCTCGGACATGGTTCTCCTTCTACGCTGCCGTGTAGCCACCGTCAGCCAGATATACGCCTCCAGAGCAATAAGTGGATTCATTACTCGAGTTCACCAATCTGATCGTTCTGATCACCAAAATCGAGTATGACCGTACCAACCGCCGCAAGCTCTCCGTCTTGTCCGATCACAACACAGATAAGGCTATCGTTATATATGCATCGCTTGATCCAAACGCCGTCGTAGACTTCAGTGCTTCAATGTTAATTTACTCATCGCCATAATTCAGCTTCAATAGGTTGATGATGGTGGGGTGGAAGTACAATCAAGATGTCGTTAGTCGGCGAGACCGTTTCGTGATTGTCCATTGTAACGGTATTGAGCAGGAACTCTAATAGTCCCTGATGTGCCAAGAAAAAGTAGGTAAAGCATAAATGGTGAACTGAAGCCTTAGCCGATACCACAGGCTGGCCCTGTGGTGTTTCATGTTCACAGCTACAAAACAGGCTGATCCATCGGTTCGCAAGAGGCCACGGGCTGGCCCCGTGGAGTTTCACGTTGCCGCCTGCTACCAGCATGAAGCGTGAACACTCCACGGGACGAGCCGTGGCATCACCAAAAATCTCGGCCCGCCTCTGTTAGCGACCAACGTGAGTGACCACGGCGCCAGGCCGTGACATCAGTTTAGCGACTACCTACTTTTTCTTGCCGCACTGCAACTTCTGTTGGTTGCGACGAGGTAAGATAGAGTCGCGGTTTTTTCTTATCGGTAGAAGACTTGACGGAAGCGAGCCCGGTTCAAAGCTCTCGGCGAATTTAAGGAGTCATGAGTATGGAACTCGAGCAATGGCGCAGCGAGATTAGCGCCTTGGATAATGAACTGCTTCGACTCCTCAACCAGCGCGCTGAGCTGGCTTTGAAAGTGGGGGAGTCAAAAAAGGGTTCTGGCCTGGCAGTGTGCGATCACACCCGTGAGCGGGAAGTTCTCGAACGAATCTGCTCGATTAACTCAGGGCCGTTGGATGATCGCGCGGTGGTTGAGCTGTTCCGAGCAATCATTCATGAATCGCGACGCATTCAAGTTCAGACGCTGGAGCCAACTCAGGCGGTGGAACCAACTCCAGCGCCAATCGCGCCGGGCCGCATTGCTTTTCAAGGCGAACCGGGCGCCTTCAGTGAAGAGGCCGCAATAAAGTTGCTTGGAGATCAGATCGAGCTGGTTCCTCGCCCGACCTTCGAATCTCTTTTCGATGCAATCACCGATAAGTCCGCAGACTATATTCTGGCTCCAATCGAAAACAGCATCGCTGGTTTCGTACACGGTTCTTTCGATCAGCTTCCCGATAGCAACCTGCAGATCATCGCCGAAGTTATCATTCAGATTAGTCAGTATTTGATTGGCTGCGCGGGATCTTCGTTCGACTCTATTGCTTCGGTCGAATCTCATCCGGTCGCGCTTGAGCAGTGTCGCCGGTTCCTGGAGATCAATCCGCAGATTCGCCGCATAGTCGCGCAGGACACCGCCGGCAGTGTCGCAGAGATCGTTCGCGCCGGTGATCCGTCACGCGCTGCGATTGCGGGATTGCGCGCGGTGGAGCGTTACGGCGGCGTTGTGCTGCGAGAGCATTTGGAAGATAGTCGCGAAAACTACACGCGCTTCTTTCTGCTAGCTTCGTCGCCTGAGCCTGTGGTGGACGCAGACAAGATGTCCTTAATCATCGAGCTTCCGCATCAACCGGGTGCGTTGCATTCTGCGCTTGAGCCCTTCGCGCGTAGTGGCATCGACTTGTTGAAGATCGAAGGTCGTCCCGTCAAAGGCCGGCCCTGGGAATACTCGTTTTATTTGGAGCTACGAGGATCTGATTCAGACGATGTTGCAAGCGTGCTTAGCGAACTTCACCGGCAACGCGTCGAGACAAAGATCCTTGGTTCCTACAAGGCGGCCGCGGTGCCTGCCAGTTAGCGTGGCACGGGCATCCTGCCCGTGTGCTTAAGGTGGCACGGGCATCTTGCCCGTGTGCTTAGGTAGCACAGGCATCTTGCCCGTGTGCTTAGGTAGCACGGGCATCTTGCCCGTGTGCTTAGGTAGCACGGGCATCTTGCCCGTGTGCTTAGGTAGCACGCGCATCCTGCCCGTGTGCTTAGGTAGCACAGGCATCTTGCCCATGTGCTTAGGTAGCACGGGCATCCTGCCCGTGTGCTTAGCTACGATGCGGTTGATATTTATGAAAAGAGTCCCCCGCGATTACGGAGTCGGCTTCAGACGGTTTTCCCGGCAGGGTTATTAGTGGTTGGACTGGACGATGCTGACCTGAAGAATGACCAGCTGTAAGGCAACTCTAAAGATAAAAAGCCATGATTCTTATCCTAACTCCAAACATCGAAGCGGAAAGCTCTACTTACAAGCAATTGATGGATCATCTCTCCGCGCTGGACAGCATCGAGTTGCGCATTCACCAGGTGCAAGGCACCGAGCAATCGTTAACGGAAATCTACCTCGTGGGCAACACCTCAGCAATTGCCGTCGAGGACATGAAATCTCTCCCAGGTGTCGATCGTGTAGTCAGAGTATCGGAGGAATATCGTGTGCTTGGGCGGCACAAGGACGATCACAGGTCGTCCCATTTTGATTACCAGGGCCTGCGGTTCGGGCAGGATACCTTGCACGTATTCGCCGGCTTGTGCGCGGTCGATTCGGCAGAGAGTGTCGAATCAATGATGAACGCTCTGCGTGACCACGGGCAGGTTTGCACTCGCATGGGAGCCTACAAGCCGCGCACGAGTCCATATTCATTTCAGGGCCACGGCGAGAAGTGTTTGCCTTACGTCTTTGAATTAGCGGGCAAGTACGGAATCAAGGTCGTCGCCATGGAAGTCACGCACGAATCTCACATTGATGAAATCAACCGCGCGCTTGAGAGCACCGGTAAGCCGACAGGAGTGATGTTACAAATCGGAACTCGCAACACGCAGAATTTTGAGCTCTTGAAAATTGTAGGGAGACAGCAGGAGTTCCCGGTGTTGCTGAAGCGAGGTTTTGGAATCACGCTGAGCGAGTCGCTTCACGCTGCTGAATATCTCGCCAGCGAAGGGAATCGAAAATTAATCTTTGGGCTTCGCGGAGTTAAGACAAACATGGGCGAGCCACACCGAAACTTTGTCGACTTTGCGCACGTGCCGGTGGTGAAGAGATTAACTCGCATGCCTGTTTGCATTGATCCGTCACATGCGGTGGGTTGGCGGCGCTCCGGCCCGGAAGGTCTTCTCGACATCATGCATGCAACCGCGCAGGGAGTGATTGCGGGAGCGAACATGGTACTGGCGGATTTCCATCCGGCTCCGAATCGAGCGCTCGTGGATGGACCGCAAGCGCTGACCCTCGAAGAACTGCCTCAATTCCTGGAAGATATTCGGATAGTGCGGGAGGCTTACCTGAAGCGGCCGCATCCATTGACTTGATCTTTGCGTTCCTGGCGGCTTTGCGGGAATTGAACTGTTTCCCGCAAAGCCGCAAAGCTCCAAAGGAAACGACTGAAAACTTTCTTGTCCTAAGGATGAAGATAGAAAACCTTACTAATAATCTTCCACTCACCATCAACCGTAAACATGTCCGTGAACCGTTGACCGGTCCAGTTGTCGAGTTCCAGCCGCACCGTGGCCACCGTCTCGGCGATATCGACATTCGTAATCCGGCTTTGGAGCTCCGTCGCGGCGCCATTCTGATCATTCCAATCAAATAATCGTTGAATGGGATCTGCAATCAAGTCGGGACCAATATAGCCAAATATCGTGGCCCCCTCATGGAAAGCCTTCTTCATTTCGGCGCTGCTACCTGACTTACCGCCGTCGATGTAATGCTGGAGCGTCCTGGCTATCGCGTCGTACTCGCTCAAGTTGCTCATCAGTTTCTCCTGTTAGTTGTCTCGAGAGCTTTTGTTGATTCATCTGCCCCAGACCGAGTGATGGGAAGACAATCAACGCGATTGCGAGCGAGGCTGCGATACGTTTTTTCATCGGGGCAGTCGACGGCATTTGGAGTGCGGTAACCTGTTACCGCTTTGGTCAGGCGAAACGGAACAAAGCGACGACAGGTCGTCGCACTCCAAAATTATTCGGCGCGACGAATTGTAAGACTTATGACCTGGCGTACCCAGCGGGCCTGTCGCTTTTCATCGGATATGACTAATCGTCGCGGACCTTCATTCTCCGCCAGTGGTTTTCCATCCTTGGTGTCGGCGAGGAGGACGACCTTGTCCGTGTAATCGTGATCAAACTCCGGCAAAGCAAAGACAGCTCGATAGTGATCGGTAGCCTCGGCGACAAGGAACAAAGCGAGCGCTTTGCCTCGCAGGTCATCGCCGAACTTCACTCCGGCGAGTTTCAGAACTTCGATGAGCTCGATGCCGTCGTAACCAGCTTCGCGGCCAGCGTGATCTTTGGCGCGAATTGAACGCCGGGGCAACTTTGCCAGGTCGTCGTCGGTTAACTTAAGGGGCTTGGCTACTTCGCCTTGGATTGTTAGGACCACCGGCTTTGTGGTTGGCGCGCCTTGTGCGAATGCGCAAGCGCTCAACAGGAACAGAAGGAAGGTTGCTCGAATGATCATATGTGTGCTGCCTCAGACTTGGATTTGAAGACTTCGTTCGGATGTCCAGTTTCTTTTACTCGTCCTGACTCGAGCACCACCACGTCGCTTCCCAGGCGAATCGCCTCGGAGGTGTTGTGAGTGACGTAGATGAAAGGAATACCAAATCGCATTTGAGCGGCGGCAATTTCGTCCAACAAGCCAGACCTGGTCTCCACATCCACGGCTGAAAGTGGCTCGTCGAGCAGGACGACAGACGGATCGGATGCGAGCGCTCGCGCCAATGCTATTCGTTGCTGTTCGCCACCTGACATATTTTCCGGATAGCGATGGCGAACGTGTTGTACTTTGAAAAGATTCAGGATTTCCACCGTGCGTTCTCGCCGCAGTGATTCCGATTGTTCCTTGCTGCCGTAGTTCACGTTCTGCTCGCCAGTCAGGTGAGGGAACAGCGCGTAATCCTGGAAGACGTAACCTACACGGCGATGTTGTATGGAACGATTCACTCCTGACTGTGAATCGAAGTAGGTGACGGCGCCAACGGCGATTGAGCCTGCATCAGGAGTGATGATTCCAGCGATTGCGCGCAGTGTAGTCGTTTTTCCCGAACCGGATGCGCCGAATAGAATGGTGATTCCATCGCCGGCTGCAAAGTCAACGTCGAGATTGAAACTGCCGCTCTGGTCAGATTGGAGCTGCTTCCTGATATTGATTGTTAACTGAGTTCGACTAATAACGCAGCGCTCCTTTGGTCAACTTGCTGGTCAGATAAACAGCCAGCACGGATATCCCGGTCAAAATCAACGCGAGTATCTGAGTTCGTTTGTCGTCACCACTGATGACCGCCTCGTAAATCGCGAGCGGCATGGTTTGAGTCTTACCGGGAATGTTTCCAGCCAACATGAAAGTCGCACCGAATTCTCCCAGCGCGCGAGTGAAACTGAGCACGAGTCCAGCCAGAATTCCTCCGCGTGCCAGCGGCAACGTGATTAGGAAAAAAGTCGCCAACTGGCTTTTTCCGAGCGTGTAGGATGCGAGTTCGTACTGCGGGTTCACACTTTCGATTGCAGCTCGCGCGGACAAGACCATTAGCGGCAGCGCCAGAACAACTGCTGCGATTACCGCGGCCTGCCACGTAAACGCGATCGTAATGTTCGTCAGCCGATAAAGCGGATCGCCAATGAGACCATGGCGTCCAAAGAGAACGATCAAATAGAAACCGGTCACAGTAGGCGGCAGGACCAACGGCAAAGTAAAAAACGACGCCAAAAGCTCGCGTCCAGGAAAGCGACCCTTCGCTAGCAAGAGTCCCAGCGCGAGACCGAGCGTTCCAATGATTACCGTGGCGACGCTCACAATCAGTAATGAGAGTTTCAGCGAATCCCAGATCATTGTTTCGCTTTCATGAAGTCGTGCTTCACTAGAATAGCCTGACCCTCAGGGCTGACAACGAGGTCAATGAATTTCTGCGCGGCTTCCTGTTGACGGCTCCCTTTGATAATTGCAATAGGGTAGAGAATGGGATCATGTGAATCATCAGCAGCGCGCGCGACCTGTCTAAAGTTTAAGTGGGTGCTCGAAACGTCAGACGCATAAACAACTCCGGCGTCGACTTCGTCTCGAACCACATAGTCGAGCACCTGACGCACATCCTCGGCGTAAATCAACTTTGGTTGAAGTGCCGGCAGCAACTTGAGTTTGACGAGCGCCTGTTCAGTGTACTGACCGGCCGGGACGGTTTTCGGATTGCCCACTGCAATCTTCCTGATCTCGGATCTTGTTAACTCGTCAAAAGACGTGATATCCAAACCCTGGTACGGAACTACGAGAACGAGCTCGTTGCGCGCGAAATCTTTTCTCGTTGAAGGGATGATCAAGTCTTTGTTAGCGAGTTCGTCCATCTGCCGGGCGCCGGCGCTCGCAAATATGTCCACCGGAGCGCCCGACTCGATCTGTTTTTGCAGTGCCCCCGAAGCCCCAAAGTTAAATCGCACTTTTACGCCCGACCGTTGCTGGTGTAACGCGGCAATTTCATTAAAAGCCTCCTTGAGACTCACTGCGGCAGAGACTACGAGTTCTGAATTCTGATTACCGGAGTTACAACCGGGTGAAAGGGTGAGTAGAACAAAGACAAGAGTTGATACAACTAAATCCTTAATCCGCAGATTACACAGAAATGAGGAAGGTCTTAGACCTTTGGTTGTCGGTCTTAGATTCTTCGTTCTCATTGTCTGTTCACCGTTAGCGAATAACTCAAAGCTGGTCATAAAGTCCCAACGGTCTAATCCCAAAATCCAACCTTGCTTTATGTCTGTGTAATCGGCGTAATCTGTGGATGTTGTTTTCTTAGCCGCGAATTACCATGACTTCGGTTGCCTTGATGAGAGCGTAAACCGGGACCCCAACTTTAAGACCGAGCGAGCGAGCTGCGTCGCTCGTGATGATTGACGTAATCTCCTGGCCCCCAACGTCGATGCTTATCTGAACGAGCAATCCTTCGTAACGCACTTCAGTAATCGTGCCGAGCAACTTGTTGCGACCGCTGATTGCATCTAGCCCCACTGGCTTGCCGCGGGTTACGCGTTTTCGACTCGTTCCGGTGACGCGTTCAATTTCGCGTCGCGCAATGCGATGATGCCCGCCCAACGTCCTGGTGGTTTGAATCTTTCCCTTGTAGATCCACTGTTTCAGCGTCGGGTAACTCACGCCAGCCAGCCGCGCCGCGTCCATAGGCTTGAGTAGTTCACTCATAGCATTCACCTCGTGTTAAGTGGTTTCGGCCACGATATTAGCACAATCTATACGGATTAATACGACTTCTGAGGATTGCTCTTTACTGGATAACTTTCTTGAAAACCATTCAAGTGGAGCTGATCAATCAATGAGCTGATCAATCAATGAGCTGATCAATCAAGAGCTGATCAACCATGAGCTGATCAACCATGAGCTGATCAATCAATGAGCTGATCAATCAATGAGCTGATCAATCATGAGCTACTCAACCATGAACTGCTCAGGTTTAGTGATCAAAGTTTGAGCGTGGGTGTCCAAGAGAGGACTAAATTGGCAAGTGAGAAAAGCTAAGAACAGCGTTTGAAGGGCTGAGCCAACGTGTGGCCGAGCTTGGGAGGTCCGGAATTGATAACGGCTCTGTCATTATGCTCCTTCTTAGTTAGCAGGACTGGCTCGATTCGCTTTGGCAATGAAAAATGATAAATGGCAAATGATAAATGGCAAATCGGGTCGACATTCTTTAAGTCCTGGCTCGACTCCGTTTCTTGAACTTAGTCAGACCGTTCGGCGACTTCGCGGGCGGCGCGATTTCCGGATTGCAGAGCACCGTTCATCCAACCGGGCCACGGTGATGTTTGACAGCCGGCAAAATGGACGCGACCTTCGGGACGCAAAATCTGCGGTAGCCATGATTGCATCTCGCCGGGCTTGAACCACGCGTAGGCACCGCGCGTCCACTGCTCCTCGTCCCAACACACCGAAGTGCCACCTTCGTAGTACTGCGATAAGCCAGGCAAAACTTTTTCCATTTCCCTGACCGCAAGATCCTGCCGGGCGTCAGCCGTCATCGCGGCGAGATTGCGCGCCCGCTGCCCGGCCACGTAAGCCTCTAAGATACCGCGAGGACCGGGAAGATAATGATCCTTGTCGTAAACCGAGACAATGGGGAGGTCCGTGCTTGCTCCACCCGACAGTCCTTCATCCAGCCAAAACCGTTTTCGGGTCTGCATAAACACGCGGACGACAGATGTGTGTCCAAGTTTGGAGATCATCTCCTGTTTTTTAGGCGTGAACCCCGGAGTCACAATAACGTTGCGCAGGATCGAGAAGGGAATTGCGCAGATCAAATAATCAGCGGCGATACTCGTCTGCGTTTCTCGAGGCGCACAGATTACTCGGACACCATACTCATCGTGTTCAATCGCGCGCACCGGAGTGCCGTAATGAATCTTGTCAGCGAGCCGGGCTGCGAACGCCCTTGGGAAAGTGTCAGAGCCTCCGCGGATGAAGGAGACATCTTTTACTGTGGCGCGCGGCGCCGCCTCGCGGAGCCAGTTCAACGCCGAAACTGTCTGCGCTCCCTCGCCCAAAGTGTCAGTTAACCCCAGACTCAAGATCGTGATTGCATTTTGCGAGGCGCCGCGGAACTTCAGAAACTCCGCGAAAGACATGTTGTCGTACTTTCGCAGCGAAGCGGTGGGCCAGTTCGCATCCTCAGGATCGCCGAGCTCCTTTGTCACCGGTACAACGTATCTCTCCCATAGCTCTCGCCGCGATTTGCCTTTTTCATCGGCGCGCAATTCGAGCGGCCAATCGACCGGAACATCAGGCTTGATGACAATGCGCTTGCCGCGCATGTAGTAAATCGACGCGCCGCTGGTTGACGGTTCCGGATCGAGAGTGAGGTTCAGCAGACGAATGTACTTCATCGTCCACGCGTGGTTATCAAAGACGTTGGTGGCGCCGGCTTCGGCGTAGAGGCCGTCGGCGAATTGGCCTCGCATGGTAAATACGCGGCCGCCTGGTCGCGCCCGCGCTTCGAGCACGGTCACCTCATGACCAGCTTGAGTCAGTTCGTATGCGGCTGACAGTCCAGCCAGACCGGCGCCGATGACGATGACTTTCTTGACGTTGGTCGAGCGAGGAATTGGTTCGGCGGAGAGACACTCCGAACCAAGGATCGATATCGCAGTCGCCGTTGTGAGGCTCTGCTTAATGAACTCTCGCCGGCCGAAACGTGGAGTAGTTTTGTAGGGGCTTTTCAATGGTCAACCAAACAGCGATCGAGAGTTAATTGCTGCGAGCTTCAGGTCATTCTATTCGGAATGCTGAAGGCGCGCTAGAAAAACAACTAGCCACAGATAAACGCGGATAACACTGATCTGAAATCACAATCAGTTCAGATCCCTGTAATCCGCGTGAATCTGTGGCTAAGCTGCTTCCGCCGGACTCTACTAGCTGCCGCTGTTTGGAGTTAAGACTTTTCGGGCAAGCTGGTCTAAGAGTCTAAGACAAATACGATGGAAGGTCTGTCGATCTGGACTTTGAGTCGGGGACTCGTTTGCAGGAGTGTGAATCTTCTAGAAAAGGTGAGGAATCCGTACCACCCACTATCGCAGACGGTACGGACGAGACGAATCCCAAGGTTCAAATGCCGGTGGTTAGGCCTGTGCAGCGGACAAGATCTGTCCTCTTGAAACTTGGAATTCTAATAACCCTTGATGCCCGCGTCATAGCCATTTTCATAAGCCTCGCGGTAGTAACGTCGGTATAGCTCGCGGTCGCCGAGTCGAGCACTGTAGTCTTCCGTCGCCTTCTCGTACGCTTTCTGGCCCTGGTAACCCTTAGCGTTGCGTTTATTGCGGTCCTTGTGGCCTTGTTTGATGCCCTCGTTGTAGCCAGCGTTCAAGGCCGTTTGACGAAGCTGAAAAGAGCCGCCGTACTTTCCGTACCCGTCCCAGTTGCGGCCGCGCCGGTTTTGATTACCGTTGTCGTTGCGGTCACGGTTTCCATCGCGATCATCGCGCCGGGAATAACCTTCAGCGTTGTAGGCGCTCTCAAATGCTTCGCGGAAATATCGGCGATAGAGCTCACGATCGCCGAGACGTCGACTATAGTCTTTCGATGCATTCTGATAGATGCTGTCGTTGTGATAGTCGGAACGGTTGGACTTATCGCGGTCGCTCCGGCCCAGTTTAACGCCTTCGTTGTAACCGGCGTTCAGGGCCGTTTGGCGAAGTTGAGACGAGCCACCGTAGTTTCCGTATAGATCCCAGTCTCGACCGCGGTCACTGTTATAGTAGCGTTCACGGTCTTTTGCAGCGCCGTCGTTTGGGTACTGCGCCTGAGTCGTCGCACTCAAAGCGATCCCTATTACCGCCAGCAACGAAAACACCTGAATGGCGAATCCGATCTTACTTGGCGACTGATTTCTTTTCATAACTAACTCCCCTGTTGAATGATGTTCATATGACTTTTAAGCCGTTTACAGTGGTTCTTGCCCTCGCTGAAACCAACTGTTTCTTCCTTCATGGCAGATTGCCAGGAGGGATGACCATTAAGACTGATTTGAATCTGTTCGTCTGTCTCCTAACACACATATGAGAGGGATCGGCTTCCGAAGTTGAGGACAATCGCGTCGATCATTTTTCTGCGTTCAGCCTGCAGGGCGAATGTTGCGAGTGCCTTTGTGTGCTAGCGCACAGACAATTACTTCCTCAAGACGTATACAGGCTCTTTAGTCTTCCTTCTTTCAACGAATACTCCTCGGCACTGCGATCTGGCCAACAACCTTCTCCCTGTGTCGTCTGTTATTTATTGAAAGAGTTCAATGTCATTCCTTCAAGCGTTAAGTGGACAACGTTGGTGAGCCGAAAACTGACAAACCACCTTTCGGCTTCCCGTGCTGATTGCGGGTTCATTTATTTCGCCCTTTTTTGTCTGGCAATGTTCAGCCTGGTGGGCGCGCTCCCCCGTGTTTTGGCTCACCCTTTGACGGGACACATCAAAGGTACGGTCAAAGTCACCACTGCGGTTGCAGAAAGGCCTGCGGTTTCGCTAGCCGGGGCGCGACTTACTCTCGTTAATCGAGACCTGAGCGAACAACTCCTCAAAGTAGTCACTGACGAAGTTGGAGACTTCATCTTCACAGATCTGGCGCCGGCGACATATGTGCTGACAGCTGAGTCTGATGGCCTGGCAACGGTGAAGCGTGAGCTCAGTTTGCTGCCGGGCGCGGCCTTGACCGTTGAAATCGTGATGACAGCCACGATTTCGGAATCAATCACCATTCGCGAGGAACAGAGCCAGCTCGGTAAGTCCGAGACAACGACGAGTAACACCGTTCGCGCGCAAACACTGAAAGACGTGCCGCTGCGAGCAGAGAACTTTCAGAGTGCGCCCTTGTTGACTCCCGGTGTTCTGCGGGGATTGGACGGCGCAGATCACCAGAAAGGCGCCCGAGCCGGACAGAGCGCCTACACGGTCAACGGTGTGGATGTAACCGATCCGGTTACGGGGAACCTCGCCTTCGACCTCCCGTTAGAAGCTGCAGCAAACGTAAGAACCGAAGAGAACCCGTACTCGGCGATGCTTGGCCGGCTGACGGGCGGCGCCACCGATCTCGAAACCAAAGGCGGCAGTAACAAGTTCAAGATCACTGCCGCTCGCTTCTTTCCGACTTATCGCAACATTCTCAGCGGTCCGATTGATTCATTTCGCCCCCGTGTCACTTTTAGCGGTCCCATTCTGCGTAACAAAATTTTCTTTCTGCAGTCTCTTGAATACCGCTTCACGCGCAGTCGCGTGTCGAGTCTCGCAGCCCCGTCGGACGATTCAACGTCCGAGAACTTCAGCTCCTTCACGCAGTTCGATCTCAACCTCAACAAAACTAACAGTGTCAAAGTTGTCGCCGCTGTCTTCCCCCAGAAAGTGCGCTTTGCCGGACTCAACACCTTCAATCCGCAGCCAACCACTCCGAATACGAAACAGCGAGGCGCACTCATCTCCGTCTCCGAGCAGTCAATCTTCAAAGATGCCTCGTTTCTGTCTTCAACCTTCAGCTACAAGACTTTTGAACTGGATGTGTTTGGTCAAGGGACTCGACCGCTGGAATTGCTACCTGAGGGAAACGCAGGTAACTACTTCGCAGACAACCGCCGGCGCTCTAAACGTTTTCAGTGGCGAGAGAGCTACTACGCGCACGCGTTTGATTTTCACGGTCAGCATTCTCTTAAGCTCGGCGGCGAAATCGCCTACGCTCAAGTGACGGGTCTGTTTCGAGAAAACTCGATTCTGATCAGGCGAAATAACGAAACGCTTGCCCAACGTATCGAGTTCGGGGCTCCAGTAAGCGTTTCGCGTAGTCTGAGAGAGTCTACGCTCTTCTTGCAGGATCGTTGGGTAGTCAACAAGAAACTCACCATCGATGCCGGGGTGCGCTTTGACCGCGATGGGCTGGCGCGGCAGAACGCCATTGCGCCGCGCCTTTCGTTTATGTATCTGCCGCTCAAAAATTACGCCGCGATCGTGCGCGGTGGGATCGGCCTCTTCTACGATCGCGTTCCGATGAGCGTCGGTTACTTCAGCGCGCTTCCCGAGCGCACTGTAACGACGTTTGGTGGAGACGGCAGTTCGATAACCGACGGCCCGCGTCGGTTTGTCAACACAACAGCGCCACGGTTGCGTAACCCACGCAGCGTGCGCGCGAGCCTGCAAGTTGATCTTCCGATAGCGAAAAACCTGACGGGACGCGTCGGCTATCTACAGCGCTCAACGACAGGCGATTTCATCGTCAACAGCACTGCGGGAGCGGGCCAGAGCGCACTTGTGCTCAGTAACGATGGCCGTGCGCGTTACCGCGAGTTGCAACTAGTCGCAGCCTACGACAACTCTCGCATCGGGACGTGGAACGCTTCTTACGTGTGGTCCAAGGCTAGCGGCGATCTCAATTCTATTGATAACTTCCTGGGCGATTTCCCGACGTTCGTCGCGCGTGCAAACGAGTATGGGCCGCAGCCCTTTGACGCGCGGCACCGATTCCTGGCGTATGGCCAGTTGCGAATGCCCTACGACATCAACGTCTCGCCAGTGGTAGAGATTCGATCAGGCTTCCCATTTTCCTTCGTCAATGAAGATTTGGATTTTGTGGGCGCACGCAACCGGGCAGGGCGCTTCCCAACGTTTCTGTCGCTTGCCTTGCAGGTTACCAAAGGCTTCACCATCCCTGAGTCGGTCCCGAGGATTGGCGGGCGACGCGCGCGAGTTGGTCTGGCCGTTCTCAATACTACCAACCACTTCAACCCCATCGATGTTCAAAACAACATTGGCAGCTCGCGGCTCGGCCAGTTTTTTAACAGCCTCGGCCCGTCCGTGCGGGGAAAGTTCGAGTTCGACTTCTAGACATTCTCACGCGACTTTCAACGGCGCTAACATACTTGACCCAGCAAAAGATCAGACCGCCAGCAGGTTAGCTCATTCTCGACCACAGATGAACACGGAGTAACACAGATCTAAAATTCGGATCTAATTCAGATCCTTTATATCCGTGTTCATCTGTGGCCTGAAATCTAAATCACTGACCCGTCCGTGCGGGGAAAGTTCGAGTTCGACTTCTAACCAAAATTGACGGAAAAGTCTCAATCCCACCTGCGGCAGCTGGTGGATAGTTCAAGTTCGACCTACAAAGAGAGGTTAGGAATTGGTCCTTTGAATCCCCTCAGCGGCAGCTGAGGGACGTTTCAAATGCAGCCTCGCTCGCAAGTTTTCAACAAAATAGGCAGGACTTGAACCATCCGCCTGCTCCCGCAGGTGGGATTCAGTAAACAGCGACATCAAACATTGGTAGGCTGGACCTGAAGTAACCACCAGCTCCCGCAGGTGGGATTTAGGATGGGGCTTGCGGCGTATCGGTTCTGAAGGTGTGAACGGTCCGCTCGTTTGAGGTTGTCGTCGGCATCACCGGCAATAGGTAATCCAGCAACTCCTGCCGATACTTCACGCTGGCTTGTCAGTAGCAACAGTACCGAGCCAGCCACCGACGAAACCTGCGCGACGAAGGCCGGTAACGATGTAGGGGCAGCGGCGCATTAGCTGCCAAAGAAATCCCGACCTGTAGTTCTCAATCATCAAAACTATCGGACCTTGATCAAGACCGTAATAGCCTTTTGAGATCCATTCCTTGCTTGTCGCGGTTGAAAACGTGGGGTTGAAACTGCACTTGAATCCGTATTTGCTGGTCATCTCGGGAAACGTCTGATCGAAATATTCGATCGACGGCAGCACGATCTCGGGCGCGAATGGAAGTGAAGCAACTACGGCCCACGGAGCCAGGGTACCGTCATCTGGTCCGTAGGGAACGCCGCGCGCGCTATAGTCGTTGAACTTGCGCAACCGGCCTTCGACCTTTTTCGTTGCCGGTCCGGGACCATCACTCGCGGTGAGCCCCCAAATGTATTCACCATACCCTTTAAAGCCGCGCGAATTTCGAATCGCGTACTGCTGCTGAATGTAGGCGGCACGGCGGCTGTTCTCGAAATAGTCGATTGCCTTGCGCCGCATGTAATCGTCCTTAATGCCGCGAAAATCAATCCACATATGTGAGAGTTGATGAATGAAGAGCGGACCGGCGTAGAGAAACTCATGGCCGTAAAGCGTCTTCCACTTATAAGTCCTGGTCCACGCCCGGTAGCTATTTGCTGACAACGGGTGCGTCGGCGAGGCGAGACCAAGGATGTAAAGAATTAAGGCTTCGCTGTAGCCCAGCCAACGATACTTGATGAAACCGCTTTCTGGTTTCCATCCGTGCGTGACACTGGTTCCCCTATTCTGGGCCCAGCGCCAGTCGGCCCGGGCATACATGGCATTCGCAAGCGCGCGAATTTCCCGCTCATCATCATTGTCACCATTGAAATATTCCGCTGCGGTGAGGCCGCCAGCGATCAAGAACGTCGAGTCGATGGTCGACAATTCACAATTCCACGCGCGGCGCCCGGTCTGCATGTCAAGAAAGTGATAGTAGAAACCCTTGTATCCGGTGGCGTCTGGTTCCGGACCGTGCGGACTATTCCAAAAGAAGCGGAGCGTTGTTAAGGTTCGTTCAATGGCGTCATTGCGCGTAATAAATCCGCGCTCGACGCCAATCGGATAAGCAGCGAGCGCGAATCCTGTGGCAGTGATGCTGCATGGCGATCCCGAACGCGTGCTGTCAGGCACCAGCCCATTCTGCGGATTCGTTTCTTTCAGGAAATAATCAAAGGTAAGACGCTGCAGCGTCTCGAGGTTCTCGTCAGAAAAGTCGCGTGGCCTCGGCTTTGGGGTTGTCATGACTTTGTTGTAGCAGAGTTGTCTGTTCGCTCGCCCTTTAAAGGTTGTGATTGGGCCAACTGCGCACGTTCAGCGAATAAGTACTCGACGCACTGTGCTCCGAACGACTTCTGCAGTCAAGATGTGAAGGGAGAACTAGTGCGCCAAGAAAAAGTAGGTAGTCGCCTAAAACTGAGGCCACGGCCTTGCGCCGTGGTGACTCACGTTCGTCGCTAACAGAGGCGGGCCGAGATTTTTGTGATGCCACGGGCTCGTCCCGTGGAGTGTTCACGCTTCATGCTGGTTGCAGCGGCAACGTGAAACACCACGGGGCCAGCCCGTGGCATCTTGCGAACCAATGGATCAGTCTGTTTTTGTAGCCGTGAACATGAAAACACCACAGGGCAAGCCTGTGGTATCGGCTAAGGCTTCAGTTCACCATTTATGCTTTACCTACTTTTTCTTGGCGCACTGAGGTAGAAGGCAAGCAGGCGTCATATGTCTGTTAGCGCACAGATGGTCCTTCTGCGCTGTGTTAGGCTTCAGCTCTTTAACAGTGAGTCTGCAGTCTATTCACCGCCCCGCGTCTCGCCTTTCGGGAAGCATCGGAACAGGGCGCCTCAATAGATAGAATTTTGATTCAAGGAGCGAATGATGAACGAAGATTTAAACACAAGCGAACTCAATCACGGAGAAGGAGCACGACTCCACGCCGGCGAAGACTCTATGAACGGGCAAACCAGCAATGAGTTGGGCCAGAAAATTGATGAGGATGGGGAGAAAAAACCGTCGATGCCGTCCATAAATGAACAGCGTTCAAGTGAACCCTCGACTCCGCTTTTCTTAAGTGAAAGTTCAGAAGGCAAAAAGGGAAACGCCCAGGATGAGAAGGATGAATCGGCAGAGTAGTTAAGTGGCACGGGCGTCCCGCCCGTGAACGTGGTTCTCAACTCAACTTGAGTTCCCGGCATGCAGCTACGTGGCACGGGCGTCCCGCCCGTGAACGTGATTCCCAATTCAACTTGAGTTCCCGGCATGCAGCTACGTGGCACGGGCGTCCCGCCCGTGAACGTGATTCCCAACTCAACTTGAGTTCCCACCACGCAGCTCACGGGCGGGACGCCCGTGCCACTTAGTTCCCAACTCAACTTGAGTTCCCGGCACGCAGTTCACGGGCGGGACGCCCGTGCCACGTAGTTCCCAATTCAACTTGAGTTCCCGGCACGCAGTTCACGGGCGGGACGCCCGTGCCACTTTGCAGCAGTTACATTCCCATTCCGCCGCCCATGCTACCTGACATTGCTCCGGGAGACTCATCGGAAGGGTACTCAGAAATGAGCGCTTCGGTTGTGAGCATCAAGCCGGAAATCGACGCAGCATTTTGTAATGCACAACGCGTGACTTTCGCAGGATCGATAACGCCTGCTGCGACAAGATCCTCAAACTTTCCATTCATGGCGTTGTAGCCGATGTTTGGATTCTTCTCAGAGCGAACCTTCTCGACTACCACCGCTCCTTCTTTGCCACAGTTCGCGACGATCTGGCGCAATGGTTCTTCCAGGGCTCGCTTAACTATATTGACGCCAATCTGCTCGTCTTCGTCACCGATCACGTTTCCGTCATCGTCCGTTTCGAACAGCTTGAACTTCTCTAATGCCTTCGCGGCGCGAATTAGAACCACGCCCCCACCGGGCACGATGCCTTCTTCAACTGCGGCTCTGGTTGCATGCATGGCGTCTTCAACGCGTGCTTTCTTTTCTTTGAGCTCAGTTTCGGTGGCTGCTCCGACGCGAATTATGGCGACGCCTCCCACCAGCTTGGCCAGGCGCTCTTGCAGTTTCTCGCGATCATAATCCGACGATGAGTCTTCGATCTGCGCTTTGAGCGTTTTCACTCGGCCCTGCAGGTCTTTGACGTCACCGGCGCCATCGATGATGGTGGTGTTCTCTTTGTCGACGGTCACGCGTCTGGCTTTGCCCAGGTCTTCCACTTTGACATTCTCGAGCTTGATTCCGAGTTCTTCGCTGATGACCTTGCCGCCGGTAAGAACTGCGATGTCGGCGAGCATTGCTTTGCGACGATCGCCGAATCCCGGCGCTTTTACTGCCGCTACGTTGATCGTGCCGCGCAACTTATTGACGACGAGCGTTGCCAATGCCTCGCCTTCGACATCCTCGGCAATAATCAAAATCGGTTTACCTAACTTCGCCACCTGTTCAAGGATGGGCAGCAGGTCTCTCATCGAACCAATTTTTTTCTCGCTGAGGAGAATGACTGGATTCTCGAGCACGGCTTCCATGCTCTCCGCGTTAGTAACGAAGTAGGGCGAAAGATAGCCGCGATCAAACTGCATCCCTTCCACGACTTCCAGAGCCGTTTCCATGGTCTTTGATTCTTCGACGGTGATGACTCCGTCCTTGCCGACCTTGGTCATGGCTTCCGCAATTAGTTCCCCAATCGTATGGTCGCCATTGGCTGAGATCGCGCCGACCTGGGCAATCATTGCTCCGCTGACCGGCTTCGCCATCTTGTTGATTTCTCGAATTGCTCGCTCAACGGCTTTGTCGATTCCGCGCTTGAGCGCCATCGGGTTTGCACCTGCCGCGACGGTCTTTACGCCTTCACGAAAGATGGCTTGCGCGAGGACGGTAGCCGTAGTCGTGCCATCGCCGGCGACGTCGCTGGTCTTCGATGCCACTTCACGCACCATTTGCGCGCCCATGTTCTCCATCGGATCTTTGAGGTCGATCTCCTTCGCCACCGTCACACCGTCTTTGGTGATAGTGGGACTGCCAAATTTCTTATCGAGAACGACGTTTCGCCCTCGTGGACCAAGCGTGATTTTTACTGCGTCGGCGAGCTGATTGACGCCGCGCAAAATCGCCGCTCGTGATTCTTCGCCATGTATTATTTGTTTTGCCATAAGCTTTGTGTGTGTGCTCCCAATCAAAGTTGAAACGCAACCCCGAAGGGTCGGGGTTTGCGGATCCTGGAATACAAGCCGGTGGTCTTAACTACCAGTCTGGGTTGTTCTCGCAGACTAACAGTCTGCGTTACACCAGGACCTCTCCGGTTCGTTATTTCCTGCCCTTGTGCCCGCCGCTCGAACCAGCAGCCGCACCGGCGCGTTGAATGATCCCCAGAATCTCGTCTTCCCGCATAATCAACAGCTCTTCACCATCAACTTTGATTTCTGAGCTGCTATATTTGCCAAACAAGATGCGGTCGCCGGCCTTGACATCCAATGCCTGGCGCGAGCCGTCTTCCTTGTATTTCCCAAGTCCCACAGCAATAACTTCACCCTCCTGCGGTTTCTCTTTGGCCGAGTCGGGAATGATGATGCCGCCGCGAACTTGCTCGCCTTCCTCAATGCGCTTTACGATTACGCGGTCGTGTAGTGGTTGGATATTAGTCGTCATAATCTCTTCAATCTCCTTCTTTGTCTTCTGCAAAACCCTTAGGGTTGAGAACGGAAAAATGCCGAGCGATTCTTATTCTTGTCAGAGACCCAAACGATCAGCTGATTACAGTTTCAGCCTATCAGTGGTCTCTAATCGCTGTGGTTCTTGAGCTGTGGATTTCAGAAGATCTGGAGGAGTCCAGAAGAGCTGAGAATGGAGTTAGCTGGTCTCGGTTCTGTTCCACCATACGCTTTAAACGTAGGCCTGTCAAAGAATCAAGAAATTGGTAGGGCCTTAATTTGGAGTGCGATGACCTGTCATCGCTTTCGCCCGCGGCGGCTCGACGCCGCGGGGTTGATAAGAACCTGTTTCGACAACTTGCTGCGACGAGTCGCAGCGACGAAAGCGCCGACAGGTCGGCGCACTCCAAATTAGGGCACTGCCAACTATTTAGCTTTTCATGCTCCGTGCTATGCTTTGACAACCTATTTACACTTCGCCGGAAACATTAAAAAGGTTCGAATCCGACCCGGCGAGCCCTCGGATCCTTTTGGCCGAAAACGAAAAATGTCTGTAATCAGGCAGCTAAATGATCAAGTCGCAAATCGGTTGCTGGCCGCGCTTCCGCTGGAGGAATATGAGCGTCTGGCTCCTGAACTCGAGCAGGTATGGTTTCCGCTTGGAGAAGTTGTTTATGAATTCGGCGGCCGCCTGGAGCACGTCTACTTTCCCACCACAGCGATCGTCTCTTTGCTTTACACGATGGAGAACGGATCGAGTGCCGAAATGGGTTTGACGGGTAATGATGGCGTGGTGGGAATAGCCCTTTTCATGGGTGGCGGCACCATGCCTAATCGCGCGGTTGTACAGAGTGCCGGTGGCGCAATCCGGATGAAAGCCACAGTGCTTCAAGACGAGTTCGCCCAAGGTGGCAAGTTCCAACAGGTACTCCTGAGATACACGCAAGCCTTAATTACTCAAATCTCGCAGACCGCCGTTTGCAATAGGCTGCACTCAGTTGAACAGCAACTTTGCCGGTGGCTCTTGTTGAGTCACGACCGTCTGCAGGTCGACGAACTAATCATGACGCAGGAATTGATCGCCGATATGTTGGGAGTGCGCCGCGAGGGTGTCACCGTTGCCGCCGGCCGGCTGCAGGATGCCGGAGGCATTAGTTATGTGCGCGGCCATATCCAAATACTCGACCGTCAGAAGCTTGAAGCGACCGTTTGTGAATGTTACCGGGTGGTCAAAGACGAGTTCTTTCGGTTGTTGGGCTAATGTGTCGTGGTTCCGCGACTAGATTTTGAAACACTCTTACCCTCTCTGATTCTTCATCCCTTCGCCAGATTGGCGCCCGCCCGTGGTTCTTTGTGCGCCAACGCACGGACGCTGTCTCCTTCGAGTGCTATAACACTTAGCTCCACCCACGGATTTGCATCGGAATCTGTATCGCCCTTTCCTTGAGCCGTATGTAACTATCTCGAGTTTGGCCAAACAAAAGACTCACCTCCGGGCCAATGTTCTCAATGTTACAGGTTACTTGCGCACTGAAAGCCCGCGACGTGAGTGTGGAAACTGGTAGGAGTCTTTGAAGCTGAAAGAAAAAATGAAGAATTCAAAACGCGTCATTTTCATGTTTATCCTTTTCGTGTTTTTGGTCATCTGCGCCAACGCCCAGCCGCAGCGAACGCGCAACCGTAAGGCCGATCGACACATCACCGGCATACTGCAACGACTGCAACGGAACTCCGAAGTGTTTCGCAGTAATCTCAACCTGGCGCTGGTTAATCGACACATCAATCAGACGCGCCCCCAAAACGACATCAACTCTTTCGAAGCATCTCTGATGAATGCCATCAATCTGTTCAGGGATAATTTCAGTCGTGGTCTGGCGGTACCTGCAGAGGTTCAGCAAATACTTGAAGGGGCCGAGCTCGTTAATGGTTTTATGGCTCGCAATCGCTTAAACAAACGGGTGCAAAACGATTGGGCAACTGTGCGAAGCGACCTGAACGCGCTTGCCAGTGCCAACGACATAAGTTGGCAGTGGAATCGGCGAGCTCTGCCTGCGATTAACCTGAGTGGTTTGTCACTAATGTCCGACGCCGATTTGAACGAGTTAATTCGGCTGATCGAGGCAGGTGGAGATACCTTCCGTTTAAGTCTCACAGATGCTTTTGACTGGACGCCCATTGCGCAGGCGACCAGCGATGGCGACATGAATGTTGCCGTGCTTTATTTCAAGAACGCAACCGATCAATTACGCAACCAGTTCGACGCCAAACAGCCGGTTAAAGACTACGTGGAACGCCTGATAACGCGGGCCATACCTGTTGGCGCCTACATGCGCAATAACGCGTTGACGAACCGCGCGCAGAGTGACTGGTCCGCGTTGCGCCAAGACCTGAACAGGTTAGCGCATGCTTACGACCTTCGGCTCATCTGAAATGACAAACCTTTGTTTCTTCAATGTGCGTTACCCCACGGACAGCTTGCTTACTCATGGATTAAGCTACGAGCCAATCAGTTCATGTTTGTGTGAGTACGAAGCCAAATGACACCCAATCCCCGATTGCGAGTCCTTTGCGTCGATGACGATGAGGACGCTCGAGAGATGTTAGTTGCCTTGTTAAGTATGGCAAATATCGAAGCCATAACGGTGAAGGCAGCCGTCCCTGCCCTAGCGCTAATCGAAGCCGAATCATTCGATCTATATGTGCTCGATGCCTGGCTGCCCGAAATCGATGGCTTCGAATTATGCCGCCGGATGCGAGCTTTCGACCCGAAGACTCCTGTTCTCTTCTTTTCCGGCGCGGCCTACGACGCTGACAGGAAGAGAGCCATTGATGCGGGCGCCGTGGCCTATGTGATTAAACCCAACGTTGAAGGCCTGTTAAGAAGCATAACGCAGCTTGTTTCTAAAGAGGCTAACAGCGAAGCCGGTCTAATGAATGTCGCAATGACGCGTGGAGACGCAGTTACACAAAACCTCAGCGTTACTGGGCCATCAGAAAGTTCGTCTTACACTCCGCGACTAGTGAAACCGCGTGTCTCGCCTCCGCGTTTACGTGAAGCTCTGACAATGACTCTGAGTTAGAAATAACAATCATTGACCACTATGAAGACAAAGACGCAGCTCAAGATAGTCAAAAAACACCAGCGCGAGACTTCGAGGCGTAGTGCTCCGGTCAGGATAGCGAGCGATCGAAAGAAGTGGTCAACTGCAGTTCGCTCCTGGGTAGTTGAGTTTCAAGACCGGGACCAGAATGAGTGCCTCCCGGCATTCGATAGCGTGTTTGGACGCCTGGATCCACAGACGGAAAGCGGAGAGTGAGCCCGTCCCGTTCTTTTCTCTCGCATGAGGAAACATGGAAGTCAAACCTTTAAGTTTGGTCAACGATTCCCTGGCAAGTAATGCACTCGTGATTGCGGTGATTGAGGGGTCATCGTCGATTGAAACGAGACGATCGATCCCGGAACCGGCGCTTCCGATTCGCAAAGTGCTGCGTCTTGACGTCGATGAAGTATTGAGACGCTCGCTACCGAAACTAGGGACTGGTTCTACGGGCGACCTGCGATGACGTCAACTGATTTCTCGATGCTTCGGCAAAGGCACGGACTAGTGATTCGGTTGGGTTCGAACAATTGAGGCGATTCCGGTTGATCAGTGACCTACTGGCAGGCGTTGGAACTGAGTCTTGCCCGCGGCATTTTCCCAGGAAATATCAAGCACGTAGGGACAAAGTTTGCCGGGGACAAGCGTGAGGCGTGCTATCTGATCTTGCTCAGGTTCAGCTGGCCTTCCATTTATCCAGGTGCGATGGGATACGACCGCTGTCTCTTCGGGCGCCATACTTTTTATCGGGTCAAATCTAATGTGAGCTTGCGAGGGCCCACCCCCTGGAGTTTCGTCGTCTTTCAGAAAGATCGTCAGAATCTCGACGGACTTGAGCATTCTGTCGGTCAAGTTCGTCAATTCTAAAAGGACTCTTGGTTTCGTTTCCATGAATCTAAAGCTAAACGATTTTTGAGTGTTATTGTTGGTGCTCATTGATCTAGGTTACAAATGTTTCTGTCTAACTGACGATTGAAACCCTGTCCAAAAGGCGGACGAGAAGGTTTCTCAGCTGATTGAAATTATCAGGACGCGTCAAATGAACATTACGGCCGATCGCCACTTCGTCACCTTCAGCGATGTCCGCAATGCAAAAAACCACTATGGGCACGTCCTCTCCTATCCCGGCGCCGGCGCGGATTTGTTGCGAGGTAGCCAGAACATCACTCGGTAGGCCTGCCAGGCTCACCAGTATCAGATCGGGTTGCCTCAGCATAGCACGTTCTATCGCGTCTCGTTCGTCTCTTGCCAGCGCTAAGCGATAGCCATCTGCGATCAGTAACTTTTCGATTCCGTCGCGGGTCTCATGGATGTCCTCGACGATCAGGATGAGGGGACGAGGGTTGTCTTCTATAATCATTGAACGACTCTCATGCTCACTTGCCACTTTCGCGCTGCCACACTGGTCTGCTCTCGCTTGAACGTGTTTACACCGCAGCTCTGGTTGCGGAATCAGCCTACAACATGGAATTCAGCGAGTCCGTGCGCCATCACACATAACCGGAGTAAGCCGTCTTAAGATCGCACGAACGCGAACCATAAGCGACCTAACGCACAGACAACTTAGCTTGTTTAGCCTAACGTTCTGTGCGGGAGAACGAATATCGCCCCTGTTCGCAGCTAAAGAAGTTGAATGATGCGGAAATCGGCTTGGGAATGACCGGCTTTGGCTTTGTTCCAGGGATCTGAAAATTAAGGCGGTTTTTTATGAGCAAAACTTATGCGATGAGACGAGCCAATGGAGACTGGTTCGCATTTGACGTCGGCGGACGCCTGCGGGTGCCCCTGTTTCAGGGCAGGGAAGCTGCCGTGCTTTCCCGTTTGCGTAACTCTGAAATGCTGCTGTTCAAACCTGTAGAGCTTGATCCTCAGTTACTCAAGGAGATGTTTCCGGTTGGCGACGCGAGTCAAATCGACTTCTGCGTGATTAGAGATCCCTCCCGAAGTCTCAAGAAAGGCATTGTGATTGAACATGCAAAAGTTGCTGAACAAGTGACCAGGTCGTTCGCGGCCGGGATTGTGCCCAACATAGAAGCCGTTCCATTAGCGGTTAGCACGTCTTTGCCGAAACCGGCGATGACCTGAAAGTGAGCGAATGAGTCATTTATCAAGATTTGTAGTGGCCCTGATGGTTCTTTTTACACTGACAATGGTTGGCAGCCGTGAGCTGTTCATGTTCGCTGCGTTCAGGGACTCTGCAGGCTTACCAGGAGACAGATATCATCTTTGGCTCGCGGTGAGCGCGGCCATCGGGGCCTGTCTCGCCGCTGCCCTGATGTTTCACTTCTTCTTTCGTTATGAAAAAAGTCGGTCCTCCAGAGCCTCGAGTGGACCGCTGTTCAAAGATTTCGGTCCCATCCCATCTCCGATCCCGACCGCGCCGCTTTCGTTTGATTCGATAGGCTGGGCGCTGGCGAATCCCTGGCTGGGAAATAGTGGTCAAGCTGATGACAGAGAGCCGGTGAATGGTTCGGTCGCGCAAACGGGAAGACCGGCATCAGCGCAACGGGCGTTCGCTCGAAGGTCGCATCAGTTGATGTTCAAGAAATGGTCGCAAGGCCGACACGATTAATACAAATGAGGGTGATACTCGGGAGCCCAAATTTGGAGTGCCCTATCTGTGAAAGCGCCTGGAAATGAAAAATGCATTGTAACCACTGTGGAATGGCTTTGCGCCTACGGGAAATTCACTGCCCCTATTGTCATCGATCATCGATTCGTTGGCGCCAGATCCTAATCATGTCTTTCCTTGTACTAGCTGCCGGCCTGATTGTCTTCAAGACCATTTAGTTCAACTGCTGCCTCTTTCTCAAAAGCTCAGCTTCAGGCCGAACTGGAATTGTCTGGGATCGAAAGCCTGGGTAGGTTGAGCAAACGTCGCCAGGGGCGTAGCGCCCGATCCGAACGTGTTGTTCGGTACTCCCAAATTCGATCGATTGAAAATATTGAAGCCTTCGGCCAATACGTCGAGCGCGACCCGTTCATTGATGCGGAAGCGCCGACCCAGTCGCAAGTCAAAAGAAATAAAGTCGAAGCCTCGGCCGGTATTGCGACCTACGCCGAGAGGGCGGTCGTTGTTGTTGGTGTCGAGGTTGCGATCGCTCCCGAGTAGAACATTAAATGGCAACCGAGACGCGTACGTGAAGATATAGCTCAATTGAAAGCCTCGCATTGCCTTAGCCACACCACTCTTCTCATTGTCACGGGCCTGGAACGAACCACTTACCACGAGTCGATGACGCTGATCGTTATCTGACAGCCCCATATCATCTCGCAAGTTGAAGTTATTCTGAGGAGTCGAGAAAAAGAAGTTGCCGGCATCGTCCGTGGTCCTGGAAAGAGTGTAAGACACGCGCACGTTGGCCCAACGAGCCGCGCGTTTGTTGAAGGAGACTAACATCCCGTTATAGAACGAGACACCTGCGCCTTCGAAGCGGCTAATGTTGCCCCAGTTTGGATCGGGTCGTCCCAGGTTAGGAATGCCGGAGGAAGCTGGTAACGTCGGCACGTTCACGTTACGTGACGCGATGATGTGGAGACCGCGCAGATGAAGATAACCAACCGAGAGAACCGCATTAGCAGATAGTTCGCGTTCGACTTGAAAACTGATTTGCTGGCTGTAGCTGGTCTCAATATTCGGATCGATTCGAGTGATGTTTGGTTTTGTTAACAGCGTGGTGGGCTGCGCACTCAAGACATTTGGAAATATTGGTGCTCCTGTTTGAGTCGGCGAAAACTGCACCACGACATATTTGGCGCCATCTCGTTGCAGCGCATTCGAAGTTGCTCGTAACGGAATTCGATCATAGTAGAGGCCAAAGCTGCCGCGGATTACTGTCTTTCGTTCGCCCGGCGCATAAGCAAAGCCCACGCGCGGCGCGAGGTTGTTGGCATCTGTGTGAATGGGACTCGGCAAAAACTGCAAGTCGTATCGCAGTCCAGCGTTGATGGTGAATCTTGATGTAACTCGCCATTCGTCCTGGGCAAAGAGCCCGATATTCGGATTTGATTGAATCTGACCCGGGGTTCCGAACGCTTGTTGAAAAGTGCTGTAGTTACCGTTGACGAAGTTTGTTAGCGACGTGAAGTTGTAGGCGCCCTGAATTGCTCCGGGAAACAGGATGTTGACTCGATTATAGAGAAACTCAACGCCAGCTTTCGGTGAATGACTGCCTCGTTCAGTTGAAAGACTGTCAACCGCTTCGAACATGTTGATGTTGCGCGACAACGGCGACGAAGTTGCTGTGCCGAAATTAGCCACGCCCGAGATACCGACGGCCGGGCCGATCGAATCGTTTAATGGCGCACCCAGTTGACTGTTGGTGTACTGGAATCGAGCTTCGTTAAGCGTGCGATTGCTGAGTGTCGTTATGTTGCTGACTTGAACCGTTTGGTCAGTATCGTCCAGACCAGAGCCTCGACTGACGGCGTTCAAACCACCGACAGTCCGCGAGTTGTCTGCTGTTATGTGATAGAGGCTATACCTCGCGCTGAGTTGATTGCGGTCATTCAGCTTATGATCGACTCTTGCAAAGATGTTGGTTGTGTCAAAGCTCGCTGGTACCACGCCGGTGTTAAGCCGAGGTCCCCGGTAACCTACCGCAGCAAGGCGGTTGTTGATTGTTGCTATAGCCGGCGGCGCGATAGTGATGACAGCAGAGTAATTGCGCCGGGTCTGCTCAAAATTGGTGAAGAAGAAAGTATGGTCCTGCCGGATCGGACCGCTTATCGTTCCGCCGTATTGAGCTTGCGTGAGAAGATCCTTGATAGGCGCCAGTGGGTTGCGAGCATCGAAGCGTTGATTTCGAGCAAAGCCGTAAATGCTGCCATGCAAGTCGTTCGCTCCTGATTTCGTAATGATGTTAATGATGCCGCCCGATGCTCTGCCAAACTCCGCAATCCCTCCCGAAGTGATTACCTGGAACTGGTTGATTACCTCTTCGCTGTAATAAGTACCGGTTAGATCTGCAGCGTCGTCATTGGCAGACACTCCATCGACAACGAAAGTGTTGTAGAGATTGCGTTGTCCGGCGATTGAAATTCCTTGCCCCGGCACTGCCGAAGTTTCGGCGAACCGCTGGTTGCTGCCAGTGTTAGTTGAGGAGACACCTGGTACCAACAACGCGAGGTCGAGATAATTTCGACCGTTCAGTGGTAGTTCATTAATCTCTTCCGGCCGTATCGTTTCACTGACCTGGGTGCGAACGGTCTCGACTAAGGGCACAGTATTCGAGACGTCAACCTGCGCTGTTATTCCTGCAACTTCCAGCTTGACCGGCAGCTCTACAGCTTGACCTACGGTGAAAGTTAACTGCCTGGTTACGGTAATGAAACCCTGGGCTTCTATCGTTAGCGTGTAGGTTCCGACTTGAAGGTAAGGGAAGCGATAGCGTCCCGCCAGATCAGAGGTTGCGGTATGTCTTTGATTGGTTTCAGGGTTTGTAGCAGTCAAGCTGGCGCCGCTAATTGAAGCGCCGCTGGTGTCCTCAACACGACCACTGAGGGTAGCCGAAGTAACTGTTCGTTGCGCCTGTACGGTCAGGGTAAAAGCGAAGCATAGCGAAACGATTAGAGTGACTACGCTACGGACGACAAACAGTGATCCCTGCTTGCTCTTTTGTTTCATCGCGACAACTTGGCCTTTGATCGATGTTCGATGTTCGATGTTGGATGGATTCTGGCATTGAGCACAAAAACGCGCAAGCGACAGCCTCCCGTTCTTCACGCCTTGGCGGGGCAAACCACATCTCCCGCCAAGCGCGAAGAACGCAAAGTGACATCTCCAGTTTCGTGCTTGCATTTCTGAAGTAACACTCGTTACACTCAGCGCAACGTTACGCTGTGAAGGCTTATGAAGAAACAAACATCGCGGCAGGACTGGGTCTTATTGATTCATCAGCTGCCGCCCAAGCCCACCAATCTGCGGGTTCGCATCTGGCGCAAGTTACAGAAGCTCGGCGCTGTCGCGATCAAGAATTCAGTCTATGTCCTACCTGCGTCTGAAAAGACGCACGAAGATTTTCAATGGCTGAAGCAGGAGATCGAATCGTCCGGTGGTGAGGCTGCGGTCTTCAGAGCTGATTCCGTCGAGGGCGCCACGGATAACGAAATCATAGCTGCCTTTCGTAAAACTCGGGATGAGGAGTTCGCTTCCATCGCCACGGAGTTCGATGGTTTGACTGGCGCGATTCGCGAGCAGTCGCGAGGCAAACATCTTTCTGCCGGTCGCCTCGCAGCTCATGAAACTGAGATCGACAAGTTGCACGCTGAACTTGAACGCGTCTCCGGCAATGATTTCTTTGGTGCCACCGGCCGAGCTGCCGCCTTTAATGCTTATGAACGTTGTCAAAAAACCATCCGAGCCGCGCAGGGACCTTCCGGACAAATCACTCCGGCTATCGAAGGTGGAGTTCTGGATGTGGCGCGATATCAAGGAAAGCGTTGGGTTACGCGCCGCAACCTCCACATTGACCGATTAGCTTCCGCGTGGCTCATCAAGCAGTTCATCGACAAACGGCCACGGTTCTACTTTGTAGCTGAAGGGCAGACCGTCGAAGGAGCGATTCCTTTCGACATGTTTGGCGCTGAGTTCACCCATCATGGTGAGGACTGTAGTTTCGAAACCATGTTGAAGAGGTTTGGGCTCGTCGAAAACAAAGGGCTGTGCGAGATTGCGGAAATTGTTCACGACGTCGATTTGAAAGACGACAAGTTCAACCGCCTGGAGGCTGCGGGACTGGCGGCAATCATCGACGGCCTCAGCAAGGTGTTCAGAGACGACCGTAAGCTGCTGAAGCAGATCAGTATTGTTTTTGACGGACTCCATACCTTGCTGGGCAAAGAGTCCGAGAAACCACGGCAACCGAAAAGACGAAACGGCAAACGGCCGAGGGCAAATTGATTCGTGAGGGACCGGTGCTTTGCTAGTTCATGCTCTGCGTTCTGGCGCCTTTACGGGATATGTATCGGTTTTCCCCAAAAGGCGCGAAGATAAAAGAGAGATTCAAATATTGCTGAGCCGCCTAGGATCTTTGTTCTGAACTAGCGCTGTTAGTTTCGAGATGGTGCGCAAAGCGAAAGGACTTTAGGACCAGTGATGAGCGACATAGTCTTGGCAGATCGATCTCAAAGCTGGCGCGCACGGATAGCAGACTATCTTTCTCTCGAGCACAACGTCACGATTGCATCTGCCGCCGTCTTTCTGCTTGGATTCGGCGAAGAGTTATGGAAAAAGTTCTTGCCAAAATATCTCGAAGCAATGGGCGCAACGGCGCCAATTATCGGGCTCTTCGGCACCGCGGAAGATTTCTTCGATGCCTGTTATCAGTATCCCGGCGGCTTTATTGCTGACCGCTTTGGACGACGCCGAGCTTTTCTCTTCTTTATCACGCTCGCTTCAATTGGTTACGTGGTTTATCTCTTGAGCCCGTCGTGGCCGTACTTCTTCGTCGGCCTTGGCTTGGTAATGGCCTGGCAAAGCATGGCGTCTCCCGCAATCTTTGCGGTCATCGGTGATTCGTTGCCGCGTGAGCGACGCGCGATGGGCTTCACCCTGCAATCGATTCTGAAACGTGTCCCGATTGTAATCGCGCCGATAATTGGCGGAGCGTTGCTTGCCTCAATGGGGTTGCGCAAGGGTGTTCATGCAGGCCTGATAATCACGCTGGTTTTGGCAGCAGTTACCTTCGCCCTGGTTCTCAGGATCAAGGCTTATCAGAGCGAGGCTCACGCAATCAGCATCCGTGGCGTTTGGCGCTCATTTCATAGCGCACTCAAGCGGCTTCTAATTTCCGACATCATCATCAGAACGTGCGAAGGGATGACGGGTGTTTTGGCTATTCTCTACGTGACCAACATCCAGGGATTCAGTGTTGCTGCCTACGGCGCCCTCATAGCAATTCAGATGATCACGTCAATCCTCGTCTACATTCCCGCGGGAAAGATTGCTGACCGCGTGGGCCGAAAGCCATTTGTCATCGCAACCTTTCTGAGCTTTGCTTTGTTTCCAGTTGCGATCATCTTCGCCTCAAGCTTCGCGTTGCTCGTCGTTGCCTTTGTGATTGGCGGTTTGCGGGAGATTGGCGAGCCATCCCGCAAGGCAATGATTGTCGACTTTGTTCAGGACAACATTCGCGCAAGGTCAGTCGGGCTCTATTACCTCGTACGCAGCCTGTCGATCACTCCCGCAGCCGCGCTGGGCGGAGTGCTTTGGAAGATTGCTCCGCAAGCCCCGTTTGTTACCGCGGGAATTATCGGACTTGTTGGAACCATAGTTTTTGCCCTGACGGTTGATGAACGTTATGCGAGCTGAGCAAACAAAAGCGTGTACAGCTCAAAACGAAATGCTGTAGCTCGCTCCGGGATTGCGACCGCGCTCCAGGATCATGCCGAATTGATGTCGCCTGAACGTGTAATTCAAGAGCGGATGAATCCGGACTCCATCAAAGAGAATCGTGGAGCTCCATCGGTCACCCACGGTTATGTTCAAGCCGCCTATGACCCGAGCCCGATCGTCATAGGTTCCGTATGCGACTCCGATATAAGGCGCAACGGGCAAACCGGTTGCGTGTTTTAGGCTCTTGCTGAGCGTCGCATAAAAGGACTGTCCGGAAGGTGTGCCAATCCGATCCGAACTCGTTCCCAATATCAAGGCAGGGCGTTGATGCGTTTCAGTGATCGCAACCACGTTGGCGATTGGACTCACCTTTTTTGCTAGCGGGTTATATTCAAGGCCCGCTGTCACTCGCGGATGAAATCTATACGTGAGCGTGTTACGCCATTTGGCGCGATCGATCTGATTCGCGATCACGCGCACGCCATAGGTCCACTTGTAATTGTCGTTTGCTGCCCCGCTCACGGCGCGGCCCTCGCCGGGTCAAAGCGGTCAACTCGGAACTGAAGACACTTCAGCCGAACGCTTCGCCGCGGCTACTTGCTTATTATCCTGCGGGGCATTTGAGAAACTTGAAGTCGAAGCGAGCAGCATTTCAATCTGCTTTTTCAGATCGGCCTGATTCACCACTCCTGAAATCAGCTTGGCGATCTTGCCATCTTTGCCGACGACTACCGTGCCCGGCAGCGCCGAGCCCAACCCGAATCGCAGCAGGTCACTTGTGCCGGCGCCAATCCAGATGGGGAAATTGATTTTAGTTTCCTTTACGAACTGTAAGATCTTTTGACGATCGCCAACCTCATCAGTCGAAGCGCCGATGACTTGCACGCCAAGGGCGGCGTATTCATTTTGGATCGCTGCCAGATCCGGCATTTCGCTTTTACAGGGAATGCAGTAGGTTGCCCAGAAGTTCAGAATCACAACACGCCCTTTTAGCGAATCAAGACTCTGTTGAGATCCCGAAAGGTCAGCCAGCGTTAATTCAACTTCTTGGCCGACGACCTTCGCGGCTTCTCGTTCCGCCAGGCTTGGGGCCAGCACGTTCAAAGCATCAACGCGGACGATCGTTGTTTCTTTTCTGCTCTGTATGGCGCCAGTTATCTCAACCCGCTTGCCAACCAAGTCGAGCCAGTTTTTTCCAGGCAGACGAAATCTTCCGAGAGCCAATTGATAGAGCTTAAATTTCTCACCGTCGCGAACTGCCAGTAGAGTCGGGTCGCGTTCGACACACGACTTCGCCTTCAAAAGATTCTCTGCGGTGCCGTATTCCACTTTGGTCCGGTCAGCTTCGGCCCAGCATTCAGCGCAACACACCACTTGTCCCTCGAGCTTTACTGCTTGTGCTGCTATTGGGCCGGCAATAGCTAGAAGGAAGAGAGCTGCTAAGAACATCCGTTTCATTTAGAAATCTCCAGAGCTGGAAATAAGAAACATCCGTGACTGTCGAGCCAGGATCAGGTTCGTGGTTGGAGAAGACTAAATGCGATAGACGCAAAGACGCTCTAATGGCGGGTGTGCGGTGGAGAGTGGCAGATCAACTATTGCCAGGGCCCGCTGGATTCGTGAATCTGCCCACAACATGGGCGGCATTATACCGTCTTAATCGGAGAACCGGCCAAAAGCATAGCAAACAATTATTGTTGTCCTGAATTCTAGTGATACGCTTTGCGTACTTGGCGACTTACGGGAGGTATCTTGTCTGGAATCGTTTAGAACACCTGGAGACTACTTCAAATCAGCTACCCAAATATTTCCGGTTGTCTCGGAGTAGTCGTACGCTAACGCCAAGCCTGGGAAGCGGGCGTGAGCCCCAGGTTGCCACCTATATCGTCGAAAAAGGGAAGCCGCTCATAACGCTGGTAGAATGAGTGCCGGGGGGAACCATCATGAATGATCAGGACGGAACGAACCGCTCGGTAACTGCGAGTGCGACACAAACGGAGGTAGCGGTGCTGGCCGGGGGCTGTTTCTGGGGTGTTGAGGAAATTCTCCGTGATGTCCCGGGCGTGATCGAAACCGAGGTCGGTTACACCGGCGGCTGGCTCGAGAACCCAACGTACGACGATACACATCACAGCAAATCGGGGCATGCCGAAGCGATACGCGTCACGTTCGATCCGGCAGTGCTCAGCTACGAAGAATTACTGGAGAACTGGTTCTTCAAGTTGCACGACCCGACCACGCTCAACCGCCAGGGCTATGACGTTGGCACACAATATCGATCGGCGATTTTTCCTCAGACGCCCGAGCAAAAGATCACGGCTGAGCGAGTGAGGGACCGCGTTGAAGCGTCAGGCAAGTGGAAGCGTCCAATCACGACCACCATTGAGCCCGCCTCTACCTGGTACAGCGCCGAGGAGTACCATCAGGACTACTTGCGCAAGCACCCCGGCGGGTACAGCTGTCACTACATGCGTGATTAGACGACGAGCCTCCCTGAAATAAATGGTGACGGGCGGGAGTCGCACCCGCCCGTCGATCCAAGCTTCTCCTCACGCCTTTGCTGAGTGCGTTGAAGATCTCAATCCCGCCTTGGTCAGACCCAGTTGGTCGTCGAATGAGCCCGGCACTGTCCGGAAACTGATATTCAGACGATTCCACATGTTGATTAATCCTATGGCATAAGTCAGTTCAGTAATTTGCTTCTCGCTCAACTGTGCGCGAACGCGATCGTATATCTCATCGGGAATGCCATGCTCGGAGAGCCTGGTGACCGCTTCCGTCCACTCGAGCACTGCCCGTTCAGTCTCTGAGAACAAGGTTGATTCTCGCCAGACCGGAAGGTGGTAGATGCGCAGCTCATTCTCGCCATGAATCTTGGCCTCCTTACAATGCATATCAAGACAGAACGCACACCCGTTAAGTTGAGAAGCTCTTATGTTTACGAGATCGATTATGGTGTTTCCCAGCGAGCTCTTCTTCACCGCGCCAGAAAAGTCAAAAAGTTTGTTTGTCAGCTCGGGAGATTGCTCAAAGAAATTCAAACGTTGACTCATTTGTCTCCTTTCAATCGGCTTTGGATCGTTGACTGACTTCTTCCTGCGCAGGTGTCGTCATATCAACCTGTCAAATAGGCACAAACTGTCGGGAAGGATGAACAGATCATAGCACTCCATACACTCAGCCCGTGAGCCCTCAAAAATTTCGTAATGCCCTAATTTGGAGTGCGATGACCTGTCATCGCTTTCGCCTGCGGCGGCTCGACGCCGCGGGTTTGATAATAGCTGTTTTCAACAACTTGCTGCGACAGGTCGCAGCGACGAAAGCGCCGACAAGTCGGCGCACTCCAAATAGGCGACTAAGCTCTCGGAATTCTGTTGCTGTCCACTATTTCACTTTGTGAACGCTCCAGCAGATTTCACGAACGCCTGAGTATTCACATGTTCCGTTCGTCGGGCGTAAGCTTCTCCAGATTGCAGTAATTGGAAAAGGAGGCGTTATGTCAGGAATCAAAAGCAAAGTGATAGCCATTACGGGAGCAAGCAGCGGAATAGGCGAGGCGACGGCACTCCTTCTCGCCGAGCGCGGTGCGAAGGTCGTACTCGGGGCGCGCGGATCGGATCGTCTTAAGGTTCTCGCGGAACGCATTGTGGCAGCGGGCGGCGAAGCAGCCTATGCACCAACAGACGTAAAACGGCGTGAGGACTTATCCACGCTCGTAGGGTTGGCAATTGAGCGCTACGGCAAGCTTGACGTACTCGTCAACAATGCCGGAGTCGCGCCAATTTCTCTTCTCGACGAGCTCCGTGTCGAGGATTGGGAGGAGATGATCGACGTCAACTTCAAAGGCGTTCTGTACGGCATTGCGGCAGCGCTGCCGGTTTTCCGCAAGCAGGGGTTCGGACATTTCGTCAACGTCATTTCCACAGCCGGAATTCAAATCACGCCGACCATGGCCGTCTATGCCGCTACGAAGAACGCCGTGCGCACCGTCACCGAAGGCTTGCGCCTGGAAGCCGGGGATAAGCTTCGAGTGACTGGGATTTCTCCGGGATTCGTCAACACGAACCTCGCAGATTCGATGACAAATTCTGAGGTTAAATCCCAAATCAACGATCAGATGAACAAGATGGCAATTCCGCCGTCGGCGATCGCCCGCGCGATTGCGTTCGCCATCGACCAACCAGCCGACGTTGATGTGAACGAGATAGTTGTTCGTCCCACTGCGCAGGTTTAGATCCGAAGCGGTTTCCGGAGGGGAAATAGGTTCTTATGAACCATCTTATTTGCGAATTTACTAAATCAATAGTCGCTCCGCCGCTTGACACATCTCTCCAGACTAAGTATCTTGACATCAAGATACAGGAGGAAGGCGCACAAAAGAGGAGAACAGCAAAATGGCCAAGCTTGAGTCATTGTCGGGCGGAAGCGGCGTTCACTTGTTCCTCGTGTTGTGGAAGGCGGCGCGGGCGGTTGAGTCCTATGCGGAAAAGAGCATCACTGATTTGGAGATGTGCGGTAGTGACTTCGCGGTACTCGAAGCCTTGCTCCACAAAGGGCCGCTGCCGGTTAACGAAATCGGGAAAAAGATCCTGTTGACGAGCGGCTCGATTACAGTCGCCGTTGACCGCTTAGAAACGAAGGGCTTGGTGGAGCGGCGCGCTCACGGCACAGATCGGCGGGCGCGGATCGTTCACTTAACCATAGAAGGCCGGAAGCTAATCACGCGCATTTATGGAAAGCACGCCGGCGACATGGAAAAGCTTGCGGCTGCTTCCCTGACAAAGGCAGAGCGCAAGACCCTTATCGGCCTGTTGAAGAAGATCGGTTACAAGGCGGCAGCGCAGATTGATGAGGACGCTGCGTGATTCGAAACAAAATACAAGTTTTAGAGAGGTGAGATTTTATGTCGATGGTGAAAGAAGCATTGAGAACTGAAGCGACCAAAACAAATGAAGGACGGACGGTCGCGGGAATCGTCAACAGTATTGAGACTCTGGAAGGTGGGGGATTCCTGGTGCGCCGGCCGTTTCCCAAGGCATCCTTTTCAGACTTTGATCCGTTTCTGTTGCTTGATGAGATGGGGCCGATGAATGTGGCTCCTGGTGAAGCGAAAGGCGCGCCCGATCATCCGCATCGCGGATTCGAGACGGTGACCTATATGTTGTCGGGTGACATGGAACACAAGGATTCCAGTGGGCGTGCCGGACGGCTTAAATCAGGGGACGTGCAGTGGATGACCGCTGGTGCGGGCGTGGTCCATGCCGAGATGCCTTCCGCTGAATTTATGCGCACGGGTGGGGTGATGCACGGGTTCCAGCTCTGGGTGAACCTGCCGCGGCAGGACAAGCTGATCAAACCGCGCTATCAGGAAATTCCCAGCGCCCGGATCCCCAAGGCAACCTCAGCCGACGGCTTGGTTTCCGCCACTGTGATTGCCGGCGAAGCGATGGGCGAGAAAGCCGTCATCGAGACACGCACGCCGATAATCTACGTGCATTACCGGCTGGAGCCGGGAGGCGTGGTGACGCAACCAGTGCCGCATGACTATAACGCCTTCGCTTACATCGTTGACGGAGCAGGATTGTTCGGAGCAGAGGGTGAGCGTGGCGCTGACGGACAGATGGTGATGTTCGCTCCGGATGGCGACGAAGTAAGAATCGAAAATCCAGCAGACGCAAACGTAACGTTGGAAGTATTGGTCATCGCCGGCGTACCGCTGAATGAACCAATCGCGCGGTACGGACCGTTCGTGATGAACACAGAAGAGGAAATCCATCAGGCTTTTGAGGACTATCGTCGGGGCCGGATGGGCGCGATTAACTCTTGAATGAAGAATTAACGCCTCGGAAGCAGAAAAAAAGAAATTAATCCCAGGAGGTAGCTAGAGATGAAAATCTTTCTAATGATCGCGCGCCTTTTACTTGGGTTGATCTTCGTGGTGTTTGGCCTCAACGGCTTTTTGAATTTCTTGAGCATGGGGCCTATGCCGACGGGACTGGCCGGGCAGTTTATCTTCGCGCTGGTCCTTTCTCACTATTTTTGGGTTGTGGCGGCGCTCCAAATTGTGGGTGGTGGGTTATTGCTGGCGAACCGGTTCGTACCGCTCGCGCTGGTACTGCTTGGGCCGGTAATCGTGAACATCATTTGCTATCATGTGTTCCTGAATCCGAGCGGAACAGTACCGTCGGTGGTGGTAACAGTCCTATGGCTGATTGTTTTCTACGGTAAACGCCAGTACTTCTCTGGGTTATTTGTCCCACGTACATGAGGTTTCTAAGGAGAACGAAAGATGGCCAAATGAACTTTCGAGCCGGGCCACTATCCCGAGATCAGGTAGAGATAAAAGGCGAGCATGACTATGCCGCGTCAGCCATGTTTCTCCTCTATTCGGCGAGCACTTGGTGGACAAAAGACACGGCAATTGAACCTTCGCCGACGGCGGATGCTACTCGTTTCACGTTCCCGCCCCGAATATCTCCGACAGCGAACACACCAGGCAAAGTCGTTTCCAGAAGATATGGCGGGCGAGAAAGAGGCCACTTTGCCTTTGCTAAGTCTTCCGTCGTGAGATCCAGCCCGGTCTTAATAAACCCGGCCTGATCGCAGGCTACACAACCGCGGAGCCATACAGAATTCGGCACCGCGCCGGTCATCGAAAAGAGGTGAGCAATGTTGTGAGACTCAGTCTGTCCAGTTTGATTATTTCGCCAGGTTACTCGCTCAAGGTGATCTTTGCCTTCCAGAGCAATCACTTGGGTGTTGGTACGGAGTTCTATATTCGGCGTCTCTTCGATGCGCCGGATCAGGTAGCGTGACATTGTTTTAGCTAGTCCATCAGATCGAACCAACATATAGACTCGTCTGGTTGTTTGCGCCAGAAAGACTGCCGCCTGACCGGCCGAGTTCCCGCCACCCACGAGAATTACTTCTTCACCGCCACACAACTGCGCTTCCAGATGGGTGGCTCCATAATAGACACCAGCACCCTCAAATTTCGCGAGATTCTCCAACTGGAGTCTGCGGTACTGGGCACCCGAAGCGATGACCACTGTGCGCGCAGGAACACTCTGACCGTCGCCAATCAACACTGCGTAAGGCCGCCGATCACAAGCCAGCCCTCTCGCGTCCTTGGCAATCAACATCTCCGCGCCGAACTTTTGCGCCTGCGCGTAGGCGCGGCCGGCGAGCTCATGTCCTGATATGCCGGTACGGAAGCCGAGATAGTTTTCGATTTTCGAGCTGGCTCCCGCCTGGCCGCCGGGCCCACTTGATTCAAGCACCAGGACGTCAAGTCCCTCAGATGCTGCATAGACCGCCGCCGCCAGTCCTGCCGGCCCGGCGCCAACAATGATCAAGTCGCGCACATGCGCCTGATCGATTCCTTCATTGAACCCGAGACAGTCGGTAATTTCCTCATTGGTTGGACTGCGCAGCACAGCGGTGCCGCGACAGATCAGAACGGGCAGGTCATCAATCGACAGAGAAAAGCTATCGAGCATTTCCTGGACCACAGAATCACGCTCGAGATCGATGTAGGAATACGGTTGGTAATTGCGGGTCAGAAACTCCTTGATGCGAAGGGTGTCAAGCGAATGACTGGAGCCGATCAAAACGATGTCACCAACTTCGCGCGCAATTAATTCCAGACGCCGCAGGATGAAAGCTCGCAGAAAGATATCGCTGAGTTCGCTGTCGGCCTCGACCAGGGCCTGCAATGCCTGGCGTTCGATTTCGATGAGTTCCGATTCTTGCGCGGCGCGTATGCGCACAAGTCCACGACGGCCCGAGAGCACATTTAGTTCGCCAGTGAACATACCCGGATTGCAAACGGCGACGAGGTGCTCCTGATTGTTCGAGACCTGCAGGATATGCAGTTGCCCGCTGACGACAACGAAGACTTTGGTTATATGCGCATTAAGCTCGACAACGATCTCACCGTGTTCCACAGTGCGACGTTGGCCGTGCGCGAGGACGCGAGCTTGTTGAGTCGACGTCAGAACGGGAAACATCTCGCTGGGAGTACTTCCCGGCGGTGGCGATAAAGCATCGTCGGCGTTCGGCATTTCCGTCATATGGTCCCGTCGCTTAGACCTTTGATCGAAGCAACTTCATCAAAGCTGAATGCGCCATGACGACTTCCGGCTCTTGCTGGAGCGCTGCCTGATACTTCTGCTGGAATTCTTGATCCCCGGACTCCGTCAAAAGTTGGCGGACTGCGGAGATCAAGTTAAGCATGTCCGCGGAGCTGGCCGGTTCATCAGCATCGAGCAGCTCGTCGATTTGCACCACCAAAGCAGAAATGATCCGCAGCCAGGCGAACTGCGCGTGATTTAAGACAAGTTGCAGGAACTCTCCGGCATTTACGCGGCCGTGCGTCCTCTCAAAACTCTTTCGTTCCATGTCCAGGAGCGTCTGATGAAGGCGCAGCATTTCCAAACGTACTTCGCGCAAACGAGCGCTGTCTGATGTGGCCGTGTTCATGTGATCGAGCCTATTGCGATTTGTTGATGAAAGCTACGAGCCGCGGAATGACTTGCTCCGGCGCTTCCTCCATCAGCCAATGCCCTTTGCCTTTGATGACCACTCCGTCGACGTTTGTATCGACCAGACGCGCCTGCTCAATCAGGAATTCTCCTGAGGCTTTCTCGCCAGTCAGCACCAGCATTGGCATTGTCAGTTTCGTTTCGGCAAATTGCGCGAGGTCTTTTGCGTCCTGTTCGAAATTACGAAAGACTTCGAAGCCGGCTCTCATCGCGCCGGGTTGAGCGTATGATCTCGCGTAAAAGCGCCGGTCAACCTCCGGCACTGAATGCTTCGGATCAGCCGCGAAGTCATTCCAAAAATGTTCGAAATAAATTCTCTCGCGGCCTGCCACCAGCTTGAGTGGAGTTTCGCCGTAAAAGTGAAAGTGCCAAAGATCTCTTAACAGCCACACCGTCTTCCAATCACCAACACCGGGAAGAAAAGCGTCAATTAAGGCAATCCGATCGACTTCCTTCGGGTATTGAGCGGCATACGCGTAAGCGACCATTAATCCGATGTCATGACCGACGACGACCTCACGTTGATAGCCGAGCGCCTGCGCCAAAGCATGAATATCCTGAGCCATCGTCTTCTTGTCGTACCCAGTCACTGGCTTGGACGACTGGCCAAATCCGCGCAGGTCCGGCGCAATTGCTGTATGACTCTTTGCCAACTCAATCATCAACGGCCGCCACATGTGACTATTTTCGGCATAGCCGTGCAGCAGAATTACCGGCTCGCCCTTTCCAGCGATCAGATAATGAAGTCGAACTCGGTTGACGTTAGCGAACCGATCTTCGATACGCTCCTGCCCATGAACCGGAAGCCAAGTTGTCAGGGCGATAATCGCGGCACTGATGTATAGAGGACGCATGAACATTCTCATCGAAGTCTACTTACCTTTCGAAGTGGGACATTGGAGCTCACTGGGCCACGAGTTCGGCGGATGGGCGGTCTCTGCTTCACACTCCAGGCTTAGATCGTCGGAATTGTGCCGCCGTCAATGACGTATTCGCTTCCGGTGATCGACGAAGCACGATCCGATGCCAGAAACGCCACCAGCTCTGCGACTTCGTCAGGTCGATTCGGCCGGCCGAGCGGGATGCCGCCGAGTGAATCCATAATGCGTTGCCTCGCAGCATCCTGGCTGATGCCTGTTCGCTCCGCGATCTCGTTGACCATTCCCACAGCCGCGTCGGTCTCAGTGTATCCGGGCGCAACTGAGTTTACGCGAATACCCTTCGGACTCACCTCTTTTGAAAGGCCTTTGCTGTAGTTAGTCAATGCGGCCTTGGCGGCTGCGTAAGCAAGCGTCGCGTCGAAAAGCGGAAGTGTTCGTTGAATTGAAGAGATGTGGATGATGACGCCTGAGCCCTGTCCCAACATCGATGGCAGAAAAGCGCGATCCAGTCGTACGGCGGCAAACAGGTTCGTTTCAAACGCATGTTGCCAATCATCATCAGACAGCGCTAATGCGCCACCGCCGCGGGCCGCGGAACCACCTACGTTGTGAATCAGGATATCCAGAACCTTGAAACGATCTGTCACGGCTTTTGCAACTGACTCTATTCCTGCTCGAGTACTGACATCCGCCTGAACAAACCGATCAGCGGATGTTTCCGGCGAAACAGATCGGGCGGTAGCGATTACGTCGCCGCCACCGCGAACTAAGCGGTTAACGATGGCCTCGCCAATGCCTCTGGTGCCACCTGTAACCAGAATTCGCCTGCCCTTGAATTCAGTTGATTCGCTTGTTTCGTTGTTCTGCATCTGCCAATTCCTGTTAAGTTTTGAGTGCGAAATCTTGCTCAGCCCGTGCTCATGATGGTTGCTACTCCAACTGATCTTCTCGGTTATTCCGGGTTTCTCGTCGTGTGCCAGGGATTTTTCGCAGGTGCGAGGCCGAGTCTCACTGCCGTCTTTACCAGGTCAGCGAGCGATTCAGCCTTCATCTTCTGCATCATTTTTCCTCGGTGGGCCTTTACAGTGATTTCACTGATCCCGAGCTTCAAACCAATCTGCTTATTTAGCATTCCAGCCACCACTAATCGCAGCACCTCCTGCTCACGAGGGGTAAGTGAGTCGTAACCGCTACGCAGCGCCGTTATCTCAACCTGGTCGTTCAGCACGGCCAAGCTGCGTTTGATCGCGTGTCGGATAGCACTCAACAGCACTTCATCGTCGAATGGCTTGGTTAAGAACTCAACGGCCCCGGCTTTCATCGCCTGGACGGTCATCGGGACATCGCCGTGCCCGGTAATAAAGATGATGGGCATGTCCGTTCGATCTGACGCGATCAGTTTCTGCAATTCCAGCCCGTTAAGATCCGGAAGCGAGACATCGAGCACCAGACAACTTGGCGTCGCGCTGCGTGGATGGGCCAGAAACTCCACGGCAGATGCAAACGTCTCAGGCTGCCAACCGGCAAATTTGATCAGCAGCTCCAGCGATTCGCGCACCGAGATGTCGTCGTCCACGACAAAGACGATCGGATTCTGCTGCGACTTTGCTGCTGCGGACATGGTGGCCGGCCAAAAAGTTGAAATGGTCAGTTCGCTCGAAGCGCGGTGTTAAGTGCCTGCAAGAGATCCGCCGCCTCAAACGGTTTGAAGAGGCAGTCCACGGCGCCCTGGGCGATCAAACGTGGACGAACGCCGTCATCTCGCTGTGCCGTGATGAAGACGATCGGGATTGATTGATCGCGACGGGTTAGCTCTCGTTGCAGATCGGGTCCGCTCATGCCGGGCATGGCGACATCGAGAACCAGACAGCTGGTCTCCGCAATTGATTCAGAAGCCAGGAAGTCCTCAGCGGACGAAAACGTCTGCGCCTCGAAACCAAATTCCTTCAGCAAATCAGGCAAAGACTCGCGCACGGATTCGTCGTCATCAATCACCGTTATGAGGGGAAGTGTAATCATTAGCTATAACTCGCAAACTCGCAACTCGTTTTCTCATCCATCGAACGTAGTTATCGAGAATGCGCCTATAAAAACTGGCTGTCTATCGTACTTTGGTATCGGTCGCTGCCGCGAACAATTCAAGGTATCGATCGATACTTTGGTGTAATAGATTTGCGATTTTACTTGTGATTTACTCCCTCCTGCTCAAATGAACCCGAACTTGAACCCGAACTGAACCCGAACTGAATCGGATGACTGTAGTGAGGGTTTAGACCACTGCATATTTAGAGAGGCGACACTATGAAAAAGTTCACTCTATTGCTCGTTGGAGTTGCAGCACTGGCCGGCGTCGTCGTATTCGCGGCAACCACATCTCGTGACGTCGCTGCTCAAGAGGCCGCCCCGATCTTCGTAAAGAAAATCCCACCTGGATATCGTGACTGGAGGGTGGTCTCAGTGGCCCACGAAGCAGGCGAGCTCAACGATATTCGCGCGGTTCTGGGGAATGACATAGCCATTAAGGCGTACCGGGAAAGCAAGCTTCCGTTTCCGGAAGGCGCAATCGTTGGCCGCATAGCCTGGAGCTACGTAGCGTCTGAGGAAAACAACAAGAGCTTTGGCCGTGATCAGTCTTTCGTGGCCGGCTCACCCACGGATGCTTACCTTCAATTCATGGTCAAGGACTCGAAGAAATACGCGGCGACTGGCGGCTGGGGATACTCGTCATTTGATAAGGAGGGCAAACCCACGGACGAGGTGGCGATGAAGACATGCTTCCCTTGCCACCAGGCTGTCAAAGAGCGCGACTTTGTGTTCACCCGTTACGCGCCTTGATAACGACAATCGCGGGATGACCGCAGTCCAACAAATAAGAAACTACTGAACGCGAGGACAAGATGAAAAGAAAAGGATGATCGATCATGTGGAACTCTTCGCGCGTGGAGACGTTTTGAACCTACCGCAAGAGGCAAAAAACCTTTCGTATTAGACGAAGAGTTCCGCAGGAGGTGCTGCCTTGAGCCAATCAAAAATAGTTATGCTTCCCAAACCGCGCGATTGTCAGTTCCATGCTTGGGGGGCAGATGATGGTAAGTGACGATGGAGTCTCGGTATTTGAAAGTGTTAGGCCTCGCTTGTTTGGTATCGCATATCGAATGCTCGGAAGCGCGGCTGAGGCCGAGGATATCGTCCAGGATGCATGGTTGCGTTGGCAGGGCACAGATCGAAGCGCAGTCGTAGATCCGCCGGCATTTCTTGCGACTGCGACGACGCGATTAGCAATCACCTTCGCCCAGTCGGCGCGATCTCGACGCGAAACCTATATCGGGCCATGGCTGCCTGAGCCGGTAGACACGTCGGGCGATCCGCGCCTCGGCGCCGAACGGGCAGAAGCTTTAGAGTTTGCCGTTCTGTTGTTACTCGAGAAACTATCTGCGACAGAACGCGCTGCATACGTTCTGCGAGAAGCGTTCGACTATTCGTACGATCAGATTGCCCACACCATTCGATCGACCGAAGCGAATGCTCGACAACTTGTTACCCGCGCGCGCAAACACATTACTGATGGACGTCGCAAGTCTGTTAGCTCGAGCGAACAACGACGCCTTCTCAACGCCTTTGTGGTGGCTTCGCAGAGAGGCGATCTTCCTGCTCTGGAAAAACTCTTTGCGTCTGACGTGGTCTCCTACGCCGATGGCGGCGGGGCCGTACACGTAGCACGGCTTCCCGTTTTCGGACGTGAGCGCGTGGTTAACTACTTTGCTGCGGTGGGCCCGTTCATGGGTAGCGGTGTATCGATTGAGTGGATAGAAACAAACGGCCAGGCCAGCGCGCTCGTGTTGCGGAACGGGGCAGTCACTGCTCTGGCGACTATCGAAGCGTCGAACGAAGGAATCTTCAGAGTCTTGTTAGTGATGAGACCCAGCAAGCTCGCCGCGATCTCTCGATCGGCAACCATCAGGGCTGAGTAGGTTTTGGCTCCAGCGGAGCGAGATGTTTATAGCTTCCGGCTCCCATTTAGTAGGCGCTCTGTAGGAGCGCAAGGCGTGCTTGGCTGCGCGGGTTCAATAATTCCCATTTCGCTCCAAAAGGAGCTGAAGTTATTCTGGGGTCGTCCTCTAGCTATAAACATCTCGCTCCTCTGGAGCAAAAACAGTTTCGGGTCGCACGTCGAGTTGACTCCCCCTTTTGACTTTTGAGGCAAAGCCTTCCGTCGGCATAAGCGGCGGGTCGAGAGCGACTGCTCAAGGCTGTTCATTGTGAGCCTCTCTCCACAGACTATTTTTGTCTTGCGAGCGAAGACTGCGCAGCCGGCCAAGTTGTGACAGGTTAATTTCAGACCCGACTCATTTTCAATTCAAGAACTGTCAGTGTGAAAAAATCATGTCACAAAGGAAAAGGCTGTCCAGTCTTAGCGGGTACCGAAACAATAACTGGTGGTTGCGAAGGCTTCGGCCGCGAAAAAAGAAGGAGGAAACAAGATGAAAATCGTGGTTATTGGTGGCACCGGTCTTATAGGATCAAAGCTTGTCACAAAACTCAACGCCGCCGGACATGAGGCAGTAGCGGCATCACCCAACTCGGGTGTCAATACACTTACCGGCGAGGGACTGGCCGAAGTTCTTGTTGGCGCTTCGGTCGTCGTAGACGTGTCGAACTCGCCCTCCTTCGAGGATGCGGCAGTGATGGAGTTCTTCAAGACGTCAACGGGCAACCAGCTCAAGTATGAAGCAGCTGCTGGCGTGGGCCATCACGTAGCGCTCTCGATCGTTGGGAGTGAAGGCTTGCCTCAGAGTGGTTACCTGCGAGCAAAGGTCGCGCAGGAAAAGTTAATTAAGGAAGGCTCGATCCCATACTCGATCGTCCATTCAACTCAATTCTTCGAGTTCGTCAAGCGCATCGCCGACGAGGCCACCGTGGGAAATAGCGTTCACCTGCCGCCAGTGCTGTTCCAGCCAATTGCCTCAGACGATGTAGTGAGTGCGTTGTTTGAAGTGGCGACGAGTTCACCACTGAATGGCGCAATCGAAATCGCTGGGCCAGGGGTGTTTCGTTTTGACGAACTTATCCGGCAACGACTCAGGGCGCTCAACGATTCGCGTGAGGTCGTTGCTGATCCAAGCGCGCGCTACTTCGGCGCCGAGTTGAGCGAGCGCAGCATCGTGCCGGGCGACACGGCGCAACTTGGCAAGACGCGCTTCGAAGACTGGCTCAGCCGGTCGGCAGCGGTCGCAAAGACAACTTCGCAGGGCGCGTGAAAGCAGCAAGGGGTCGCAGCGCAAGGTCGCAAGTTCTGGTTTTTCTGACCGGGCCTGTGAGAAGTCGCCGCAGTCCCGGAGGGACCGAATGTTTATAGAATCCCGTAAGTCTAAAATTTGTTGACTTCGCACTACATTGCGCTCCGCTCTACCTGAATTTTAACGTCACTACAACACGAAAGGAGTCTCGCATGAGTACTATTACCACGAAAGATGGAACGCAGATTTTTTACAAGGATTGGGGCGCCGGACAGCCAGTCGTCTTCAGTCACGGATGGCCGCTGACGGCGGATGCCTTTGAGGACCAGATGTCCTTCCTGGCTTCGAATGGTTACCGTTGCATTGCCCATGATCGGCGTGGTCACGGCCGCTCGAGCCAAACCTGGAACGGCAATGACATGGACACCTATGCCGACGATCTCGCGGCGCTGGTTGAGGCGCTTGATCTAAAGGAAGCAATTCACGTCGGCCACTCAACCGGTGGCGGTGAAGTCGCTCGCTATATCGGGCGTCATGGCACCAAGCGTGTAGCCAAAGCGGTGCTCGTCAGTGCAGTGCCGCCGCTACTGTTAAAGACCGACGCGAATCCCAATGGCTTGCCCATTGAGGTGATTGATCAAATACGCGCTGGCGTGAAAACCGATCGCAACCAATTTATGACGGACTTCCGCGTCCCTTTCTTTGGTTTCAATAGGCCAGGCGCAAAAGTTTCTCAAGGCTTGCTCGATAGCTTTCTGTTCCAATCGATGCTGGCCAGTCTTCCCGCCACCTACGATTGCATCAAGGCGTTTGCGCAGACGGACTTCACTGAAGATCTCAAGCGGTTCGATGTACCGACGCTCATCATGCATGGCGATGACGATCAGGTCGTGCCGATCGCTATCACTGGGCTGGTGTCGTCCAAGCTTGTGAAGGGCGCCACTCTGAAGGTTTACCCGGGGCTGCCGCACGGCATGTGCTCGACTCATAAAGATCTGATCAATGCGGACTTGCTCAGCTTCATCAAGGGAGAGAAGTACAATGTCGCCAACACCTAAGCCGGCCGTTATCGGCGGTAAGACACGAGTCTTGGGCGGCATCACGGTGGTCGACTCGCCGTTGATCGGGCGTGCCATGGAGCTTGCGCGAACTCATTCCGAACCGTTTCTCTTCAACCATGCTGTCCGATCCTGGCTCTTCGCGGTCCGGCTCGGACAGCTTCAGGACATAGCTCACGACGCGGAAGTCGTAGCAGTCGGCACGCTGCTTCACGACCTCGGACTTACGAACAGCTTCACCGGTCAAAAACGTTTCGAGATCGAAGGAGCCGACGCCGCGCGGGCGTTCGCGCGCGAGCAAGGTCTCGACGACGCCCGGGTGCAGTTGATCTGGGACAGCGTCGCTCTGAATTCCACACCATCGATCGGCCTTTACAAGGAGGCGGAAGTCGCGCTCTGCACGGCTGGGATCGGCGTCGAATTCGGATTTCAGTACGACCGGATCCCGCCAGACGAGATGAAGAGCATCCTCGCTGAATTTCCCCGCCTCGAAATGAAGAGGCGTTTCGCGGATTCAGTCTGCCGCATTGTCGAGATCAAGCCGGAGACCACCTACGACAATTTCGCAGGCGACTTCGGCGAACGTTTTGTTCCAGGCTACAAGCGGCCGTCAACGGTGGATTTTTTGATGGATGCTCCGTTCGATGAGTAGGTGATGTCTGACTACCTGATTAAGGATGAATGGAGGTGCACATGAGCGAAGAAGAACTGGAGGTGCTGATAACCATGGACGACCCAGGAGAGGATACGCTGGAAGAGGACACTTTTCATCAGGCTGACAATATCGGCGCGCCTCGATCCTCTCAACCGGCCGGCGACGCGCCCGGCAAGGAGAAGTAATTGCACGGCGAGGATGATTCAAGTCGTGTCCGAATCGGTGTCCCTGTGCGTGGGTTGTTTGATGTCAACAAGAGATTTCGAATTTCCATAATGGCCAGCTACTTAGGTTGGCGACCGAAATGAAAGGTTAATTATGAAGAACAAGTCATTAATGCTGGTCCTACTGTTTCTGATGCCGGGGACGCTGATGGCCCAACATCCTGCTGGTCAGGCCCCACAGGCCTCGGTGACATCGCTCACTTCGAAAGATCTGCCCGAGTTTCCCGGCAAAGAAGTCTTGATGATCACCGTGGACTATCCACCGGGCAGCGTGGATCCCATCCACCGGCACAATGCACATGCGTTCGTCTATGTATTGGAGGGCTCGATCATCATGCAGGTGAAAGGTGGAAAGGAAGTGACGCTCACACCGGGCCAGACTTTTTATGAAGGCCCGAACGATGTTCACGTCGTGGGGAGGAACGCCAGCAGCACCAAACCGGCAAAGTTCGTCGTGTTCTTCATTAAGGACAAGGGCGCTCCGGTGTTAGTGCCGGCGCCGGAATGAAATCAACCGAACCGCAAACAACTCCGAGTCTGTGTCGGAGATCACCAGTTTGGAAGGAGATTGAAGAAATGAAGGAATCAACTTTCGCAGGAGTCGGCGGACTGAAAATTTTCACGCGTTCGTGGCAGCCCGAAGGGAAAACACGCGGCGTGGTTGTTATCGTCCCCGGGTTTAATTCGCATAGCGGGCAATACCTGTGGGTCGGCGAGCAATTCGCGGCGAAAGATTTGGCGGCTTATGCGATCGATTTGCGCGGGCGCGGGCGTTCCGAAGGCGAGCGTTACTACGTTGAAAAGATGGAAGACTATACCGACGACGTGGCGACGCTTATCCGAACCGCGAAATCGGAAAATCCCGATTTGCCGTTGTTCCTTCTCGGTCACAGCGCGGGCGGTGTCGTTTCGTGCATTTATGCGCTCGATCATCAATCAGAGATCGACGGATTAATCTGCGAGAGCTTCGCATACGATCTGCCGGTGCCCGATATCGTTCTTTCGTTTATCAAGGGATTGAGTTACATCACGAAGCATACCCATGTCTTCCCGCTGAAGAACGAAGTTTTCTCCAGAGATCCGCAGGTTGTCGAGGCAATGAACAATGACCCACTGATTCAGGGCGAGTCTCAGCCGGTGCAGACTTCCAAGGTGATGATAGATGCCGCTAGCCGGCTGAATGAAGAATTTCCCCTCATCAAACTTCCCGTACTCATTCTGCACGGCACGGAGGACAAGGCGACGAACCCGAGCGGCAGCCAGTTCTTTTACGATACCGCCGGCTCAACCGACAAAACTCTGAAACTTTATGAGGGGCACTATCACGATTTGCTGAATGATGTTGATAAGGAGGTCGTGATTGCGGAAATTAACAACTGGATTGACGCGCGTGTTCCCGCGATCCGAACCAAATCCGTGTCACGCTGACGAGTTTGGCTTTCACTGACATCAGGAGGATTTCAATAATGAACTGCTGTTCGCATTTGTTTGAAATTGACAATGTTACTCCGAGAACCCCGAACGGCTGTGAAGAGTGTTTGAAAATGGGTGACCGCTGGCTCCATTTGCGACTTTGCGTAACCTGCGGTCACGTCGGCCGCTGCGACGATTCAAAGAACAAGCACGCGGCAAAGCATTTTCATTCAACCAATCATCCGTTAATGAAATCTTTTGAACCGGATGAAGAGTGGGGCTGGTGTTACGTCGATGAATTGCTTCTCGAGTCAGTTCCTGGATCGTTGACGGAAGAATGGTGCGGTGTGCTCGGAGCAAGGCCCTGAGAAAACAACCTTGAATGCCTGTACGACCGATATCCCGTCCGGCCATCGGTCGTCATTCATCCTGGCCGCAGAGCGGCCAAGTGTTTATAGCTAATCCAATGAAAGCAGTGCCGGCGCTCCGTACGAGCGCAATGTATTGTCCAAACAAAAGGAAGATCATGGCTACGCCGGAGCGATGTCGTTCTTTGGGGTCTTGTTCTATAAACATTGGTAAGAAATTAATGCTCCAACGTCGACGGAATTGAAAACGAAAACGTCACACCCGGGCCATCGTTGGGTGTCGCCCAGAGCCGGCCGTGATGGCTCTCGATAATCGAGCGACTGACCGCTAATCCGATTCCCATGCCGTCGTCCTTCGTTGTGTAGAAAGTTTCGAAGAGTCTTTTCAGTGCTTGAGGATCGAAACCGACTCCCGCATCCTGCACGCTCAGGCGCACCTGATCGCCTTCGTCTGATTCAGTCTTAATTAGCAAGAGCCTCGACCGATCATCAACGGTACTCATCGCGTCTGAGGCGTTACGGACCAGGTTAAGAATGACCTGCTGAAGTTGCACGCGATCACCCGCGACTAGCGGAAGGTCATTGGCTAGCTGAGGCCGCAAAATCACCCGATTTCTCTGAAGGTCACTTAACGAAAGCGCAATCACCTCGCGCGCCGCCTCATTTAGATCGACGGCCTCAAATGTGATGTCCTTCTTGCCAAAGAGGGCGCGCAGTCGTGTGATTACATCAGCCGCTCGACGGCCGTCGCGAATCGTGCGTTTTGCGGTTTCGCGCGCGCCATCAACGTTGGGCAGATCACCATCCAACATTCGCAGACAAGTGCTGGCGTTAGTGATGATCCCCGACAATGGTTGATTGACCTCGTGGGCGATCGACGCCGTCAACGCCCCCAGCGTCATGACTCGGGTTACGTGTGCGAGTTCCGACCGCGCTTTGTCCAGAGCTTCGTCCGAAACCCGGCGAGCGGTAACATCCCGAACTGCCGCGATGTACTCGAGTTGGCCACTCGGGTCCCGGATCGCTTGAGCCACTGCATGCATGTACTTGATCGATTGGTCAGGCATCTGTAAGCGGTATTGCCATTCAAAATCCTCGCACCCGTTTCGTGCTTGTTCGACCATTTTCTCGTACAAGGTCAGATCGTCCGGGTGCACGCGCGTACGGATGACTTCGAGTGTGACTTTGATTCCCGGATCGAATTCATAAATACGATAGAGCTCCTCGGACCAGGTAATTTCGTCGGTCGCGACGAGCCAGGAAAAACTGCCGATTGAGGTGAGCCGCTGGGCTTCAGCGAGGAACGCCTCGCTACGACGCACGCCTTCCTGCGCCCTTTTTCGGTCCTCAATGTCGAACGCGGCCACATACCACCGAACGATATGTCCCCGCTCATCGAGCAAGGGCTTGTAGCGCACCAGGAACCAGCGATATTGCCCATCGTTGCCCAGGACGCGCTGCTCAGTGCTGAATGGTGCGCCCCGCCTCAGCGATGCCGCGCGTCCTGGGCGGACTCTCTGAAAATCCTCGGGGTGGATGACACGATCACGATAGTCCTCTTGTTTTACATCCTCCAGACTGAGGCCGGTGTAATCCATCACAGCCTGATTGACATACTGGACGGATCCTTCGGTGTTCAATACGTAAATGTGTGTAGGAATGGTGTTGATGATCTGATT
>Ga0134125_10000376_pt1 | contig 60672 bp, 43 predicted proteins | sample KB31751_FD_96464 | JGI IMG/M metagenome (GOLD analysis project Ga0134125, IMG submission 96464) | Terrestrial soil microbial communities with excess Nitrogen fertilizer from Kellogg Biological Station, Michigan, USA - KB3-175-1 | ecosystem: Environmental > Terrestrial > Soil > Unclassified ... | reverse complement strand
CATGAAGCGGGAAAGATAATAATTAGCTGCGGATGAACGCGGATAGGCGCGGATCAGAACCTAAGCAAATCTGATCCGCGTCGCACCGCAACGGTGAGTGCGGGCAGTAGCAGGCAGAGGGCATGAAGCGGGAAAGATAATAAGCAGAGGGCATGAAGCGGGAAAGATAATAATTAGCCGCGGATGAACGCGGATAGGCGCGGATCAGAACCTAAGCAAATCTGATCCGCGTCATCAGCATTAAATCCGCGGCCACTATTTTTGTGGCCCACACCGCAAATGATCGGAATGTTAGCGTCCCGAAGCATTCCCAGTTGGAACCAGATTATTTCCTGGCTGCGCGAGCTGGAAACCCTCTGCAAAAGCAGTAGCATAGATTCACGGATTCCTTCCTTTTCTTTCTGTCGGCGCAAGCACTAAACTCCCATAATTGATTGGAGTCACGCTGAGGGAAAGACACTACTCGAATGGTCCTCCGCGCACTCTGGCTGTACTATCCGAGCCTAGCCCCAACGCCGCCATCATAAAACAAGGGGATCAAGGATTGTAGCCGTGACATAATCGGCTTGGAGTCAGGAATATCAGGCGGAATCAAGTCTGCAGATTCGATGAGGCGAGTATGAATACTCTCGAAGCAAAGAAGGACATTTCTCCGTTTTGCAAGCACGTTTTGAAGTGAACGTTTTCCTGGGCAGCAAAGACTCTTAATGGCCAGTCCTAATAAACTTTGCAAGATTATCTTAACGATCTCAATACCTCTCTTGCTTCTCAGCTGCGCAAAGCGCGATGAACGCGTGGCTGCCGAAAGCATAGCCGCACGAATTCATTCTCAACTACAGCAAAATGATTTCGCGGCGGTGTACAGAGAGTCTGGCTCGAGCTTTAAGCAAGTGGGTGATCGAGAAAAGTTTATTGCTCGCATGCAACAATTCATTGAATCCAACGGGGCGCTACTGCTTGCAACTCAGGTATCATACCAAACCGGTTTTGACTCGAAAGCAGGAAACAATCACACCTTAACTTTCGCTCTTAAGTTCGAGCGCGGCAACGCTACCGAGAAAATCGTCTTAACGCCAAACGATCAGGGCCAGTTGAGCCTTTGGGATCTCAAGATCACTCCTGTCCCTTGAAAACGAATCCCGCCAGGAACAGATTTTTTCAATTGTCATGAGAACTACTCAGAATCGAAATGAAATTCGCACAAGAGTTTGGTGCCGCGACAATATCGGCCAATACTAACTGGCGAATAGGTGCCCGCTCCCGTCTTTATGGCCTCCGTCAACAGAATCTCGATCGTTCCTTTCGCGAAGAGTGCATTTATTGATTCGGTCCTTGTGCTCATCTCTTCAAAAACTCAGCCGCAAACCAAACTGAAGCTGTCGCGGATCAGCAGCGCCGGTAGGTTGCCCGAAGTTCGGCAGTGGCGTAGGGCCAGTCCCAGTGACGTTATTTGGTAATTGCAGGTTAGCGCGGTTGAGAACGTTGAAGCCTTCGACGAGGGTCTCAAGCTGCAGCTTCTCGCCGAGACTAAATCGGCGGCTTAACCGTAGATCGAGTGATGCAAAATCAAACCCTTTCCCTGAGTTACGCCCGACTCCCACCGGCCGATCATTAGAGTTCGTGTCAAAGTTGCGATCGTTTCCCAGGATGGTATTGAAAGGAAGAGCCGAACCGTAGCTGAAGATGTAGCTCAACTGAAATCCGCTCAAGCTACGTCGCACGATGGAAGCGGATTTGATTGCCGGAACTTCGAAGGTGCCGCTCAGAGCCAGTCGGTGACGCTGATCGTTGTCTGATGGTCCGCGCTCGTCGCGCAGGTTGGAATTGTCCTGTGGCGTGAAGAAGAAGGCGTTGCCCGCATTGTCGATGGCCTTGGAGAAAGTGTAAGAGAGACGGGCTCCAAACCATCTCTGGAAACGGCGATTAACGGCAATAGTCAACCCGTTGTAGGAAGACTCTCCCGAACTCTCGAAGCGGCTAACATTCGCTAATCTTGGATCGGGACGTCCGAGATTCGGCACACCCGCCGCAGCGGGGAACCTCGGCACGTTAACATTGCGCGAAAGAATGAGGTGCAGGCCGCGTGTGTGCAGGTAGCCAACCGCAAGTGAGGTTGAGGGAAACAACTCGCGTTCCACTTGCAAGCTGGCTTGTTGGTTGTAGCTGTTGCTGATATTCGGATCGATTGTCGTGATGCTGATCAAAAGATCCGAAGGAAATGCGGCGAGGACATTCGGAAACACCGGCGCGCCGGCTTGACCGAAAGAGAGTACCGCGACTTTGTACTTTGAGCCATCGCGTTGCAACGCATTCGAAGTTGCGCGCAATGGAATTCGATCGAAGTAAATACCGAAGCTGGCCCGAACGACCGTCCTGCGATCACCGGGCGCGTAAGCTATTCCTAGTCGCGGAGCGAAGTTGTTTGCATCCGTGGTGATGAGATCGGGCAGAAACTGCACATCGTAACGCAGACCGGCGTTTATGGTTAGGTCTTGTCTGGGCCGCCATTCATCCTGCATAAACAGCCCGATGTTCGGGTTCGATTGAAACTGGTCAATGGCCCCAAATGCCTGCTGAAAAGTGGTATACCGATTGGCCAGAAAGTTAGCGAGCGACGAGAAGGAATAAACACCCTGCAGGGCGCCGGGAAAAGTGATGTTTACCTTGTTATGCAGGTAGTTTGCGCCAAATTTTAGAGAGTGTGACCAAAGCTGCGTGGTTACGTTATCCACGAGCTCATAAGTATCGAGGTCGCGAATCGTTGGGGAGACGGTTGCGGCGCCGAAGTTTGCCACACCTGAAATATTAACTGCCGGACCAGCTACGTCGTTCAGCGGAGCGCTCAGCCGGCTGCGGGTATATTGAAAGCGCGCTTCGTTTATTGTCCTGGCCGAAAGGGTCGCGACGTCGCTCAAAGCGAGCGTCTGATCGCGATCCTTGAGCGCAGTGCCACGACTGATTGCATTGAGTCCGCCAACGTTGCGCGCGTTTGGGCTGTCGATGTCATAAAAACTGTAACGCGCCGTCAACTGATTGTTATTCGTGGGCTGATGATCGACGCGCAGCAGGACGTTGGTGGAATTGAATCCTGTCGCAGCTATACCGGTCGAAATTCGTGGACCACTAAACCCGACGGCGTCGAGCCTGCCGTTTATCGCGGCCACGTTGGTTGGGCTGATCGTGATAACGGAAGCATTGTGCAGTCTCGTCTGTTCGAAATTTGCAAAGAAGAAGCTGCGATTGCGCGCGAATGGACCACCCAAACTGCCTCCATACTGCCCTTGCGTCAGCGCGTCTTTGGTTGAGGCCAGCGGATTGCGAGCATCAAACCGCTGATTACGAAGGAAGCCATACAACCGTCCATGAAATTGGTTTGTGCCGGATTGCGTTACGATGCTGACAAAACCTCCCGAGGCGCGTCCAAACTCAGCTATGCCGCCTGAGGTGATCACCTCGAACTCGCGCACGACTTCCTGGCTAAAGAACGTCCCGGGCAAATCCGCGGCGTCGTCGTTTGCCGAAAGGCCATCAACCACAAGACCATTGTTGATGAAGCGTTGGCCCGTGATCGACAAGCCAGTGCCCGGCACCGCGGAAGTTTCCGGGAAGCGCTGGTTGGCGACCGGGTTGCTCCGCGCTACTCCGGGCGTGAGTGCTGCAAGGTCCAGGTAGTTTCGCCCATTAAGCGGCAATGAATCGATCTCGCGCTGCAAAAGGGTTTCCGCCACTTGCGTGCGCACTGTCTCCACCAAGGGCAGGTCTGCAGCCACGTTTACGTTTTCCGTGACGTCGGCTAGGGTAAGTTTAAGCGGTAGATCCAAAGCTTGGCCCACTGTCAACGTCAGTTGTCGGACCAGACGCGCAAAGCCCGGCTCATCAACAGTGATTTCGTATGTTCCGACTTGCACGTAAGGAAAGCGAAAGCGTCCAGCGCCGTCGCTGGTAGTCGTTTGCGTCCAACCGGTGTTGACGTTCTTGAGAGCCACAGACGTGCCGGCTACCAATGCGCGGCCAGCGTCTTCGACATGACCACTGAGACTTGCGGACGTCATGGTCTGCTGCGCCTGAGCGTGGACTCCGGCAAGAATCACAACCGTCACAAACAGCGCGGCGGAAAATTTTCGACTCTTCTCGGTAAACAACTCACTACCTCCTTGTAAACTCGCTTAAGAACATTACACACCTCTGCGACTGGGCCAGGCGGGCGCGAAAATGGAAAGGCGCAAACAGGTGTACCCACCGCTAAAAGTGAAACTGGATTGGCTTTTTCGAGTCCGCCGATCGCTCTTTCCGTTGTGCAGAGACGCCGGGAGTGTACCCGCTCGCAGTGGTCACGATCAGTGCCGCCGCGAGCAGCGGTAGAAACAGAAGCTTTCGGAAGTTCATTCCGCCCCTTGATGCAAAGGCATCTACCTGCTCACGTCAAATCGGCGCGAGCAGGAAGAGTTTGTTAGTGCCCGACACTGCCAGGTGGGTCGTGCTTTTCTTTTACAGCGAACCAGCAGTTACCTTGACAGGGTTGAAGGAAGTTCTATTGCCGTCAGCGGTTAATGAGAGAAGAGTCCAGGTACAGCTTGCTGTGCCGGTCCCACCCGGGAAGGGAGGAAAGGCTGTGTTCTCATCTATGTATTCAATAAACTCAATCTTGCCGTCACTTGCTTTGTAAAGGCCGGTTTTTTTGCAGATTACACCCGTTGCACCGTAGGTGCCGCCGCCTCGATCTGTTTCTTGAGTCATACCTGTTCTCCTTCAGGATGGAAGTTCGTTTAACTTTGCCTTCGATATTCGGGAAGCGCTAGTGAATTTATTGCCGGCCGCGTTGCAGAGTCTTTTGAATCAGAGCAACTCCCATCGCAGCGTCACCGATTCCTCAGGACGATGCGCAATCACCATCAGCTTAACGAGCAGCTGGAAACTTGTGTCTTTCTTGTCCGCGATACGCACGAGGTAAATGTGGCCCAGCTTGACTGGCGCGGTGGCAGATGGAGTAACCTCCGTAAAGAGTTTGGGCCCCTCTTGCAGTGGTTGGTATTCAGGCTTGCTAAGATCTTGCTTCAGGATCATGATCTTGTCGCCGTTAAGATGTAGAGAAGCGAACCCGATGCCACCCCCGGTCGCATCCTCGAAGCCATAACGCTGACGAAGCTCGTCTGGCGTGCCGAGATCGACGATCGCCGCCACTCGGTTGACCTCGATACCGCTAACAAGACTGCCATTACTCGCCAGAATGTAACTGAGATCACTGCAACGGTTACGCCAGTCGTTACTGACAAACGCAAACCCTTCTTTCCCGTCACTAAAACACATCGTACGGGCAAGCGGATCCAGGACATACATGGTGAAGATTCCACCACGTTTTTTTGGTTGAGTCGCGCGCTTCTCATCAGGCGCCGACGGCGTTTGAGCGCGCAGCACCTGATGGGAACCGAATCCTAAGAACACCGCCAGTACGATGAAGAGAGAGCGTTTCATAACGCTGGTTTTTTGACTTTCAAATCTCAAACTCATAGCCTCCCCTTTTCGTCTGGTTGCGCTTTGTGGGGAGGCTGCTTTAGTTGACACTAACGACTAGCCACGTTCGGCAGGTGCACAAGTTCCTGAAACTGCTTCTCGGGGATATGTCGCGCTTCGTTCAGGCGCGTGAGCTCCTTGAAGTAATAGAATGGAACAAAGGCGGAACCAACCTTGTTGGTGATCCAGTCGTCCTTAACAACGTAATTGAGTGGATGCAGATCGAAATCTTCCGAGCACTGGTTGAGCGTTTCCGTAACCGCCTTAACGACCAGAATGTTATTGAGCGAGGCAGGATCATCCAAAGTCTCTGCAGCGATGGTGTACAAAAGCGCGCCTTCGCGAGCCCGCCGTTCCCACTCCTTAATGATCTTCAACGCCCTTTCATACTGCCGGGAGTTGATTTCCAGACGCAGTGTGGTTTCTGAGTCGTTGCGTGCCTCTCTCAGATACTCTTTGTATACGGCGGGAGGAACGGTACCAAAGGCTATCTCCTTGTTCTCCGGATAGACACCGAAGGCATCGATTGTGGGAACTCCTCCAGCCAATTTAATGACCATGGAGAACGACGAGCCACTGTTGTTGTAGAACTCTCCTCTGCGCCCCGAGAGCACAATGAAATACCGGTCGTGGTCGACTCTGGTCCACCGAATGGTTCCGCTGCCTGGTATTGCGCAAGTGATCGAAGTGTCGTCATAGCTGACGAACTTCATCGTCTTTCTGACGGCTCCGAATATCCGGTTCTTGCCGGATGCAGTAAACGAAACCGACTCCGGTTTGCCGAACTCGTTGATCACCTCGTATTTCGCGGTGGCGATCTGGCGCGGTTCCCCTGTGCCGAGATCCGAAAGAACAGTCACTCCATCATTGGAATCGAAACGATAGAGCACTGCTTCGTTGGGTGAGACCTGCGCTTTCCATGTTCCGACGATGTCGAATGAACAACTCTTTCCCTGGGCGAACGCGGTTGCGGTTGAGCCCAGAAGGATAATAGCCAGTAGCGAGATTATGGCGGTAAGTTTCATGATGTATTTCACCCAGTGCTTTTGACGTATTGCCAATGCCAATTGTGTCGGACCAGAAATAGAAGCCACGTGAGCAGCCTCTATTCCTGGTCTGGTTTTCGACCGTCCAGGGCCAAGTTTTACGTTGGCCCTGACGACCAGTGCCGCAGACTCAGACGTTTCGGCGGTAGCCGTATTTCTTGATGTCCTGGTTGATCAGAACCTGGCGGGCTCTGCTCTCCACCGTCCATTCCGCGTATGACTTCCACGGATCGGCCCAGGCGATGCGTTTCATAATATTTTTCTGACTGGCAAACGACTGCGCATGGCCCCAGTAGTTGGTGGCATCGTTGATAATACGGAAGGTGCCGGAGTGCATAGCGAAATCAATGTCGACCCCTATGTGGCCCATATTAAAGAGCCGGTAGCGGATCGTCTCGATATCGTAGGGATCTCCGGTCAGGAAATACCAGCCAGGAAGATCAGCAGTGCGCATCTGCGCATAGTGCTTCAGCGCGGCCGGCGTGTCGTCCTGTGGTTTAACCGAGATTGAGTAAAAGAAGAGGTCCTTACCCATGCGATCTTTCAGGTCACGATAAGTTCGTTTCAGAACCGTAGTCACCAGAGGGCAGGCGCCGTGACATTCCGCGTACATCAGATTGATCACGCATTGCTTGCCTTTGATCAGATCGTCATAGAACCTGACCTCTTTGTTGTCTTGTGTTCGAAGCACCGCATTTGTGTACTTCGAAACGCCCTGCGATGAGGGATGCGGCTTGAACACTCTGGTTAACATTGATCTTCTATCCATTACGCTACCTCCTCATTCCGGAGTTTGGCTTCGAACTCCTTGTTACCCTGGACAATCAATGCGTCGCATGCCGCCTTGGCTGCCGCATCAGGCACAATGTGCCAGGCCACCATCATGAACGCGTCTTCGTGGCCCATGTTATGACAGTGGATCAGGTATTTGCCGATATAGTCTCGGAAGTTCATCCTGATCAGTGCGGCCTCTCCCGGCTCGACCTTGGTTACGTCTTTCCTTCCCCTCGAGAGCGGAGTCACCGTGACTTCCTGAAATAGGCCGTTGATGATCGCAAATCGCTTCAGAATACGAAATTCCTCGAAGTGAATATGCACGGGGTGGGCCCAGTTGGTAGGTCCGTCTGCGTTAGGGGTGTTATTGTTGATCAGCCACTCTTCACAGGTGCCTTTGATGACGCAGTGCTGCGGTAGATCCGCGTCGAAGACACGGTTGTTGATCCTGAAAAATCGCGGGTTCGACCCTGCAGGATCGCGAGTAAAGTTCCACTGGAACGTGGTGTCCGGCGTACAGATCGGAGGATATGTGCAGAGGGTCGCGGGAATCGCCGGTGTATCGACCGGGAACCAGTTCTCTCGCTGTACCACGTCGAAACGCATCACGACGTTGCCAATGTTGAGCCCGGGCGGTAATCCCGGGGGATTCACGTTTCCTGGGTTGACATTCTGGCTCGTAGCTTCTGTGAGATACAGCTTAGAGTTCACCGGGAAGTTTCCGAAGTCGATGATAAAGTCGTAGCGCTCAGCGACGTTCACTCGCAGTGCGCCCTCAACTTGAATCGTTTCGCCCACGATGGAGTTGCTGTTGAGTCTATTCGCGGGGCTGGCATCGACCGGAACCGGATGCTCGAGGAAATTGGCATCAGTGGCGATCACGACTATCGTTTCAACATTGCCAGTGGGGCCGATGAGCCTAAGGTCCCATTGGGCCGTTGTCGGGCCGGTAGAGAGAACCCGGAACCGATACTTTCGGTTCCTGACAGTCATCTTCGGCTGAATCTTTCCGTTGACGATGAACTTGTCGCCGCCAGCCGCATTGACCATTTCATTTCGGCCTTGTGCATCCAGGGCACAGAACCTCTTCTGTGTAAGGATCAAAGGAATGTCAGTGACACCATAAAGTCCAGGCAGCCGCAACGACCCGTTGGAGGGGTGTTCATGGCCCGGATCCGTGCTGTCATAGACGATGAACATTCCGTTCAGGCCCATAACGTTGTTGTTGAGGGTCTTCTCTGCACGGTGATCGTGGTACCAGAAAGTGCCCATCTTTTCCCGTGGATCACCGACCCCGTCACCACCCGGGTTGCCGCCAAACGCGTCGATGCCGGCGTAGACATTCGGGTAGAGATTGTCTTTCCAGAAGCCGCTTGGGAAAAAGTCGCCGGCGAAACCGTCGCTCTCGGAACCATGGTGCCCATTATGCAAGTGGATCGTAATCTCAGGGTGGCCAAACGTGTTGTCGCCGTTCGGCGGTAAGCTGTTCCGGAACCGCACGATGGTGGATTTGCCGTATTTATTCAGGATCATTGGGCCCGGATAGACACCATTGAACCCCCAGATATACGACTCGCCGAAGTTGGAGTGGAATCGATGCAGGCCGGGCCTGGCTTCCAGTTCAGACGTAATCTTGGCTGGTGTGAACTGAGTCCAGCGCTGATGGTCGTCTCGGTCCCATTCACCCGCGCCTTGGTTAGCTGCCTTAGTTGGCTTGGGTTGCAGTGGATGGTCTATCGCTGGAAACGGAACCGGTAAATCATCCACAAAAGGTGTATGTGACGGACTGGCAGCGCCTGAGACGCATTGAACCAGCGGCGGTGGAACCGGGCCCCCCTGCATGATGCTGGCGAGCGCCTTCCTTGAGGTGATGATATTAGGAGCCAGGACAGAGACCGCTCCCGCGGCCGCTCCCATCTTGAGCACGGTCCTTCTGCTCACGGTATTGTCTGATTTCTTCTTCTGTCCAGCTCCCTCCCGGTGCTTACCCTTTTTGCCAGGCATAGAATCTCCTTTCAGCCCTCGCAGGGCTTCCAAGCTAAATTTCTTTTGGTGATTTTTCTAAACTGTCCCGGGTCCTACGAAATCAAGTACCCGGTTTTGACCCCCAACGGTAGTTGGCAAAGATCATCGACTTGTGGGGCGAGGCAAGTTGCCTAAGTAACTAATTGCTTCGCGCGAATTCGCGCGAAAAAACTTTGACCGGAAAGACGTCTTCGGGTTATTGATGAAAAGCGGCGTGAGGTTATTACTCGCCATCTGAAATAACAAGCATTGTTATTTGGCCGTCCTTGCTGTTCGTTAGCGGATTGTGCTGTGGCCGCTCTGAACGTTGAAGCTAGATTCCCCCGTCAAAGGTCGATGCCCAATAACTCAGGAAGTTCAGAAACAGAAGAAGCGATCGCCGCACGGCCTTTGCTAGTTCCTGGTTGGCTGGGCGCGGAGGTTCATTTCCGTGGTTAGCTTCGTCACCTATTTTTTGGTCGTCTGGGTTTTCGCCATTACCAGAGTTCATGGGGTCACTCCGGGAGCGCAATCGATATCGAGTCGGAGCGTCTCCGTGCAGCTTCTTGAAATCGCGCACGAAGTGACTTTCATCATTCAGCCCAACTTGATGTGCGATCTCTTTGACGCTTAAGAAACTCGTTTCCAACAGGTACCTCGCTCGATCCATTCTCAACTGTCTCAAATACTGCATGGGTGATTTGCCGACCTCAGACACGAAAATGTGCGAGAGTCGCCAGACGGAGAGATTGACGGTCTGGGCCAGTTCCGGCAGAGACCACTCTCTCTGAACATTGTCTCGCATCAACTGTTCGATTTTTTCTACACGCGGATCCATAGCACGGCACCTCCGACATGAATCGTACGATCGAGGGACAAGTCTTCTGGGGCCGCGAAAGACGTCTCAAGCATCCGGGCCTTGCGAATAACCCCCAGTTAATGAGCACTGGGAGGAATTCCGACCGGACAAAAGAGATACGGAGAGTTGCCGTTAGGTGGGAAGGTAACTGCCGTCTCCAAGTTCTGGGCTTGGGAATTGTCTCAAGAGCTACGCTTGAGTTTGGGGCGAATGAGGTTGAGTGAAGCTATTACCAATTAGATTTTTAGTCAAGGGAAACTTTCAGAATGTGCGCGCGTTTAAGGCATGACATGGACCACTTCGGAATTATGACCACCAAATTGGAGCCCCAAATAGTGCTTTGGGAGCTTGGCGTCCCAAAGCATCCCGAGTTGAAACCAGATTAGTCTAAGATCGATTTTCGTAGCCGCCTTCTCGCCAATGTACGTCTTTGCTCCGACCGCGCCGGGAACACCGGTGTTGCGAATGCTGAACTCTCTCAGCCCGAAGTGCCTTCCACAATACGGAGCAGGAGCTGCTCAATGTGACTCACACGGGTGCTAGCCTGGTCAAGAGCTCGGGCTTGTGTAAGAGCTTTCTCAAGGTGTGGTATGGCTTCCGACCCACGGTTCAGCTCGATCAAGGTGATTCCCAATGCGTAATTTCCATTTCCCTCGCCCGGATCGAGTTCAACAATAGAACTAAAAAAGTTCAAGGCAGATTCTGGGTTTTCTCTCATGAGCCTTCGGGAAGCGTCTAGTGCAGGGTAGTGCAGTGCGATGGCAAGCGCACTGTTGACTTGGCCCGCCTCGCAGTAGGACTTGATGGCAACTTCAAGAGGGATCTCAAATTGATATTGTTGCTGCAAATACCAATTGAGAAGGTCATTAGGCTCTACTAGCGAGAGATCCTTTGCAAAGAGAGTGGAGACGATTCTAACGTTGGAGCGGACTCCGAAGGCTTCCATCTCCGCAATTACGGCGCGTGCCGTGTCATAGTCCGGTGCTGCGGCGGCAAGTGCGGAGTAAGATCTGATGCTAGGAGAAATTCCGGCTGCCTCCATCTCCGCAATTACGGCGCGTGCCGTGGCATAGTCCGGTGCTACGGCGGCAAGTGCGGAGTAAGAGCCGATGCTAGGAGAAATTCCGGCGGCCTCCATCTCCGCGACTATGGCGCGTGCGGTAGTGTAGTCCGGTGACTTGGTGATTAGGTTGTTGTAGGTGGTGCGGATGGGAGGCATTCCGGTGGCCTCCATCTCCGCGATTAGGGCGCGTGCGGTAGTGTAGTCCGGTGACTTGGCGAGCATGTTGTTGTAGGTGGTGCGGGTGGGAGAAATTCCGGCTGCTTTCATCTCAGCTACTAAGGCGCTAGCGGTACTGTAATCGGTTGCCCCTGAGATTAACATATTGTAAGTAGTGACATTGGTGGCGATTCCGGCGACCTTCATCTCATTAACCACCTCTCGAACGGTATCGTAATCCTTCGCTTTGCCGAGCAGCTTTTTGTAAGTGGTGACATTGGTGGCGATTCCGGCGGCTATCATCTCAGCGACGACGGTGCGAGCGGTACTGTAATCCGTTACCTTTGACAGCAGCGTGTTGTAAGTCGTGACGTTCGGTGCGATTCCGGCAGCTTTCATCTCAGCGATGATGGTACGAGCAGTAGTAGGATCGACACCCGTTACCTTCATCTCATCAACCACGGCTCGGGCGGTTTCGTAGTCCTTCGTGGCTGCGACCAGAATGTTGTAAGTGATCACATTGGGCATGATCCCGGCGGCCCTCATCTCACCGATAACAACTCGAGCTGTTTTAGGGTCTTTCGCTTTGCCGACCAGCGTATTGTAAGTGTTAACGTTGGGGGTGATTCCGCCGACCTTCATCTCACTCACTACCTCCCGAACGGTATCGTAATCCTTCGCTTTGCTGACCAGCGTGCTGTAGGTGTAGAGATTGGGGACGATTCCGGCGGCCCGCATCTCCTTAACGATAGTTCGGGCGGTATCGTAGTCTTTTGCGGCTACGACCAGAGTGTTGTAAGTGACCACATCGGGCATGATCCCGGCGGCCCTCATCTCTTTAACTATGTTCCAAGCGGTATCGTAGTCTGTCGCGGCGGCGACCAACGTGTTGTAGGTGTAGATATTGGGAACGATGCCGACGGCCCGCATCTCCTGGATGATAACGCGGGCTGTCTTGGGGTCCTTCGCTTTGCCCACCAACGTGGTGTAGGTGACGACGTCGGGTATCAGTCCCGCTGCTTTCATCTCGTCAACCACCGCCCTGGCAGTGTCATACTCTTTCGAGACCGCGACCAGCATGTTGTAGGTGACAGCGTTGGGGGTGATTTCGGCGCGCTTCATCTGCTCAACCAGCCCCCGAGCGGTATCGTAGTCTTTCGCGGCTGCGACCAGCGTGCTGTAAGTGAAAACGTTAGGGGCAATTATGGCGTCCTCCATCTCATCGACCATCGTCCGGATATCATCGTGGGCATTCGCTTTGGCAATTATCAAACGGTAGGTCAAAACGTCGGGCCTGATTCCCACGTTTCCAAGCAGGACTAGTGCATACCGCGCTAGCGAAAATGTCGGGCATAGTTTAACCAGCTGGTTCCATACCGTGATATCACGCTCCAGCCCTAAGTCTTTTAGCTTGCGTGCCAGTCTTTGCAAATCCTGTTCGGTTTTTAGCGGCCTTCCGCGAAAAACATCGCCAAAGTTGTAGCTGGTGACAATTAGCCCCAATCGTAGCCGTTCCTCTTCAGAAAAATCATCGACAATGGTCTGAGCAATGTTCCTTTCTCCGTCCTGGGCGACGATGTAATCCAAGTACGCTGTCTCGGTTAGCAAGAAGTTTCCTTCGCGGCGTAGGAAGCCTAGATGGAACTTGTCTTGAGACAGAAACTCAATTAGACCTTCCCACTCATCGCCGCCGGGGAGCTGATTAAACAACTCCACTCTGGCAAACGCGACTCCCATCGAGGTCGTTGCTCGTCTCCTTTCAGCCTTGTGACGCAGGTAGAAGCGAATGTGATCTTCCAGGAACTGGCCTCCCGGGAGATAGGCCTCCATTACGTAGAAAACATGCAGCGCTCGCATGATTTCCTTAGCGCGTTCAACGTCAAGCCTAAGCTTGTGATCGTCAGCTATCTTGTCCATGTTGCGCCAGCGGTCGCCCATCGTTTCTAGATTAAGAAACAAGGAACCAGGGTGGTGATCGAATTTATCCGGCAGAATCGCGTTGAAACTTACAACATACCACTCTGTAAACTCCTTCTCCTCCTCGCCCTCTAGTCGGTTAATAGGAAGTGATTCCAGCTTGTCCCACAAGTGATCGTCTAGACCGAATCGGTGTCGAAAATCGTAATAGGTTGGTCCCGTTCGGCTAGTGGCGGCCAGGATGAGCCCCTCGTCGGCCAAGCGTCCCAAAAAACGGTTGATCTCGTTCGTGCCGTAGCCGCGTTTCGCCATATCGCGGAAACGGGCGTCAATGTCATCCATCCATACAATGCGGCAATCTGCTTCGGGAAAGTCCGGAGGAATGAGTGGCTGGTCCGTCCGTTCCGGTACTTTGAACGGCCAGACAGCGACGCTGCCTCGCCGTACCATAAGCCGCTTAATCGCTTCGAACACTGCGCGAGTCTTGCCGGCCAACGGATGACCTTCGACAAGGACCCATTCGTTTCGGCTTAAACGCTCGTCAAGTCTTGCATCAATCTCACGGCGGAAGTAGTGACCCTTGCTGTTGCTGTCGCGATAGCGTTTCTCGTAACTGAAAGAGCCAAAAATCGCCTTAGCAAAAATCTCTTCGTCGGTGGAGTTGGTGACGAATTGTCCCACATTGGCCAGCGTGCTCGCGGATGTCGTGGGAAGTGCTGCGAGCGCCTGCTCGCGAAGGTATTCATCGAAGCGGGTATTCATCTGTCGAGCGAGGCGACTAAGAAAGAGTTCCCTCGTCGAATCCTTATCCTTGGCTTGCTTATAACATTGCCGTACCTGGTCCGGATATTGGACGTTCTCAGGCGGCGGAATATATAGATCAGCCACCGTGGGCCAATAAACTTGAAATCGGTCCATTCCCTCGGGTAACGCGGCTAGTCCGCCGTCCAAAACACCGAAGACCACGGGAAAGAAAAGAATACCCTGCTCCTCATTACGCGCGAGGGTCTGAGGCCATTCCTTGTCCATGATGTATGAGGATTTAGCGAACAGATCGGAGATCAGCAGTAGGGAACAGTTGCATCCTTGTTTCAGCGCCTGGACAATGGTTTTGTCCCATTCCTGGCCGACCGAGACTTCATGATCGGACCATTTATCCCATTGGCGCTCGGGTGTCTTCAAAAATTCGCGAAGGTTGGTCCAGAACTCCCTGACCTTCGATTGCCCGTCAGCGTGGGCATATGAGATGAATACCTTGGGCTGAGTGAGAGTTTGCAAGCGGTACCTTCCTTCGGTGGTCGAGGAGAAATTCGACCCTCTAAAAGAACAGCACTTCAGTGGCGCCGATTCTTATGTGAACGCAATTGTTTGAGAAGCCCGTTCAGGGTTTCTAACCTCGATCATACCCTGGCCGGTGGCAGAACAATCCCAGTCGCCTATGCGTTATCGTCCACCTGAGAGATCCGGTGGATGGTTTGTAGCTTCGCCATTCTATCACCACTTGAATCCCGTGGCTGTTGGGTGAGTTGAGTGAAATCTTAAATGGCGTCCCGTACGGGAGTCGAACCCGTGTCGCCGCCGTGAAAGGGCGGTGTCCTGGGCCACTAGACGAACGGGACGTGAACGCAGGATTGAGTAAAACTAACGCACGGATGAAGGAGTGTCAAACAGGGGGAAGAATTTCGGATTTTGAATTGCGGATTGCGAGTTTTAGGGACTGCCGAGTTAACCTCCGCTGGCTGTGTTATCAAAAACTTCTGGTGTATCAGCGTATCCTTCCTGGACCTCACGGTAATAAGAGATAACGAATAGAACGCAAGCAACTTGCTGCGTGGAAACGTGGCACGGGCATCTTGCCCGTGTGGGTTGATCAGCATTCAAGATTGATCTGTTAGACGGCGGTACTTCGGTGACCGCTGTGGTGTAGGAGAGTGTTTGAAGAGAGGAGAGTGGCGGGGTGAGTTCACGGGCGGGACGCCCGTGCCACGACAGGAACCACGGGCGGGACGCCCGTGCCACGGCAGAACAAACACGGGCGGGACGCCCGTGCCACGGCAAGAAGCCACGCATCCTTATTGGAAGATATCTCATCAATATGACAACGAAAAACGAGTTGGGCCGGTTGCTGTGGCTTTGGCTGGCGCGGGCAACGCCGCTTGGATTGCAAAGCCGGATCTCAAATTCGTTTCTTGTTAGTCAGTTCAGTTCTCAGTCTCCCATCGATCACACCAACTCAGATTCACTTCGAAGATCGTCGACGGCTTTCAGCGACGAAAAGGTTTTCCGGTTTGGCCTTGCGTCTCCCCGCAACCCATCTGCTCAACGGAGGTGCTCATGAAAAGATGCAATGCCTGCGAGGAAGAGTTTGCAGACAAGTTTAGCTTTTGTCCGGTTGATGGTTCCGCGCTTAATAAAGTTGCTGCGGCAGTAGTTGGAAAGGTGCTTGTTGAAAAAGAGCTACCTAAAAAAGAGATGAGTGCTGATCAGAGTTCACGGGCGGGACGCCCGTGCCACACCCCGTGCCACACCCCGCGCCACGACTTCAACTTGACCTTGATCAACTCAGCGACCCTGACACATCGGCTGGCGCGCGAGATCGCATTCGCAGCCGGTCAACTGCGACTGCTATGGCCGGAATTCAAAAAGGAGCCAGTCAGCGTCACGCGGCGTGAAATCAATTCGTTACGACTTTGGTTCAGCGCGCTGGCAAGGCCGAACGTGTTAGCGGGAGTTACGACAGCGATACTCGTAGTTCTGTTCGCTTCACTGAGCCTGATCTTTTTCGGAAAAGGTAAATCTCAACAGTATTCAGAAGCTGGAGAAGAGTTAGAGCTGGTTGAGGTGATGACTATCATTCCGGGTGAAACTCCGCCTCCGGAAGGTTCGGGAGCCGGCGCGACTTCAAACGGCCGCGTTGGTTTCAATAAAGGACAAGGCGAAGGTTCGGACCAGCAGCGCAAGGCTTCGCGCGGCGGCGGCGGCAGTGGCAATCACGATCTAACACCGGCGTCGGTTGGAAAAATTCAGGTTCCTGCTGCAGTCCCCGCGCCGATTAGTAAGCCTTTGCCAAATCCGGCGCTGCCGGCAGCAGGTATCGATTTGGATCCTGCGTTGTGGCGTAATCTTCCCTTTGTTGCTTACGGCGATCCCCGATCGACATCGATCGCACCTTCCAAAGGACCTGGTAACGGTGGTGCGATTGGATCTGGAGACGGACTCGGCAATGGTCCCGGAAAAGGAAACGGTGTGGGACCAGGTGAAGACGGCAATATCGGAGGCGGCAAGAAAGAAATCGGTGGGCCCGGGCCAGGTGGCGCGCGGGGAAATTATCCTGCCGAGCCTAATCGCATTTTCAGAACCAGCGATGTGACTCAACGCGCGCGAGTAATCGCAAAGCCCGAACCTCAATACACAGAAACCGCGCGAAAAAATTCCATCACCGGCAGCGTAGTACTCAGCGCGGTCTTCAGCGAGTCGGGTGAAGTCACGAACATTCGCGCGATTAAGTCTCTACCTGATGGGCTCACCGAAAAAGCAATCGCCGCTGCACGGCTCATTCGTTTCATTCCTGCCAGCCGCAATGGACAGCCGGTATCGGTGTACATGCAGCTGGAGTACAACTTTAATCTTTACTAAGAAAAGACGTTCTTTGTTCTTAGTTCTTTGATCTTTGTTCGCTATTCCAACTTGACGATCAAAAGTAGCGTTCCGAAGCCGATCAACTGCAAAGAACAAAGGACCAAAAACAAAGAACGAAATTTTGTGAGCCATCGCGAAGCGAGTTGGCCGCATCAATGCATTGTCATTGCAAGCTTCCGGTGTTCTCTCGTTCTATCCTCGGAGCGAGAGGAACCAAAAATAGTTCAAGTCTCTCCGTACTTGTTGGAACTAACTTTCAAAGCCGGCGTCTGATTCTGCGAACGGACGCGCGCCAGCTGCAGCAAAGAAGCAATCGCCAGGTTTAGATCGCTCGCTCAAAGTCATAACTGATTTCCGATGTGAAGGCAGGCAAGGATGCCTGCGCTCCCAGGAGGACACAATGAAGCCCAAATTGCGCCTTGAATTACTTTTTGTTCTGGTCATTGCAGGTTTGTCATTTCTTTTGCTGGCTTTTTCAGAAGGCATGACTCAGAGCGTGGCCGCGCAGGATCAGGAAACCGCTGGAGCGCTGCAAGTCATTGATTCAAGCGGTAAGCCGACAGCACGATGTCCGCTGAAACACACCGATGTGAAAGCCGAAGTTAGCGGCTTCATCTCGCGAGTCGTGGTTACTCAGGAGTTCGAAAATCCCTTCAAAGAAAAGATCGAGGCTGTGTACACGTTTCCGCTGCCGCAGGACGCTGCGGTAGACGACATGACGATGACTGTCGGCGGCAGGATTGTAAAAGGAAAGATTCTGCGGCGAGAGGAAGCCCACGAAGTTTATGAAGCTGCCAAGTCGTCCGGCCAGGTGGCCAGTCTGCTCGATCAGGAACGGCCAAACATCTTCACGCAGTCGGTGGCCAACATTCTTCCCGGTGAGCAGATCAAGATCACGATCAGTTACGTCGAGACAATTCACTACACGAACGGATCGTACGAATTCGTTTTTCCGATGGTGGTCGGACCTCGCTATGTTCCCGGCACACCTGCCGGCCCGAAAGAATCCGGGCATGCTGCTGATACCGACCGCGTGCCCGATGCCTCGCGCATTACTCCGGTTGCGGCTCGAGCCGGCAAGCGCGCCGGCCACGATATCTCGCTGGAGGTCACACTCGACGCCGGAGTTCCGATCGATGTGCTCGACGTGAAGACACATGCAGTCGAGGTCACGCGAAGTGACTTGAGACGCGCAAAGGTTCGACTCCAAAGTAACGCTGAGATTCCGAACAAAGATTTTGTGCTTCGCTACGATGTGGCCGGAAAGAAAATCGAAGACGCGTTGCTCACCCATCGATCCAGCCAGGGTGGTTATTTCACTCTTATACTGCAGCCGCCCGAGCGCGTTACTGCGCTGGATGTCATGCCGAAGGAACTCATATTTGTGCTCGATACTTCGGGTTCAATGAGCGGCTTTCCGATTGAGAAAGCTAAGGAGACTATGAAGCTGGCGCTCGAGAGTCTCTATCCTTCGGACACTTTTAATTTGATCACCTTTGCCGGAGACACGAGCATCTTGTTTCCCGAACCGGTGAGCGCAACCCCGTCGAACCTGCGTAAGGCGCAGGCGTTCCTCGAGTCGCGACAAGGCGGCGGCGGAACGGAGATGATGAAAGCTATAACCACTGCTCTCGATCCGTCCGATGCTCAAGGTCACGTGCGCATCGTTTGTTTCATGACCGACGGCTATGTTGGCAACGAAATGGAAATCATTTCCGAAGTTCAAAAGCACACGAACGCTCGAGTCTTTGCTTTTGGAATTGGCAGCAGCGTCAATCGATTCCTGCTCGACAGCATGGCAAAGCACGGTCGTGGCGAAGTTGAATATGTCGGGCTCAACGATGATGGTTCAGCGGCCGCGCGTCGATTTCATGAACGAGTCCGCAACCCGCTGTTGACGGACATCGCAATCGATTGGTCCGGCTTACCGGTGATGGACGTCTACCCGAAACAAATCCCGGACTTGTTCGGAGCCAAGCCAGTCATCGTAACGGGAAGGTTCACCGGGGCAACCAGTGGTGTAGCGCACTTGAAAGGAATGATGTCAGGTAGGCCTTTCGCGCGTGACATCAAGATTGAGTTTCCTGCTGAAGAAAAAGAGCACGACGTGCTATCGACTCTGTGGGCGAGAACTCGGGTTGAAGATTTGATGAGCCAGGATTATGCCGGCGCTCAGCAGGGAAGTATCAAGCCGGAACTGAAAGAGACGATCACCCAACTCGGGATCGAATATCGGTTACTTACGCAATTCACTTCGTTCGTGGCGGTAGAGGAAGTGATCGTCACCGACCAGGGGAAGCCGCGCCGCATCGACGTTCCGATTGAGGTACCTGAAGGCGTTGATCCGTCGAAGGTGAATCGTGAGGATGCCTCGTTGGGGGCTACTCTCAGCGCCCAACAGATTCAGAATCTGCCCGTCATGCAACGAAGCGTGAGTAATCTGATGGTATTGAGTCCGGGTCTTGCTCGAAAAAGCGCGGCGCCGGTTCGTGGCAAAGCCAAGAGTCGCGCCGGTAAAGGAAGCGGAACCGGAGGGGGAAGTGGCTCTGGCACCGGACCCGGTCGCGGCGGAAATCTCAGTGGAGGTAGCGGGAGTGGCGCCGGCGGCTCAGCACCTTCGACTGTCACCATCATGGCTGAAGCGGCCGACATAGATCAGTCTGCTGTTATCGTGAAGAATTTATCGCCCGAGGAGCAGAAGCTTGCTAAATTGCAGGCTAAAGCTCATCACTTGATTCTCGCGGTTATTGATCGGCTCCTGAAAAAGGATTCGAAGGTAACCAGCGATGAAGCAAAGTTTGTTCACGACGGAAATGCTGAAATTCAAATTTGGCTCGTAGACAAATCGGATGAGACATTAGCAAAGCTTCGCGAGCTTGGCTTTGAGATTGTGCTCAATCCGAGTAGCGCGAAGCTGATCATCGGCCGCTTGCCGGTCGACAAGCTCGTAGCGCTGGCGGAATTGGATTCGGTGCGTTACATCTCGCCGCAAGTAACGACGCCATAAGCGTCTTAAGATCAGTCGTGTTCTTTGCGTGCTTGGCGACTTTGCGGGAGACGTCTGTCTTTCCCCCGAAGTCGCTAAGCTGCAAAGTGAATCCGCAGAACATGCAAAGGCAAATTACTGAAGAGCAGATGCAATCAGCTGTTTGGCGGAAAAGGCATTTCGCAGTTGGTCGAAATTCAGCGGGGCAACGCTCGCGAACTTGAAAGGGTGACTTTGTACGACAGGCTGCCAGCCTGTCGGGTGTTGTGTAGTAACTCCGTTGAGAGAACCGAGCCATTTTCCATTTTCCATTTTTCATTGTTTTCGCGTTACCAGGCCCACGTTCTCAAAAAGACGTGCTGAAAGCCTTTCGTGAGAAATGGAAAATGGAAATTGGCAAATGATGTATGGCAAATTGGTTCCTTCAGCTTGCGTGGTACCCAAGGTTTGCTGCAGGCTGGCAGCCTGCAGTACAGGGGCGTGCAAGCTTTCGGCCTTTCCTCGTTCTATCCCCGGAGCAATTGGGGAATGAAGGCTGATGCTTGAGTCTCAAATCAACGGAAACCTTGTAACGAATCGCCGGTCGACCCAGGCCACCGCGCGCTCTCTCTGATTGCTTAGGAGGCGACCATGCACCGCAAACTCAGCTCCGAAATCTTTTCCATCCTCGCTATCGCAACTCTGTCAATCATTGCGCTGGCGGCGCTCAGCAAAGCGCCTCGCCAAGTCTCAGCGCAAACGCAGGAGACGGCGGGATCGTTACTCCTGCTCGATGCGGATGGTAAGCCCTCAAGGGTCAAAGTCCCCCTCAAGCACACGGATGTCAAAGCTGAAATCAGTGGGTTCCTGGCGCGAGTAACTGTGACGCAGGAGTTTGAGAATAACAACAAAGACAGAATCGAAGCTGTTTACTCATTCCCACTGCCGGCGAACGCCGCTGTCGATGATATGACAATGAATGTCGGTGAACGAATCGTGCGCGGCAAGATTATGAAGCGCGAAGATGCGCGGGCTGCCTACGAAGCGGCGAAGAATGGCGGCAGAGTAGCGAGCCTGCTCGATCAAGAGCGACCAAATATTTTCACGCAATCGGTTGCTAACATTCTTCCTGGAGAACAAATCAAGATCAGCATCAGCTACGTCGAAACTTTGAAGTACTCGGACGGCAGCTACGAGTTCGTGTTTCCAATGGTGGTGGGCCCACGTTACATACCCGGCAGTCCAACAGGAAAATCCGGCGGTGGCTTTGCGCCGAACACTACTCAGGTTCCTGACGCCTCGCGGATAACTCCAGTTCCAGCACCTGAGGGAATGCGCGCGGGCCATGATATTTCGATCGACGTTACGCTCGACGCCGGAGTTCCGCTGGATGACTTGAGTTCAAAGACTCACGCCGTTGATATTCTCCGCCCCGACAGAAACATGGCTGAGATTCGTTTACAAAAAGCTTCCGAGATTCCCAACAAAGACTTCATCCTGCGTTATGACGTCTCCGGTGGAAAGATTGAAGACGCCTTGCTCGCGCACCGAGACAGCCGCGGCGGATTCTTTACTTTGATCCTGCAGCCGCCTGGTCGCGTCGTAGCAGAAGACGTCATGCCGAAAGAGCTCGTCTTTGTTCTTGATACATCGGGTTCGATGAACGGATTCCCGATCGAAAAGGCTAAAGAGACGATGAAGCTGGCGCTCGACAATCTTTATCCGTCCGACACTTTTAATCTGATCACTTTCGCTGGCGATACGAACATTCTTTTTCCGGCGCCGGTAGCAGCCTCCAAAGAAAATCTGGAAAAGGCGCAGGCGTTTCTCGATACGCGTCAAGGCGGTGGAGGCACTGAGATGATGAAAGCCATCAAAGCTGCGCTCGATCCATCCGACGCACAGAACCACCTTCGCATTGTCTGCTTCATGACTGATGGCTATGTCGGCAACGACATGGCGATCATTGGCGAGATACAAAAGCATACCAACGCTCGAGTTTTTGCTTTTGGAATTGGCAGCAGCGTCAATCGATTCCTTCTGGACAACATGGCGAAGTATGGTCGCGGTGAAGTCGAATACGTTGGACTCAATGACGATGGCTCGGCCGCAGCCCGCCGCTTTCACGAGCGTATTAGAAATCCGCTGCTAACCGATCTGTCTTTGGACTGGGGTGGCTTGCCCGTGGCCGACATGTATCCGAAGCAGCTTCCCGATTTGTTTGGGGCCAAGCCCGTGATTGTGATCGGGCGCTACACAGCTGCAGGCAGCGGAGTCGTCAAGTTGAAAGGCACAATGGCCGGTCAGCCATTTACTCGAGAGATCACCATCGACTTTCCTGAATCAGAGAAGAAGCATGACGTACTGGCCACCTTGTGGGCGCGAAATCGTATTGACGACTTGATGGCGCAAGACTTCGGCGGTGCTCAACAGGGAAACATGAAACCCGAACTCAAGAACACGATCACGAGTCTGGGTCTTGAGTACAGGCTGATGACGCAGTTCACCTCATTTGTTGCCGTCGAAGAAGTGATCGTGACCGATGGCGGAGCGCCGCGTCGCGTTGATGTGCCCATTGAGGTGCCTGAAGGCGTGAACCGAGACATGGTCGCCGGCGGTTCCGCTGGCGGTCCAACCGGTCTCTTTACCTCTTATGCAGCAGGGCAGTTGCAGAGTAAGAACTACTCCTTTGCCCGAACCGAAACAGTCACGGTTGCGGCTGCTAGGCCTTCGATTGATAAGTCCTCAAGCAGTGTCGGCGTCACTATCGACCAAAGCATAATTAATCCAGGTTCGGTGGCGAATGCGAAAGCCGGTGAAAAGGATAGACAAAAGACCAGCGGATTGCGAAACGTCAGCGGAACCGGACAGGCAAATGCTTTGAGTCCGAAAGAAGAGGAGCGTCAGAAACTGGTCGCGCGCTTCCACCCGGCTGTTCTCGCGGTAATCGATCGACTGATGAACAAGGATTCGAGAGTGAGCCCGGAAGAAGTCAAATTCATTCGTAACGGAAACGCTGAGATTCAAATTTGGCTTGATGATAAATCGGAAGCCACGATGCTGAAGCTGGCCGAGCTTGGCTTCCAGGTCGTGCTTGATCCGAAGAGCGCGAAGTTTGTTATTGGCCGCTTGCCGACGGCAAAACTGCCCGCGCTCATCGAATTCAAGTCAGTTCGATACGTCACGCCGCAGTTGACGGAACTTTGAACTGCGGATCGGACGGTAGGAGTTTTAGCCGCGGATGAACGCGGATAGTCGCGGATATGAACAAGAAACGATGGGCCACAGATAAACACGGATTGAACGGATCTGACTTAGAGATTTTCTTGTCCGTAAGAGCGGCTCGCGCCGCTGGAGGAGCACTTCGATGCATCGCTTTAGTAATCCACTCGACAATGTGCACGTAGCCTCACCATGCAATGTTGACTGGGATCAAATGACCGGGAATGAGCGCGCGAGGTTTTGCGGACAGTGCAATCTAAATGTCTACAACCTCTCGAGCATGTCACGCGCTGAGGCAGAGTACTTGATTGCCAATAATGAGGGCCGACTTTGCGTTCGTTATTTTCGACGTAAGGATGGTTCGATCTTGACGAAGGATTGTCCGGTCGGGTTACGAGCGATCAAACGCAGGCTTTCTTACATATCTCGTGCGGTTGCGAGCGCAGTGATCACATTTTTGGCGGGCATCGGAATCTTCGAACTAACCCAAATTGAAATAAAGCGCCGGAACCAGGTGATGGGAGTGATGGCAGTTCGAGAATATCCCCAGTTAGAGACAATGGGACCACCAACTGTAGGCACGTTTGTAACAGAGCCAGTAATGGGAGGCGTACAGGAACCGCCGAGACGAAAACGGCGCTAGTTACCTTACTTTCTCGTCGCATATAACTGCTGATTGAAATGTGGCACGGGCGTCCCGCCCGTGGGGTTACTAAACAGTCAATCTTGAGTGTACTGAAAACTTCTTTGAGTGCCTTGGAAACTTCACGGGCGGGACGCCCGTGCCACGATCAACGTTGTCTCGGCTGCGCGCTGCACATAGAATTGGCCGCTCTTTAACATTCAGTTTGGGGCGGCCTATATGTCTTTGAAGAAACTATTCGTTTCTGCTCTCGTCCTTTTCAGCTTCTGCTCAACTCATGCGCAAACTCGTCAGCCGCGGGCGACTCATGGCAATCACGTTGATCTTGCTCGCGTCGCGAATGCCGGCGCAGCTCAGAATGACGCCCTCGATAGCAAGATAAAAGGACGCATAGCTTCGTTCAAAGGCAAGGTCAGTCTCTTCGCAAAGAACCTCGATACGGGCGAGACTTATGATGTGGGCGGTGACGATCGCGTTCGCACCGCAAGCACAATCAAGATTGCGGTGATGATTGAAGCCTTCGCCAGGGTAGCTGAGGGCAAAGCGAAGTGGACCGATGAGTTGGTGCTGACCAAAGCAGCTCGCTACGGCGGTTCAGGCGTCCTACCGGAGTTGTCTGACGGCTTACGATTGACGCTTCGCGATGCGGTAAATCTGATGATGGTCGTCAGTGATAACACGGCAACCAACCTGGTTCTGGATCTGCTTTCAACAGATGCCGTGAACGCGCGCATGGAGTCGCTCGGCTTCAAACAGATCAGGATCATGAGGCGAGTTGGTAGCGGTGGTGAAAGCAAAGAAGGAAAGATCGCAGACAATAAGCGCTTTGGCCTGGGAGTAGCGACACCTCGAGAGTGGGTCGCCTTGATGGAGAAGCTGGAGCGCGGCGAAATCATCAACGCTGCTGCTTCGAAAGAAATGATCGAGCTGATGAAGCGCGAGCAGGGTCACTATGCGATCGGTCGCACACTGTGGAATCTACCGATGGCCAGCAAGTACGGAGCTTTGGATCGCCTGCGCAGCGCAGTCGGCATCATCTATGGAAGCAATGGCCGGATCGCCATGGCGATTAGCTGTGACGAAATGCCGGACGTAATGTGGTCTGTAGACAATCCGGCTTACCTCTTGATGTCGGATCTCTCCACCTTACTCGTTCAAGGAATGAGTAGAAAGTAGATGTGGCGCCTGGGCTATTCTCGACATCCGGTGAAGTGCCTAACTGTAATCGATCCAAAAATCTGGAGACGTTTCTTGAAGTTTTGGATATAATCCCCGCCGCAACGACCGTCAGGATCTCCGAGCCAGGCAAAAATGGAAACAATTGCGGAAGCCTTATTGGTTTTCCGCGCTTGGCACACTCGCTGCATGACGAACGTTGAAACCAAAGGTCTGTTTCCCGTTAGTATCCACTTAGAAGTGGCAAGCTCCATAAATTAGAGAGCGCACCTCGCAGAGAGTCGACCCAGTTCGACGCATCGCTAGTCTTCAAATGAGAAATGCAAGATTAACCAACTTTCGATTGGAGGGATCCATGAATAGTCTGAGTTTTCTCCGGAGTCGGTTTGTGCTGGCTTTAGGCACGTTATTAGTTTTACTGGCGACTTCCCTTGTCGCCTTCGGCCAGCAGGGTACTTCATCAGTTCGTGGAACTGTGAAGGATCCGCAGGGCAACGTGGTCGCAGGCGCGTCAATCACGTTAACGAACACAGGCAACACCAACACGCGAACAGCGACTACTACCGACAATGGTGGCTTTTCGTTCGAGCAAGTGCCCGTTGGTGATTACAAACTGGAGGTCGAGGCTAAGGGCTTTAAGAAGGCAGTCGTGACCGACGTGCACGCTTCGATCGCCGCACCGACAGCGCTCGATGTATCGCTGGAGCTCGGGAACGTGAGCGAAGTAGTCACGGTCGCCGCGAACTCTGCTGAGATGCTCGTCAATCGAGAAGATGCGACCCTTGGCAACAACTTCGTCAACAAGCAGATTACGCAACTGCCGCTCGAAGCGCGCAGCGTTCCGAACCTGCTGACACTTCAAGCAGCCACAACCAGAGACGGCTACGTCGCTGGAGCTCGCGCCGACCAGTCGAACATTACGCTCGACGGCGTTGACATTAATGAAGCCCAGACCAATCAGATCTTGAATCCAGATGCTGATCCGGCGAATGGCTCCAGTGCTCTGAACCTCCAGCCTGATCGGAGCACCGTTATTCGACTCAACTCCGAGGCGATTGAAGAGTTTCGTGTAACCACCTCGAATCCCAATGCTAATCAGGGACGATCGGCCGGAGCTCAAGTTGCTCTGGTCACGAAGAGTGGAACTAACGATTGGCACGGAGCGGCTTTTGAGTTTTATCGAACCTCGGCGTTCTCAGCCAACAACTTCTTCAATAACAAAGCCGGCCACTACGGTCCGAACGATTTGCTTCCGGCTAACACCAAGATAGGCGATCCGAAAATCGTCCGGCCGCCACTAATCCGACATACCTTTGGTGGCGCGTTCGGCGGTCCTGTGAAGAAGGACAAGATCTTTTTCTTCTACAGCCTTGAGGGAGATCGCATTACCCAATCGAGCTCGATTGTACAAAACGTGCCGCTGCCCAGTTTGGGACTCGGACAACTGAGGTATAGGAATCCATCTGGCGGCATTACCACACTGACTCAAGCGCAGGTGAACACCATTTTTACCACCGGTGGTCGTACTGTAGGAGTAAACCCGGCGGCTGTCTCAGCGCTGGCTGCCGCAGCGGCAAAATATCCTGCGAATGATTTCACCATCGGCGACGGACTCAACACAGCCGGTTACAGATTTAATGCGCCAGTTCCGGTGCAGCGCAATTCCCACTCCGGCAAATTCGATTTCAATATCAATGACAAACAGCAAGCTTTCGTTCGTGTCAACATCATTTACGATTTGATCGCTCGCGAACGTCAGTTCCCGGATACGCCGGCACCGAATATCTGGTCGCACCCGATGGGTATTGCCGGCGGTCATACCTGGACCATCAAGAACAACCTAATCAACAATCTGCGTTATGGTTTGACGCGTGAGGCTTTTACGAGTGGCGGTGACTCTGATGCCAATGCGATTAGTTTCCGCTTTGTGTTTTCGCCCGTTACCTTTACGCGGACGATTTCGCGTGTCACTCCTGTTCAAAACATAACGGATGACCTGTCCTGGATTAAAGGAAATCACAGCTTCGGGTTTGGCACGAATATTCGGCTGATCTCAAATCGCCGAAACTCGTTTGGCTCGGCGTACGACAACGCGATCACTAACCCGTCCTTCTATTCAGGGGGTGGAAATGGTATTTCCAACCCGGTAAATGCCTTTTCGCCAATTGCCGGTTCAGTAAGTGGCGTTCAGAACGCCGGAACTGCTCTGATCGGAAGATTTTCACAGTACGGTGCGAACTTCATCTTCGATCATAACGGCGCGTTGCAACCTTCCGGGACTTCGACGTTCCGTGATTTTCGTACCCAGGAATACGACGCTTACGTGCAAGATTCCTGGAAACTGGATCCGCACCTGACGGTGACTTATGGAATGCGCTACTCGATTAGCCATCCGGTCTATGAGAAGAACGGCTTTGAGGTCGCGACCAGCATACCTCTTTCCGACTTCTTTACGGCGAGAAAGGAAGCAGCGATTAAGGGTCAGAACTTGCAGACTCCGCTGACGCTCTCTCTTGCGGGCAAAGGGAACAATGCACCGCCACTCTACAGTTGGGACAAGAACAACTTCCAACCCAGAATAGCGGTGGCCTGGTCACCGAGCTTTAAGGGCGGGCTGATGGGCAAGCTCTTCGGTACCAATCACGAGTCCGTCATACGTGGCGGCTTTGCCATGACCAACGACTATTACGGACAGCAGCTGGCGGTTAGTTTTGACCTTAACAACACGCTCGGCTTTGTTTCAAACCAGACAATCGCGGCGAACACCTTCAACCTAACGACACGACCGGCGCCGTTATTTACCGGCTACGGACAAAACGTTCGTGCTTTGCCACAAATCGTCGTTCCCGGAAACATTAGTTTTCCGCGAACTCAGCCTTTCAACGCCGATCCGGCCTTACAGGCACGACGTATCGAGTCCACTATGGATTCAAAACTCGTAGCCCCTGTGAACTACTCCTGGAACTTGACCTACGAGCGTGAGGTGGGCCATGGACTTGTCGTTCAGGCTGCATATGTGGGCCGCTCTGCTCGCAACTTGATTGCGTCCCGCGATGTGATGGCGTTGAACAACCTGATAGATCCGAAGTCGGGTCAGGATTGGTACACCGCTGCCACTCAACTGGAGATGCTGCGCGCGCAGGGAGTACCAATTTCGGCGGTGCAACCGATTCCGTGGTTCCAGAATATGTTGCCGTCGAACATCGCCACATTAATTGACAACAATTACTTCGGCGGTGGCTTCTATTCCGACCTGAACATTTCCCCGACCCAGGCTGTCTACGCAGTCGCTCTGGACTTTTACGGAAATGACTGGACTGACACCCAGGACGCAATCGAACAGGGTCTGGGACGGAACATCTTCTTCCATCCACAGTACGGCGCTCTTTCCGCCTTCAGTAGTATTGCGAGGTCGAATTATCACGCCGGCACGCTCACCGTTCGCGAGCGGTTGGGAAGCAGCCTGACGATGGATTTCAATTACACGTTGTCTCATTCCATGGACGACGCTTCGGGCTTGCAGACTAGCGGTGGCTATGGTGGCGCCTTTATTCTGAACCCCATACGCCAAAGCGATTCGTTTGCAAACTCCGATTTCGACCTGCGACACATCATCAACGCCAATGCCGTTTGGGAACTTCCATTCGGTAAGGGCCGAAAGTTCTTCAGCGGGATCGGCCGAGTAGGCAATGCGGTACTCGGCGGTTGGCAGCTCAGCGGTATCTATCGCTGGAACTCCGGTTTGCCGACCAGTCCGCCATACGATGATGCTCGTTGGGCCACGAACTGGAATGCTCAAAGCAACACCGTGCGACGAGGTCCAATTCAAACCTGCCCGACGCAAGGTGGTAAGCTTTTTGGTTGCAATACCAATGAAGCTTATCGGAACTTCCGTAATGCTTATCCCGGTGAGACTGGTGACCGCAATGTATTTCGGCTGCCAGGCTACATCAATCTCGACTTAGGCTTGGGCAAGTCATTCGACGTGCCATGGTCCGAGAAGCATAGGCTGCAGGTTCGCTTCGAAGCATTCAACGTCACGAACACGCAGCGTATGGGCGCGATTGATGCCAGTCGCACTGGTTATGGTTTGGCTCTCGATCCCGGTGGGTCACCGTTTGGGTGCACTGGAGCCGCATGCGTTACTCCAGCGGTCACGCCGCCACCCAATTGGATGAACTTCATTGGTATTCAGGGACAACCGCGCGTCATGCAACTCGGCGTTCGGTACTCCTTCTAACTTGAGCCTGTCTCAAGAAACCTTGCGGGCTGAGGCTCTTTTGCTTCAGCCCGCTTTGTCTTTTTTGCAATCGATCTCGCTATAATCTTGCTCTTGATTCACATGTAACCGGGAGGTAATTATGAAAGTCGGCCGGTTGGTTTTGGCACTAGTTGTTCTTCTTGGACTTTATTCCGTCTCTAACGCCCAAATGGAAAGAGGTGAACGGAATCTCGGGCCTGGAGCCCGTGGCGAGAACGTGATCTATGGCGATCTCATCGTGACTGGCGAAGCACCGGGTGCGAAAGGTACTACTTACGAAATCGTCTTGTATCCCAAAGCTGGGAATAGTCAACCCCTGGCTAAGCAATCAGTGAGTGCAAATGGCCGCTATCGATTTATTAACCTGCTGGAAGGGGATTACGACATTGCGGTGGTAGTCGAGAACAACGAGATTACTCGCGTGCGCGTATTGCTGCGCGCTCCAATCTATAAGACGGACATTCGCGAGGACATCACGCTCGAATGGAAGGCTACTGGTAATGCGCCAACCAAGTCCGCGTCAGTTAGCGCCGAAGATCTTTACAAACGTGAACCCGCCAATCAAAAGCTTTTCGACAAAGCTGCTGAGTTTACTGACAAGAAAAAATACGACGAGTCGATTGCGATTCTGAAGGACCTGGTAGCCAGGGACGCAAAAGACTTTCAAGCCTGGACCGAACTCGGCACGGTTTACTTATTATCGAAGAAGATGGACGACGCCGAAAAAGCTTACGAACAATCGACTCAAGTCCGTCCAACTTTTTTCCTGGCTTTGATGAATCTTGGTCGCCTGCGCCTGATGGAGCAAAAGTATGACCCTGCAATTATGGCGTTGACCAGGGCGGTTGAGGTCAAGCCGACATCGGCAGACGCCAACTTTTACCTCGGCGAAGCCTATTTGCAGGTCAAGAAGGGCTCGAAGGCCGTTAACTATCTTTACGAGGCTTTGAAGTTGGATCCAATCGGCAAGGCAGACGCGCATCTGCGGCTCGCGGCTCTCTATAACGGCGCCGGTCTCAAGGACAAGGCCGCGGCAGAATACGTTGAGTTTCTGAAGAAGAAGCCTGATTATCCGGACAAGAAAAAGCTCGAAGAGTACATAGCCCAGAACAAGAAATAAAGTAGTCTGGACTTCAGTCTGAGTTTGCCGTTCGACTAGTTTAGTGTTGAGCGACAGAAGGGCTCACTGAGGTCCGTTCTGTCGTCTAATCACCGTTAGGAAATCATGAAGGTCAGCGGTCGATTATTGCTTCTGGCGGCGTTTTTCCTCGCGCTGGCCGCGACTGCGGTCGCACAGGGCGGCAATGTCATTTACGGGGATCTCATCGTCGAAGATGACGGCAGTGGTGAACTCAGACCTCTTAATTACCACCTCACTCTCTACTCTTTGAACGGCTACGTTGTTGCTCGCCAAACAATAGCTCCAAACGGGCGCTATCGCTTTCCGGACGTTGCGGATGGAGACTATGACATTGTGGTTGAAGTCGAGAATTCCGAAGTTGCGCGAGTGCGAATCAACGTGCGATCGCCGATCATCAAGACCGACTTCAAACACGACATTACGCTGGCCTGGAAGACAATCCATCGGCAGCCGATGCGGCCAGTCTCAGTGACTCCCGATGATTTTTATCAACGACTCCCGGCAAATCAACGCGCGTTTGACAAGGCTCAACAAGCTACGGATCGGAAAGACTTCAACGCGTCGATCACGTTACTGAGCCAGCTGGTTAGAATCGATCCGAATGACTTTCAGGCGTGGACAGAGTTGGGCACGGCCTTCCTGGCAAACAAGAACTTCGGCGAAGCTGAAAAGGCTTACGAAAGATCGGTTGGTCTCCGGCCCAGATTCTTTCTTGCTCTTATGAACCTTGGACGTGTTCGGCTCATGGAGCGCAAGTTCGAGGCGGCCATACCGATTCTTAGCAGGGCGGTCGACGCTCGCGGCACTTCCGCAGCGGCAAATTTCTATCTCGGCGAAGCTTATCTGCAAATCAAAAAAGGCTCGCGGGCGGTGGGCTATTTTTACGAAGCCTTGCGACTCGATCCGGTCGGCCGTGCAGACGCGCATCTGCGGCTTGCTGCTTTGTACAATGGCGCCGGATTGAAGCAGAAAGCGGCAATCGAATACGCGGAGTTCCTTAAAAAGAGACCGGCCTACGCGGACAAGAAAAGACTCGAAGCCTACATCGCACAGAACCTGAAACGATAGTCTGTGAGAAACTAGGACGATTTCTTAATCTCGCCTTTGGAGCATCAGCATTCATGAAAATACGGCTTGGATTTCTCGCGGTCCTCTGCATCGCGTTGTTGCTTTCGTCCAGTCGGGGGACTTCAGGTTCCTCGGCTGGGCTATCGGCCGATCAGGTAACAGCGATTACTAATGTCCGTCTGCTTGACGGTTCAGGCAGCGCACCGGCGCCCAACTCAGTGGTGATAGTTCGAGGTGACACGATCGCTGCTGTAGGGAACAAAGGCCAGATCGCCATTCCAGCGGGCGCGCGCGTTGTTGATGGAGGAGGTCTGACCATCTCGCCGGGTTTTATCGATACTCACAATCATTCAGATCGTGGCTTCGATTCCGATCCTTCAGCAACGACTCAGGTATCACAGGGCATCACGACTCTCGCGGTTGGTCAGGATGGAGGCTCCGATTATCCAATTGGAGAGTACCTGGCCAAGCTCGACAGCAAGCCCGTGGCGCTTAACGTGGTGACCTTTGTCGGTCATGCGACCGTGCGCTCAGCGGCGATGAACGAGGATACCAAACGTCACGCAACTGACGCCGAGATCCAGAAGATGGTGTCCATGGTCGACCAGGCGATGCGCGACGGCGCCTTTGGACTATCGAGCGGCCTTGAATACGAAACGGGAAAGCCGTCGACAACGGAAGAGGTGATCGCGCTGGCGTCAGTTGCCGGCCGGTATGGCGGGATCTACATCAGTCATATTCGGGACGAAGCCGACCAGGCTTTCGAGGCATTCTCCGAAGCACTGCGCATCGGACGAGAGGGTCACGTGCCCGTGCAGATTTCGCACATCAAGCTTGGCACGGTAGCCGTTTGGGGAAGATCTCGAGAGGCAGTGGCGCTGATAAATAAAGCTCGAAGTCAGGGTCAGGATGTCACGGCCGATTGTTATCCTTACGAAGCCTGGAGCTCGACGATTCGGGTGCTCATCCCCAGCGGACAACATGATAACGTCGAGGACGTGACCCGTGGTCTTGCCGACGTTGGCGGCGCGCAAAACATAACTATCGTCAGTTGTCGAGCCCACCCGGATTACGAGTTCAAAACGATGGCTGAAATTGCGCAGCAGCAGAAAATCACGCCGGTTGAGCTGTACATGCGCGTCGTGCGTGAGGGTGGCGCCGGTGTTGTCTGCCACTCGATGAAGGAGTCGGACATTCGGGTCTTTTACCAGCAGCCCTGGGTGATGGTTAGCAGTGACGGCGGCATTGGCTCGCGTCATCCCCGGGGCGCCGGAAGTTTTCCTCGTGTACTCGGACTATTCGCGAGAACCAAACACTGGTTCAGCGTCGCCGAAGCTGTCAGAAAAATGACTTCACTTCCGGCGCAGCGGCTGGGACTGAAAGACAGAGGTTTGATTCGTCCGGGCATGAAAGCTGATTTGGTGCTGTTTGATCCGGCAAAGGTTATGGACCGATCAACTTTCAAAGAGCCGCAATTGATCGCGAGTGGCATTGAACGAGTCTTTGTGAATGGAGTTGAGGTTTGGGGCGACGCAAAAGTTACCGGCGCGCGCCCCGGCCGCGCCCTCCGGCATAGCTCCAGCGCGAAGTGACGCTGTTTCTTAAGATGAGGTTTGGTTTTCGTCGCTCTGTGGTTGAATGTAGCCCGGCCTTTCAAGGGCAATGGTAGTGGCACAGTTTCGATTGATACCACCGGCTCGCACGGTGGAGCGTCATGCTGGCAGCTAGGGGAAATGAAAGGCGACGGATCCGGAGATGCCACGGGCTGGCCCCGTGGTAGTTCACGATAGGCTGCTAATTGGCTGTTCAGAAGAGCCGCCAACGTGACACACCACGGTGCAAGCCCGTGGCCTCGTTATGATTATTCTCCGCCCTCCCTGTAGCAACTCATCGTAATTACCACGGGACGAGCCCGTGGCATTTAAGCTGTACCACTACCCAACCGTCGCTCCGCGACGAAGAACAGGACGCCTGGTTACCTCGAATCAGTTAGCGCTTTCCTTGATCAACAAATAGCGACCAGCTCTACCACGAGCGTCGGTGACGAACTGAAACTCAGTCACTCGAAAACCGGCGTCCATCAGTTTTGTGAAGACCTCTCGCGTGGCTGCGCGCCATCGAGACGTGATTTCTACGTCGCGGCCAGTGAGTTCATTGATGTCTTCCGGTATTTCGATCGCTAAGCTTGTCTTTCCTTTCAACTCAATGTCACAGATGTTGGGTTCTCGGTTCTCATCAACTCTCAACGCCACATCTGGTTCACTCGTCTCCGAATTTTCTAAGTCATTGCCTTCAATCCTACGTGCCACTCGCTCGCTATCGAGCTCCCACGTGACCCACAAGCGATCGGTTCCGCTTCGATGCAGGAAGCTGGTGGTCTCGCCGTAGTAATTCACACGATAACTATCTGAAATCACGCCCAGCTTGCCGAAGTTGAGTCGCGCATTCCGCGCCTGCAACGGATCGAAGGTCCAGGTAATCGTGTTGATTCCTTTGGCCAGTGCACGACCCCTTTGAGCCAGCTTGAGTGTGTAGCCGAGACCGTGACGGCGATACTCGGGTCTAACGGCGAGCATATCGGAGTGCAAAATCGTTTTGCCTTTTTCCTGGCCGGGGAATCCGAAGACGAAGCCGGCCATTCGATCCTTGTCGAAGGCGCCAACCAAAACGCCTCCCAACTCAATAATCGGAATCAAGGCAAGCGCGGGGAATACTTCGAGGTCGGCAACTCCCCAAACCTCGCTCTGGAGCCGCTCAACTTCCCGCATCTCGGAAATATTATCGATGTCTCGAATAACGAGGTCCGAGGGATCGGCGTTGGTCATAATTTGACGAGTCCCGTTACGAACCCAGCCCGATGATGAGCTCGCTAAGGAAGTTCATATCGACTGGCTTGGTTACGTAAGCGTCGAAGCCGGACGCAGCTGCGTCCTGTCGAAAAGTAGATTCATGATGGGCGGTGATGGCGATGATAGGAACTTTTCTCAAACCTTCATCCTGTCGAATCTGTTTAGTGGCTTCGATGCCGTCCACATGTGGGAGCGACAAATCCATCAGAATGATGTCCGGATGTTCCTCGAGCGCCAACTCTACGGCGCTACGCCCGTCAGCGGCTTCAATCACACGATAGCCGCAGTGTTCTAATTCAAGGCGCATGAAATAGCGCGTATCCTCGCTGTCTTCGACCAGCAGGATGGTCAGATCATTGGGTTCTTTGGCCGTCATGCTCTAATGAATAAGGGGGGTTCTCAATGATTGCGCTGAATCTAAAGCCCACGTGATTTCCTGTCAACCTCGGGTCGGGGTCACCGGGAACTAAAATAATCAACCAAAGATGAAATCTGAGCGAACCGAACGCTCCTTTTTGTCGTTTGTCTTGAGGATTGCAGAGAAAATACGAAGAAACAGGAGATAGACCATGAAACGCATACTGCTCGTCGTCGCGCTGGTAGTCATCGCAGCGATTGCCGGAATTGTGAGGTCGCACACACGGGTTAGCCGCAACGGCGTTCAGTTCAACTTGGCCACCACAGCAAAGGCCGAAGGCCAGCTGCGGGACGAAATTCGAAAAAGCTTCGAGCTTTCGCCAGGCGCTGAGGTCAAGATAAGCGGCATCAATGGGTCAGTGACTGTCGAAACTTCAGACACCAAGACTGCAGAAGTCTACATCGTCCGAACGGCAAAAGAGACTGGCGCTCTGGAGCGACGAAAAGTAGTCGTCGAAGCTTCTGCCAACAGCCTGACGATCCGAGGTGAGAAGGGTGACACGGGTTTCTTTGATCGTGTGTTCGGATCCAGTCCCAGCGAGACCGTTACCTTAAAGCTGCCTCGTCAGGTTTCTCTGGAAACCAGCGGCGTCAATGGCGCAGTTAACATTGGAGATCTGGACGGCTCGATCGAAGTCAGTGGAGTAAATGGCAAGGTCAGTGTTGGGCAGGCTAATGGTTCAGCTGAATTCCACGGGATTAATGGTAATGTGGCCGTCTCGCTGCGGAGTCTGAATAAAGAGGGAGTTCGAGTTAGCGGCATCAACGGAAACATTGAGCTGCGGCTTGCGAGCGGCGTCAACGCGGATCTTGAAGCTCATGGCATGAACGGCAGCGTACGATCTGATGTTGCCGACATTACCGTAACCAAGAGCGAGCACGGAAATCGTTACTCAGCCCAGATTGGCGCCGGTGGGAACCCGATCGAGGTTTCCGGAATCAACGGGAATGTGCGCTTGACTCGACCGGCAATTGCAGCATCGGTTCCAGCTGAGGATGGAAACGGAAAAGGTAAGTAGCATTTTGGGAATTATTGTGAAGAGGAGGCCGCGAGTGGTTCGCGGCCTTTTTGCTGTTTAGAGTCGATCTAGATTTGCCATATATCAGTTGTCAAATTCCATTTGTCATTGCGGAAAAGCAAAAGACTATCCGCAGGTTCCACAGATGTTGGTGGAGTGGCGTGCGTGTTGAGGAGCTTTGCCCGAAAAGTCTTAAATCCCACCTGCGAGAGCTGGTGGTTACTTCAGGTCCAGCCTACCAATGTTTGGTGTCGTTGCTTACTGAATCCCACCTGCGGGAGCTGGTGGATGGTTCAAGTCCTGCCTACTTCCGTTGAAGACTTGCCAGCGAGGCTGCATTTGAAACATCCCTCAGCTGCCGCTGAGGGGATTCAAAGGACCAATCCTAACCTCTCTTTGTAAGTCGAATTTGAACTATCCACCAGCTGCCGCAGGTGGGATTTAAGACTTTTCGTGCAAAGCGTATTGAAGGGTAAATAATATGTCGCGAATCGGGAAAGGTTTTTTGTGCTCGAACTTTAGGAGTCTTGACCTTTTTCTCCAAAGGAATCGACCAACCCACCAGAGACTCAAACACAAAGAACCAAGAACTAAGGACAAAGAACTAAGCACAAAGGACAAAGAACAAAGAACAAAGACCAGGACTTCGCTCCGAAGAGGTCTGCGGAAGTTTCGTTACTAGTACTCGACTGCTTTGCGCGTAGTTAACGTCGGCGCATTCCACGAGCGTAACTTGTCATTCCACTGCGGAATCATTTCGGCAATAAACTTATTTATCTCGGCCATGCGCGCGCGAAACTCCGGCTCGAGCTCTTTCAAATACTCACGTTGAGCGGAATTCGGGGCGCCGTTGAAGCCATCGACTGAGCCAAACAGCCCACCGAGCCTGTCAGTCACGCGAGCTCCACCCGGCAAGCCCAGAGTCTGTTCAGACGGACGACCAAGCCGCAGTGAAACGTCGTCAACTTGTTTCTGATAGTCAGTCAGCGCTTTCAATAAATCCTTATCAGGTTCCTTGTTGAGATTTTTCACCGTGGTCTCGGTGTGTTTGAGTTGATCCTTGACGCTATCGAGGTAACGCAATGCAGTGTTTGCGGCATTCTGCATTTGCATAATTCCGTTAAGGAAGTCGCGCTGTACACGTAAATCATCCGGCGAGATGGTCAAAGTTGGATCGAGCTGCACCTCGACTGGCTGCTCATATGTTTTTTCACCGACGGTTACTCGCACTGTGTAAGTTCCGGGCAAAACCTGCGGCCCTCGAGGCCCGCCTCCAAATGCGGTTTCTTCTTCAGTCGGAGGTCGTCGCTGTTCCGCACCCGAATAGCGCAAATCCCATGCGACTCGATTGAGACCTTTTTCCTTCGCGGGCTTTTGCAGTTCCTGAATTACTTTTCCGCCCTCGCCGAGCACCTGAATCTTGAATGTCGTCTTCTCATCGGGCTTGTCTTTCAGGTAGTACGTCACCAAAGCTCCGTAGCTTGGGTTTGGCGCCGTGAAGACCTTTTCGCCTATTCCATAGCGAGTGAAGCGGCTCGTAAAACGAATCGCGCGCCGAATCGGAAACACAGTGACGTCACTGTTCAGTACCGTGTTAGTCAGCTGCTGAAGCGGAGTCGCATCGTCAAAGACGATGATGCTGCGCCCATGTGTCGCGAGGATCAAATCGTTCTCTCGAGGATGGACGAGGATGTCGTGAACAGCAACATTGGCGAGGTTCTTTAGGCCCAGGTTAGTCCACGTGTTGCCACCATCATAGGTGCCGAACAATCCGAGCTCGGTGCCCGCGTAAACCAGATTCGGGTTCTTCGGATCCTCGCGAATGACGTGAACGTAGTTTGGCGCGGTTAGATTGCCGCTAATGTTCTTGAAGGTCCGGCCTCCGTCCGTTGTTTTGAAAATGTAAGGACGGAAATCGTCAAACATGTGACGGTCGAAAGCTACGAAGGCGGTCTTCTCGTTGGTGCGCGAAGGTTCGACAGCGGAGACTGGAGAGTTCGCCGGTAGATTCGGAACATTGCGGGCGACGTTGGACCAGTTCTTGCCGCCATCGACTGTTACCTGCACGTTGCCGTCGTCTGTTCCCGCCCAGATCTGGCCTTTTTGCAAAGGAGATTCGGCAAGCGCGATTATCGTTTCGTAATACTCAGCGGTTGAGTTCTCAAAAGCAATCGGGCCACCGGCGTCTTTTTGTTTCTCCGGATCGTTGGTGGTCAAATCCGGACTGATCTTTTCCCATGACTTGCCAAAGTCCGGAGACTTGAAGACAACATTGCCACAGAAATAGACGGTGTTGGCGTCATGCGGCGAAAGCACAATCGGGCTGTTCCAGTTGAACCGGTACTTCTCGCCAAGCGGAGGACCGCCGCCGCTGCTCCGGCCCCAGGGATTGACCTCTTGTTGCTCCCGGGTACGCATGTCGGTCCGCACTATGGAACCGCCCTGCGACTCTGAAAGATATATGTCGGGATCGGTTGGGTTGTTAACAACGAAAAAGCCGTCGCCAAAACTAATCATGCGCCAGTCGTCATTCATGATGCCGGCAGGTTCACGAGTGCGGCTCGGTCCGGTCCAGGAACCGTTGTCCTGCAAGCCGCCCATCACGTTGTAAAAAGGCTGGCGGTTATCAGCAAAGACCTGATAGAACTGTCCCAACGGTATGTTGTACATCGGATCCCACGTCTCACCGCTATCCATCGACACTGAATAGCCACCGTCCTGTCCTACCCAGATACGCTTGGGGTTTTTTGGATCGATCCAAAGGGCGTGGTAGTCAATGTGTGTGCGTCCGGTAATTGAGCGAAAAGTCTTACCGCCGTCAATGGACGTGAATAATGTCGAGGCCACCGCAAACACGTGGTTTTCATTGGTTGGATCGACGCGCACGCGCGCGTAATAAAAGCCACGCGACACGATGTTGGCTTGCTTCGAGACTACTCGCCAGTTTTCGCCGCGATCGTCCGAGCGATAAAGTATTCCATCCTTTGCTTCCATGATCGCGTAGACAACGTTTGAATTGCTGGGCGCGACTCGAATTCCAATTCGTCCGATCTGTTTTGGCAATCCATTGGTGAGTTTGGTCCAGGTGCGGCCGGCATCGATGGATTTGTAAATGCCCCCTTTGTCACTGCCGCTGCGAAAAGTCCATGGCTTACGCTCGAAGCTCCACATGGCGGCGTAGACGATGTTCTGGTTGTTGGGATCGATGTCGAGATCGGAACAGCCATGTTCCTTGTCGATGTAGAGCGTCTTGGCCCAGGTCTTACCGCCGTCCGTAGTCATGAAGACGCCGCGCTCTTCGTTAGGACCAAAAGCATGTCCGACAGCTGCGACATAAACGACGTCAGGGTTCTGCGGGCTGATGGCAATCGCGGAGATGTATTGAGTGTCTCTGAGACCCATATGCTTCCAGGTCTTGCCGCCATCATTCGATTTGTAGAGTCCGTCGCCGAAGGAGACGCTGTTGCGCGTGTTGGATTCTCCGGTTCCAACCCAAACGACATCCGGATTACCCGGCTGCAAGGCTACGTCACCAATTGAAAGTGTGCCCTGGCGCTCGAAGATTGATTTCCAGGTGTAACCGCTATTTGTCGTCTTCCACAAACCGCCTGATCCCGTGGCGACATAAACCACATTCGGATCTCCGGGGACACCTTCGACATCGGCGACGCGGCCGCCCATGTTTGCCGGCCCGATGCTGCGCCACTCGAGTCGTTCGAGCGCGCTTTCAACAGCAGACTTTGGAGATGCCTTGGAGGTTTCTTGATCGTCTATAGCAGGGAGCGCGTTCCTCGTGTTAGCCGATTCCTCGGCTTTAGTTCCTGAGCTCGCAGAAGTCGAAATCGTGCCCAGAATAATCGTGGCAGAAAGCACACAAACGGTGACAAGGGATTTGCGATGCATCGTTCCTCTCCCGTAACAAATTGTTAGTAAGACTGATTAATTTCCCAAACAGGTTAGGCCGACAGTGTAGCACTGAGCGAGGGACATCGCCCACTTTGCGCTGACAGTAATCTGGATTAATCTCGATATCATGAAAACGATCCCCCAAACCAAACGCACCGCGCTGAAGAGACTGCCCAAACGAGGAGTATTCGAGCAGGAACCGGTTTACCGGATCCTGGACGAAGGCTTTATCTGTCACGTCGGATTCATTGCCGACGGTCAGCCGTTTGTGATTCCCACCGGCTACGCTCGAGTGGATGACAGTATTTACGTTCATGGCTCGCAAGCCAGCCGCATGTTGCGAAATCTGGAGAAGGGAATTGATGTGTGTTTGACGGTCACGCTCATTGATGGGCTGGTGTTGGCTCGCTCAGCCTTTCATCATTCGATGAACTATCGATCTGTGGTTGTGTTCGGCCAGGCGACTCTCGTCACAGAGCGTGAGGCAAAGCGGGCAGCGTTGCGCGCGCTCTCCGAGCACATGATTCCCGGGAGGTGGGATGACGCGCGTCAGCCCACCGAGGCTGAGTTAAAGATGACGTCAGTATTGCGACTGCCGTTAGCGGAGGCGTCAGCAAAAGTGAGAGTCGGCCCGCCGCTTGATGATGATGAAGATTATTCGCTGAACGTGTGGGCCGGCGTGGTGCCATTGAAGCTCGTTGCCGGCGAGCCGATTGCCGATCCTCGCTTGCAGGTTGATGTGCCGGTCCCGCGCTATGCAAAGGAATACGAACGCGGGAAATGAGGTCTTAGTGTGTAGTTCGTTGTGCCGACTCTTGGCCCTTCTTTTTCGTTAGTTCTTTGTTCTTGGTTCTTTGTGCTTGAGCCTCGACTGAGTTGTTGCCTGCCGCGAAAGTACAAAAAACAAAGAACAAAGTACCAAGAACAGAAAGAGATCTCAGATCTCAAAGCTCAGATCTGAAACAAAAGGACTCAAATCCGCAGTCCGCAATCAGCAATCCGCAATCAAACCATGCCTTCCCTGACATACATTCAACTGCTTCGCGCGAATCGCTCCTTCAGACGCCTCTGGGTCGGTCAGGTGGTCTCGGAACTTGGCAATTGGTTCTACTTTATTGCTGCGCTCGGCCTCGTCAGGCAGGTCTCGCACAACGATCCTGCAGCAACCACGATTGTTCTGCTCGCAAGACTAATCCCATTTACTCTACTTGCTCCAATTGCCGGCGCCTTCGTAGATCGATGGTCGAGACGTCAGGTCATGATTCTGACCGACCTCGCCCGGGTTTTGATCGCGTTGTTGCTCCTCCTCGTTCATGGGCGGGAGGATTTGTGGCTGGTGTACCTCAGTACTGTGTTGCTCTCAATTTTTGGGACCTTCTTTGAGGCAGCAAAGAATGCGGCGGTTCCCAACATCACCGGGGAACGCGACCTGCTCGCCGGAAATGCCCTGATGTTTTCGTCGCGTTTTCTCTTAATGTCCTTCGGGGCGGCTTTGGGTGGTTGGACTTCAGCTGAGCTCGGTTACGCGGTGGCGTTCATAGTCAATTCGCTATCTTTCCTAATTTCGGCGTATTCAGTGTGGCTGGTTCCCGAGCACGAGACTCGCAACGAACCAGTTCCGCTCGACAACGAAGCTGAGCCGCAAAGTCGCTTCAGCTTTTGGTCAGACATTCGGGAGGGCTGGTCTTACATCGTTCGCCACGCGCCCGTTGCCGCTATTCTCGGCGTAAACATTTTGTGGGCCACCGGAGGCGGCGCTATTAACTTGATCTCCGATCGGTTGGGAGGACTGGTCTACGCAGGACAGAACGGAATTAGTGGTGATTCCGCTGTAGCCGTTCTTTATTTTGCTAATGGGATGGGTTTGTTCATAGGCATGATGATAGCTCGACGTGTGGGAACCTTTCTGGAACTGCGCGGCAAGACTATTGGATTCATTGGCTGGGCACTCGTGCTTCAAGGTCTCCTGTTTGCAGGCATCGGTGCAATGCCGACGCTCGTTTTGGCGAGCTTGTTGCTCGTTGTTTCCCGAGCCACTCTTGGAGTTGAATTCGCGATTCAGGAAACCTTGTTGATGAGGCTTGTGCCGGACAATCTCAGAGGTCGCGTGTCCACCACTGATCGAGCAGGCGAGCTGCTCGTATGGAGCTTTTCGACCGCGGCGGCGGGTTGGTCTCTTAGCTACATCACGCCCCGAATGTTAACCGTCGTTTCGGGATTACTTTCAGCCAGCGGAGGAGTAGCCTGGTTGATGATGTTCGCCTTGAAAATAATCCGATTGCCAAGACGTTTGGATGATAAGTCGAGGCACAAATAGCCCTGGGAGCGCAGGCATCCTGCCTGCATACCTCCCATCAAGAACCTCCTTAAGATCAAAGTAGTGCCTCCGAATACATGCAGGCAGGGATGCCTGCGCTCCAGCAGAAAAGGCTTCAGTAGTTGACTTAAGTCAAGTCGAACTCTGAAGCCCATGTTTTTGGATCGAGCGACGGTTAGTTGGCTCGCGCGTGTACCAGGCGGCGCATCCTATCCGCGAAGAGCACGTCGATCTTCTGCGGCTCAATGATCGCGGTTACTTCACCCAGTCCAAAGCTCGGGTGCATGATCGTTTGCCCCGTGCGATAAGTTCTGGTTTGCTCATAGGGCGCGCCCGGGGCCGCACTTGAACCGCTGCCGGTCAATTTAGCGCCGCTTTTGAACGAGCTCAATTTTCCGCATTTTGGGCAGCTAACGCGTGAAATCAAACCACGCTTTGTGACCGAAGCGACTACATGTCCGCGCTCTTCCCCGCAGGTCACACAGAGTTTTTCGACCCTGTCGCCTACCTTGTAAATTGGTTTTTCCGGCTTTTCCATAAGGCCTCCTTCTTTATTCCACACCGTTAGCGTCTGAGGTTATGTAGTCCGGTTTCGTGCTCCTTCGGCCAGACATAAATCCATTTCTCTCCAACATAAAACCGTTAGGAGAAGCAATCGAACCATAGGTAACTTCGGAGTTACGGGAGCAGCGAAGACTTGCGTTCGGGCTCAAAAGAGCGGCTTCTTCCACTTTGCATGGCCCGCTCTCGAACGTCCAAACGCCCTTGCTAACTTGCTTCGGGTCGCAGTCTTTGATGCGGAGAGAAGGTTCAGCGTGCTCAATAATGCCCTATTTGGGCCCAAATTTGCAAGGCGCGGCGCTGGTTTCGAGTGCGACGACCTGTCGTCGCTTTTCATATGCGGCAGCTCGAAGCTGCGGTCGCCGCGACCAAAGCGACGACAGGTCGTCGCACTCCAAAATTAGCGCACTCGCGCTTACATAAGTATTACAGCAGCGCCAGTCTCGGGCTGGTACGATAATCATGTATTGAATTTTCCTTTTCCGAGGAGTTGGAATGACTACGATAAGTTGGATTAACGACGGACGGAAAGAAAAATCCGCCAGGCTGGATAGAAACAGGTACAAGGTCTCGCCGGAGCTAAGAACCAGCATCAACTGGCCCACCGTACTTTTTCTGATCTTATTTCACATAGGCTCAGTTGCAGCCCTTTTCTTTTGGAGTTGGCCGGGAGTTGTTACTGCATTAATACTTGCCTGGGTTGCCGGTAGTCTGGGAATTGGCATGGGTTGGCATCGCTTGATGACTCACCGCGGCTATGAAGTTCCGAAAGTCATTGAATATTTCCTGGTGCTGTGTGGTTCGCTTGCCATCGAAGGCGGTCCAGTACAGTGGGCAACCACGCATCGAGTACATCATGCCCATACAGACAAAGTTGGAGATCCGCACACACCTCTTGATGGACGTTGGTGGTCTCACATAGGGTGGATCCTTACGCCTACTGCGCAAGTGATGGATCAGAGTCAACTACAGCGTTACGCGCCCGACTTGATGAACCAAAGATTCTATCGCGTGCTCAACCGCTTCTATTATGCACCGTTGGTATTTCTGGCCGTGGGAGTGCTGGCAGTCGGCGGCTGGAAAGTGATGTTGTGGGCAATATTCCTGCGCGTAACGCTTGGTCTGCACTTCACGTGGTTTGTTAATTCGGCAACTCATATTTGGGGTAGACGGCGATTTCTTACGACTGACGAGTCGAGGAACAATTGGTGGGTTGCGCTCCTCTCATTTGGCGAAGGATGGCACAATAATCATCATGCGCACCCGCGCGCTGCCCGGCATGGACTGACCTGGTATGAGGTTGATGTTAACTGGTGGGGAATTCGGACGCTCCAGATGTTGGGACTGGCCAGGAATATTAAGTTAATTTCGCCGCAGCAGATCAAAGCTGCGTCGCGTGAGCGAGAACTTAAGAAAGCTACCTGGTCAAATTGCTTTGAATTCCAGCGTCCGGAGATTGCACCCGAGAGCTGAGCTCGCTCTTTGTTCTTTGTGCTGAGCATTCGGAGCACGACGCACCGGCACTAAGAGATCCAGGAACAATCAGTCCAGATCTGAGATTCCAACTAAGATCGTTTAGAATCGACGCATGCGAGTCCGTGGTCGCCGTCGCAAATCCGTAGCCTTCTTCATTGTTCTTGGCTCCTGCCTGGTAGCCCTTGCAGTGGCCTTGAATGTCGGCTGGATTCTGCTCAACTGGCGCGAAGTTGCGCTGCTGGTTTTCGGCATTGTCTTTTTCGTTTTGATCATAACGGGCGTCGTCCTTAATACAATCTTCCTGATTCGAGAAATACGACGCAACGAGCAGCATGACGCGTTCATCAACGCAGTCACCCACGAGCTCAAGACCCCAATCGCTTCCATCCGGCTTTACCTCGAAACACTCAAGACTCGACCTGTGGAAGAAGCAAAGCGGCAGGAGTTCTACAACGTCATGCTCGCCGATAGCGATCGGCTGCTACACACAGTCGAGCAGGTTCTACAGGCGGGTCGTGCCGCAGCCCACCGGCGTCAGCGGGTGGCGAAATCAATCATCGACATCGGCGAGTTGGTCCGCGAGTGCCTTGAATTGACCAGGGTACGCTACAACCTCGATGAAGATGCGATGAAGTATGCCGAAGCATTGAAGGGAGAACGCGCGTGCGTTGCCGGCGATCCTGAGGAGATCCGCGCAGCCGTCTCGAATCTGCTCGACAATGCAGTTAAGTATTCCGACAAACATGTAAAAGTTTCAGTTGATATCGCAGCCCCCGGCAAGAACATAGTTGTTCGCATCGTCGATCAGGGCATAGGTATCCCGGCCGCACATCTAAAGCGAATATTCAACCGCTTCTATCGCGCGCCCGGTCGGGTGATGGCTCGTATCAAGGGAACCGGGCTAGGGCTCTTCATTGTCCGGTCCATTGTTGAGAAGCACGGCGGCCGTGTGGTTGCCGAGAGTGAAGGTCTTGGGCATGGAAGCACGTTCACGATCGAGCTTCCTCGTGCTCGTTGAGTTCAGATTTCCGGGTAGATGAAATGTCCGCGGTTCTAATAGTCGAAGACGAAAAACATATCGCCGACGGGTTACGTTTCAACCTCGAAGCCGAAGGTTACGACGTGCACATTGAGGGCGACGGTGAATCAGCGCTGTCGCTGCTTCTGAAAGAGCGCGATCGATTCGACGCCGTGGTGCTCGACGTGATGTTGCCGGGCCTTAGTGGCTTTGAAGTGGCTTCCAAGTTGCGCGGCTCGGGCCAATTTGTTCCGGTCTTGATGCTGACTGCACGCGGCGAACCACAAGACGTCCTGCGCGGGTTTGAGAGCGGCGCGGATGATTATCTTCCCAAACCATTCGACCTTGCAGTCCTGATTGCTCGGCTCAACGGACTGCTGCGACGTCGTGAGTGGTTTGGCAAGGACTCGCAGAAATCTCAAAAAGTTTCGTCCAGCTCTACTGTAGTTGAACCATTTGTTTTTGATGGGAAGACGATCGACTTTCAAAAGCTTGAGCTTCACGCTCGCGGAGAAGTGATCAGGCTAACCCTGATGGAAGCACAACTGCTTCGATACCTCGTCGAGCATGAAGGTGAGATTGTCTCCCGCAAATCCATGCTCGAAGATGTTTGGGGGCTGCGGGATGACACGGACACGCGTGCCATTGATAACTTCATCGTGAGGCTAAGGAAGTACATCGAATCGGAACCTGGTAAGCCCCGACATTTGTTGACCGTGCGCGGTGTCGGGTATCGATTCGTCTCACTAAAAGAATAGGTCTTTGGTCTTCGGTTTTTGGTCTTTGATGGCGCTGTGGAAGCAGATCGCCTCAGGGTAGTGGGCTATTTTGTGCTCCACTCCACACGTGTGGGAAACAACTGCTTGAGTTTAGGTCAAGAACAAAGGCCTAAGACCAAAGATCAAAGACCTATGATTTAGGCAGTAATTATTGTGGCGCGGACGCCGAGCAGATCGGAAAAGTCTTTTGAATAGACTGAGTCAATCTTCCGAATCCGGCCGATCGATTCAGCCAGTTCTTCGCTGGAAATAAAACCATTTTCGACATGTGCAATTGCCCACATGGGTAGATGCGCTGCGCGTTGGAGCAGGTCTTCAATAAAGCCAAGATACTGTTGTTTGCTCTGAACTGCTGCTCCGAGCAGACCCGCGCTCGCCTGGTTGAACTCGTCCCAGAAGTGATCGCCACCCTGTAACCATTCTTCACGCCAACCCGCTAAGCTTTCTCGCTGCGAATCAGGCTTGATTAGCGGCGGAGGCAAACGCAGAAACAACAAGTCGGTGTGTTGGCGTTCGGCTACAAACGATCGAACATCCGTATTAGTCGCCTGGTTGCGTAAGTTGTTGTCATAAAGCTTTGGCAGCGTACCGGCGAGTTGGCGAAAAACTTTTGAGAGCGCGAGCGGTTCGCGCAGGTGTCGCGTTTGCTCGTCGAATGACAGCACATAGTCGCCGACCATCATTCCCAACGTCAAAGCTACAGCGCGTTTGAATGGCGTGTCCAAGCGCTCGGCATTGAACCTTACGTTATCGAACCACCAGGAATCGGTTTCATTGAACCATTTCTTGATGGACTGGTTGTCCTGTTTGTCGCGCGGAACGTAAGCGTCGTCGAGCAGTAAATCGAAATCTTCTTCGGATAGTTCCTCGAGGGGGTTCTCGACAAGCGCGGTTGCTTTGGTGAAAGACCAGAGCATCGGATCGTTGGCCGCAACGCGGACTTTCCAGCGCTTGAGTCGCAAGCAGAGTTCAGGCTCACCGGTGAAGGGAAGAGCAATTGAGCTGAACTTCAAACGCCGCAGGACGTTGAGCTCAAAGCCAAGCCAGCCGTTTGGTGTTGTTGTCGCCGCAGAAAACATTGGAATCTAATTGAGATCTCTGATCTGAGATCTCTGATCTGAGATCTGCATTTCTCAGATCTCACTTCTCCTGCAAAAACAGATCTCAGATCTCAAATCTCACTCACATCTATCTAAATGACGAGAACATCGTCCACTCTCGTTCTACCGGAGCCCGCTCAACCACTTCCGAAAACGGTCGCGCAAAAGATTCAAGCTCCGCAATCGGACCCAGCGCCAAAAGTGTCTCAACAACTCTCGGATCAAACTCGATGCCCGCCCATTCCGCCATAAGTTCCCGAGCGCTTTCTTTGGTCTTACCCCGACGGAACGGGCGCTGATCGGTGAACGCTGCGTACGAATCCGCCACGCGCAGAATGCGTGCCGCCAGCGGAATCTCATCGCGCTGGAGACCATCCGGATAGCCACTGCCGTTCCACCACTCATGATGCCAGCGAACGATTAGCTGCGCCGCGCGATCACCTCCGGACTTGGCAACTTCCTGCTCGCCAATAATCGGGTGCCTCTGCAGATCCAGTCGTTCGTCCGCGGACAACTCGCCACCGCGTTTGATGTAATCGCGGCCCATAGTCGCTTCCCCGAGGTCATGTAACAGAGCCGCGGCGCGCAGCGACTGCAGATCCTTCGAGGCAAGCGAGAACTTTCGACCAATCTCAGTGCCTAAGGTCGCAATTCGTTCGGCATGCGAGTTCGCATAGCCCTCGAATTCATCCGTACTTTGAGCGAGTTTCCGAAACACTTTAGCTTCGAGATTAACAGTAACCCTGCTTGAACTAATTGTGGACGGCATTACTTCTTAGTTTCGAGACTTTGCAGCATACGCCGCGCCTCGACATTCTTCGAATCCAGAGACAAAGCCCTTTCCAGCTCGTTAATCGCGCGCCGCCAAAATCCGAGGTCGCGATAGAGCGTGGCCAGCATAACCCGGTACGACGCATTTGCCGGATCCAACTTTACCGCCGCTTGCAATTCAGCTTCAGCCAGACGCTTCGTCTGTGGATGAGCTGCAAGCGCACGCCCGTAGTATGCCCGATAACGCGCTTGATTGGGAGCGAGCCGGGCTGCAGCCGATAATGCGGCGGTGGCGGTATTCATCTCGCTCATCTGCATTGCGGCGACGCCTTCTTGAAAACGTTGCTCCGCAAGCTGCGTGTTAGCTCCGCCTTCCCCGGAAGTTTGCGTGTCCGAGCTCGAGCTCGCGTCCATCGATGACAGTTGACTCACGTTCTTCATCGCCGCGATCTTCGCATCATAATTGGCTTTGGTGGCTGGATCGGAAAGCATCTCATGCGCCTGTGTGATGCGAGCGAAGGCTGACTCAAGTCGAGCGTGCAAAGCTCCCCTGGCCAGCTCATGAAAGCGGTCGGGGTGAAAACGCCGGGCGAGTGCGTAGTATGCATTCTTAATTTCACGCGCGCCCGAGGTGGTGGGGATATCTAAAACCTCGTAGTGATTAGCTGCGCGCGCGAGTCTCTCGAGGAATTCATTAAGGTCCGCCTCTGTGTCCTGTGGCTTGGGCGGCGCCGGCTTGGGCTCGGCAACTTCCGTCTTCGGTTCTGCCTTGCGCGCGGCGCCGGCCTTCAATGCATGAGGCCACGATTGGCGCACCAGCAATCCGCTCAAGACCAACCCATAAATTGTTCGCAGGGCATCGGGCTCGCGCATACCACTCAGCATAACGAGTTGATCGACTGCAATCACCCCTTCGACGCGCGAGAGCAAAAATCCCTCTGAAGCGACCAGACTTAACTCGGTCCCTTCGCTGGGGCCGAGTGAAATGATCTCGTTGAGATCGGAAAGACGCGCTGCAGGGAATTTCAAATCCATGCGGCGTGATGCATCAAGCACGAGTTGCCGCAGCTTGAGATGGGCTCGGACTGGCTCAGTGAGACGAGCACGTTCTTCAAAACTCCACTGCCCATCTGTCCAAAGCAACAATATTCGAGCGACGTCGGTGACTTGCTCAGTCGTAGCTTCATCGAGCGTCGACTGCGTCACCATGCCGCGCGCTAAGAGCGAGGCAGCAGCTGCGAAGTCAGAAAACGAGTCCATGCCGAGCATCTTTTCAACCGGGACGCCGCGTTTCCTGAGGTACTCGGTTAAGCGAAGATTCTTGAGATTCGAAGTCGCATAAATCAAATCGCCGCTATCAAAGTACACTACCGCCTTTACGCGTTTTCGTTCCACGCGTAGAGCTCCAGAAAATCTCTTCTCCAGTATTTCTATGATTAGTTCCGCGAACGGATGCTCGCTTATTAGGCCGTCCATGCCGTGACTCATGATACCTCAAAACAGAGGTCTTGGCTTTTGGTCTTGATGTGGCACGGGCGTCCCGCCCGTGAAGTCTTGGGTCTTTGATGGGGTCCCAGGGGGTTCATTCGCTCTAATGAGTGGTTCTCTGACTACTCACTAGAGCGTCACAAGTGGTCATTTCTTACGAAGATCAAAAACCAAAAGGCCCGAGCGCACAAGCCGAATCTTTGACACTGCCTTATCATGAACATATATTTGCTGTAACCAAAAAAATCTTTTGAGTGAAGAGGGTGTTGGCATGACCGGCAGGAAATTCAGTTGTCGAGTCACGGCACAACCTATTGATGACAATGCGTGAAGACCCAGGGGATCCTACTGTTGACGAAACGACATTGCCGGACAAGTCGGTGGCTGACCCGAGTGTTCAGCGACTAATCGAGGAGTTGAAGCATCGCTCCGCGGAGCTCGAGGAGGCGAACCGTGAACTGCGGCGAGTATCGCACTATCGGTCGCTGTTTCTGGGCCGTATGTCGCACGAGCTCCGCACACCGCTTACTTCGGTTTTAGGGTTCACCGAGATTCTGCTCGATCAGGAAGAGCTAACTGAGGCGCAGCGCCGGTTCTGCAAAAAAATTCAGGATTCAGGCCTCCAGTTGCAGGCCAGTCTCGACCAATTGGTTGATTTGTCTCGCATCGAGGCCGGTCGGACCGAGATGTTTTTGCAGGAGTTTTCTTTGCGCGAGACGGTGCGTGATTCAGTCGCGGCGGTCTCGAGGCTAGCACAACGTCGCGAGGTCAAGATTGAGTACGAACTCGCGCCGGACTTGACGACCGTTGTCTCCGATCAGGGTCGCGTGCGACAGATTCTTTATAGTTTTCTCGCCTGGAATGTTAGTCGCAGCTCACCCAATCAAACCGTTCATCTGCGCATTTGGGTCGATGAACTTTTTCGACTTAAGTTCGCAATGGAAGACGCGGGTGACGGGATTGCTGATCTTGCGAAAGCTTTCGAGCCTGACGACAAACGGACTTCGGCCGAACTGCCAAATCTCGACGAGCTGGGTGTGATTATTGGTCGTCGCCTGGTGGATATGCTGAGCGGAACAGTTTCACTTGAAAATAAAGATCCCGGGGTAAGAGTCTTGATTGAACTGCCTGCTCGACCAGTCAAAGAACAATGACAACTGAAGCTATCGAGATTAGAGAATGTGCGACTGTCGCTGAATTCGACGGCTGCATCAGTCTCCAAAGAGAAGCATTTGGATTGCCTGATCAGGAGCTTTCTCCACGCCGGCATCTCATCGTTTCCCGACAAGTTGGTGGCTGGACACTTGGGGCATTCTCCGGCGAACGAATGGTTGGTTTCGTTCACCATCTGGCGGCAGTCAGCGGAAACGAAGTCTACGGATACTCGCACATGATGGGTGTCGCGGTTGATTATCAGAACAAAGGTGTGGGCGCGCAGCTTAAGTGGGCCCAGCGAGCTCGCGCGATGGCGGAGGGCAGAGATTTCGTCAAGTGGACCTGGGAACCAATGCGCGCCCGCAACGCCCACTTCAATTTGAATCGCCTGGGAGTCGTGGTTGAAGGGTACTGTGAAAACTTTTACGGCACGGACTATGGGAGTGACTACGCCGGACAGGTTAAAGGTGCGCCGGGCATCGACAGTGATCGATTATTTGCCAGCTGGTACTTGCGATCCGAACGCGTGGTGAGATATTCCGAGCGGCAACCCTTTGGACTAACCGGAGACGCCGTCCGCGCCGTGATTATTCCGTCGAATTGGCCTCAGCTGGTCAACGAGGACCCTGCCGGCGCGAAGCAGGAATTGCTGCGCGTGCGTGATGAATTCAAAAATGCTTTGGCTGCGGGGCTCGTATGCGCCGCATTTGATCGAGATCCTGCACGGCCCAGCTATCTTTTTTTCGAGCGGGACCAGGTTCCGATGTAGCGTAAACTTCAGTTTGCGTTAGCTTAATTCAGTTCAGGTTTCCAGGATACAGTCGAAGGTCCGGAATTCAGTTCGCAAGCTCGCGGCTTGCGTTACATAACATGAGCTTTACTCGTTTCGATCGCTACGTTGACCGACATGCAAAGAGTTTTGCGGAGCGTCTGCAAGCACTCTGCCGCATGCCTTCGGTTGCTGCGCGCGGAACCGGAATGCGCGGCACCGCCGAGGCTGTCGAGCAGACGATGCAGCGCGTGGGCATAGGTACGCGCAGCTTCAAGATCGGGAATGGCTATCCGATTATTTACGGCGAGTGCGGCGCTGGCCCAAATGCGTTCCTGATTTATGGTCACTACGACGTCCAGCCGGTCGGACATCTGACTGACTGGTCCGTAGGCCCGTTCGCGGCGAGTATTATCGACGGCAAGTTGTACGCGCGTGGTGCGGCCAACAGTAAGGGTGATTTGCTCGCGCGTATCGCTGCCGTTGAGGCCTATCAGAAGACCTTCGGGAAACTACCCATATGCCTGCGTTTCATTGTCGAGGGTGAGGATGGCCTGGGCAGTCCAAGTCTCTATCGCTTTACCGCCGAGCATCCGGAGTTGCTGCAGGCGAAAGGCTGTCTTTGGGACGAAGGCTATCGCGACACGAAAGAACGGCCAGTCATCAGTCTCGGCTTTAAAGGAATTACTTTTTTGGAATTGCGAGCTCATGGTGCTCGGACTGATTTGCATTCAAAGTGGGGCACGATCGTTCCTAATCCTGCCTGGCGCCTGGTTCAGGCACTCTCAACCATTACGTCCCCCAAAGGCGTTATCACTATCGATGGCTTTTCGTCTCACATAGCTCCGATAACCGAAGAGGACATCAAGGCGATCAAGGCGATAGAGCTCGACGAAGCCGGACTCAAGCGCGAGTTTCGAATTGCTGGCTGGGTTCGTTCAATGAAGGGCGACGCGCTGGTCAAGGAACATATTTTCGGACCCACGTGTACTATCTGCGGAATTCAAACGGGACACACAGAGGCTGGGCCGAAGACTGTGTTGCCCAGCACCGCCATGGCGCGTCTCGATTTTCGTCTCGTGCCCGATCTCACGCCGGAGTTGGTCTCCATGCTCTTGAAAGATCATCTGAACGTGCGTGGCTTTAAGGATATCGAAGTGATCGAGCTTGGTAGTGCGCCCCTGGCCAAGTCTTCGGCTGGCTCATTGGTCGCGCGCGCGACTACCGAATCTGCCGCGGAGATTTACGGCGTTCCGCCAATCGTTTATCCGATGGATCCCTCGAGCGGGCCGGTCGGCGCAGTTTGCGGAGCTTCGAACCCTTCAGCGCCGGTTGCGTCTTTTGGAATTAGTTATTCGGGCTCGAATCCACACGGCCCTGACGAACATATCCGCCTTGATGACTTTCTGCAGAGCATCAAGTTCATTGGTCGCATCATTCACAGGTTGGGTGAGGGCAAATCAAAGACCAGCGGGACGATCCGTGTAAGCGGCGTTCATTCGAAGCGGGTTAATGTTAATGAATGACATTGGGTCTTGGATGCGACGATCATTCGTTGAATTGCAGAACGTGATTTAGCTCCGACGTCTTTGCATTCAAATCCATAGGGTGATATAAGCGTCGATAAGCTGATCAGGTATAGTTCATGAGAGCAAAAAGCCACTCATCGAGGCCTTTTAAGAACTGGGCCGTCACGGACGATCTGTTACAGAATCTGGTGGGGTGGGTTGCCTCCGTGTTGATAGCGATCGGTTCGGCCGTGATATCTCTTGTTTTAGGTTTTTACTCAACGCCTAAGCCCGCCACCGACCTCCTTTCACTCGTGCAACGGTCCTCATTTTTTGTTCTCGGACTTGGCGTTTTTGCAGTGGTTATTGTTGTGATTGGCATCATCCTAAAACACAAAGCTCGAGATGTCAGAGTTCTGAAAAACCAATTAGCCGCAATTTACCTGACTGCACTGAACGATAGTGCCTTGAATCCTCAACGACAACGCTCGGCTCGCCTTTCTCGTACGTTAACGATCCAAGAATGAACGACCACGAAGCCTCTAATGAACTAGAACGCATTATCAAAACCGCCGAGGTGGAGCTTCGTCAAATCCATCCAGGATTATTTTCACCTGAAGGGTTTCAACGGCTTACTGAACGGATCGGATTGTTTATTGGCGAATTAACTATCGAATCGGTGAAAGTTGCCAAGCGTCACCAATCTGATTCAGTGTCACCCGCATACGTCGACCAGGCAAGCGAGCATTTAACATCAGGCCGAACCGCAATATGGCGTCGGGTAGTGGGCGGTATTGGAGGTTTAGTGCTGGGCGTTGGTCTAACGACAGCAGGTGCGATGATTCAAGCAGGTCAGTATTCTACGCGGGGCTTCGTGCTCAGTATTGTGTGCATAGTCTCAGGTATGCCAGCCTTCTTGTTCCACATAATGAAAGAGTAATAGCTGTTCCAAAAACGATCATTGCCCAAACGTCAGTCCATAGCAAAAGAAATCGAAGCCTTGCGCGATGAAATTCGAGGTCATGATGAACTCTATTACGTTCAGGATCAGCCTGAGATCACCGACGTCGAATACGATGCGCTAGTCACTCGCCTCAAAGCTCTCGAAGAAAAACATCCCGAGCTAATTACGCCTGACAGTCCGACGCAGCGAGTTGGCGGCAGGCCCGCTGAAGGTTTTGCCGAAGTCGAGCACCGTCGACCGATGCTTTCGCTCGACAACAGCTACAACATCGATGAGCTGCGCGCGTTTGACGGTCGATGTCAGCGACTCGCCGAAGGCCGGAAGTTTGAATACGTTGCCGAGCTGAAGATTGATGGCCTGTCGCTTTCGCTTCACTATGCTCAAGGTCTTTTGGTTCGTGGGCTAACTAGAGGCGACGGACGCACAGGCGAAGATGTGACTCTGAATATCCGTACCATTCGCAGCATTCCTTTGCGTGTTCGTCAAACGAAAAAAAATCCGGGCGCGGAATTTGAAGTGCGCGGCGAAGCCTTCATCCCACGCGCGGTGTTTGAACAAATCAACCTTGAGCGCGAGGAAGAAGGCGAAACGCGATTTGCCAATCCGCGCAATGCGGCTGCGGGGACGATTCGACAGCTCGAACCGCGCATCGTAGCCGCGCGGAAGCTGGACATGTTCGCCTATGACTTGCTCGCCGGTGATCGGAAGCCATTTGCAACTCATTGGGAAGCGCTCGAGTGGTTGGCTTCGGCTGGTTTCCACGTAAATCCCGATCGCGCGCTCTGCTCCTCAATCGAAGAAGTAATTGATTTTTGCAATCGCATGGAATCACGACGCGACGATCTTGGATATGAGATTGACGGCGTGGTGGTCAAGGTTAATTCGACGGCGCTGCAGGATGAGTTCGGCGCCACTCAAAAAGCGCCGCGGTGGGCCATAGCCTACAAGTATCCGGCGCGGCAGGCCACAACTCAGGTGCTGGACATTCAGGTGCAAGTGGGACGAACGGGAGCGCTGACTCCAGTCGCACATCTTGAGCCAGTTTTTCTGGCCGGCAGCACGGTGGCCCGCGCAACTCTTCATAACGAGGACGAGATCGGCCGGCTGGGTCTTTTGATTGGTGATTGGGTGCAGATTGAAAAAAGTGGCGAAGTCATACCCAAGGTTCTTAACGTCGTTGAATCGCGACGGACCGGGAAAGAAAAGCCTTTCAAAATGCCGACGACTTGTCCCGTTTGTGGAGGCGTCATCTCGCGGCCTGAAGGCGAAGTCGTTTCACGCTGCATCTCGGCGCACTGCCAGGCACAACTCAAAGGAACCCTCATTCACTTTGCTTCCCGTCGAGCGATGCGAATCGAAGGGCTTGGTTACTCGCTTGTCGATCAGTTGGTGGAAAAGAAAATGGTGCGCGATGTTGGTGACTTATACCGGCTGAGTCTCGAAGACATCGCCGGGCTCGAGCGCATGGCCAAGAAATCCGCGACTAACCTTTTGAATCAGATCGAAGCCAGCAAAGCTCGTGACCTGCCGAACTTGATTTACGCGTTGGGGATCCGGCACGTCGGCGACCGCACGGCAGGAATTCTGGCGCGGCATTTTGGCTCGCTCGAGAAGCTTGGAAAAGCCAGCGTTGAGGAGCTCGACGACATTCATGAGATCGGGTTGACGGTAGCGCAGAGTGTGCGAGATTGGTTTGACGATTCCGGGAATGCCGAGCTTTGTGAACGTCTGCGTGCTGCAGGAGTGCGCACTGAGATTGAGAAAGCAAGCGACGCGGTTGACGAGGCGTTCGCCGGCAAACAATTTGTGCTGACTGGGACACTGCCGAGCATGACTCGCGACGAAGCGCGGGCGCTGATTGAATCGCGAGGCGGCCGGGTAACTTCGTCGGTAAGTAAGAAGACAGACTTCGTCGTTGCTGGAGAAGAGGCCGGGTCGAAGCTCGACAAAGCGCAGGATCTGGGCGTGGCCGTGATTGACGAAGCTGCCCTCCGCGAGATGCTGGAGTAGACATCATGCCACGGCCTTGCGCCGTGGTTCGTAACGATTGCGGCTACAAGGAAAGCCGTACCTCGAAAGGATGCCACGGCCTCGCGCCGTGGAAATTCACGTTTTCTGCTGCGACATCAGCTGCAAGCGTGAGCCACCACGGGGCCAGCCCGTGGCATTTTTGGTGAATGCGATCAGCACTCACTAACGCTGAACTGGACCGTTAGTGTAGACTCGCCCACACAACTGTTGGACTGGGGGAACGATGACCGCGACAAATTCAGACAAGACTCTCGAACTACTCTACACACTTTACTGCGACGACGTGCGTCTCGAAGTAGGCAACAAACTCTCTTTAATGGGAGTATTTCAGAACATCATGGTGCAGCAGCTGCCCATTTCGCTCGTTAAGTTTGCGGTGGTGAATCATTGGCGCGGTGAGGGCGTTCATCTCTCGGAAGTACGTATCCTGACTCCGGATCGTACCAAACCCGTGGTCGTGTCTCAGCCTACCAGTTTCGAGATCGCTCGTGGTGGTTTCGCCGACAACATCAGCTTCTTTGTGAACGTCACGTTTCCCACGGCTGGACAATATTGGGTGCAGACCTTGATCGATTCATCCCTTTTCGATGAGCAGACTCTCACCGTAACTGATGGCCGGGAAATGCCCGCCGAGAATTCTTCCGAAGCTGTCAACTGAAAACTATCCGCAGATTACGCAGATTACACAGACGTAAAAAGGAAGGTCTTAGGACTTTGGTCTTAGGTCTTTGGATTTGAGCTTATCGAAAGTGACACACTTCACGCTAGATTTCGTGTCTAAGACCAAAGACCTAAGGCCAAAGACCTTCTCATCGGGGTAATCTGTGGATAGTCTGCTTTACTCGCTACCGTATTTGATTTCGAGGTGGCGGATGCGATAGCAGGCTCCGACCAGAACCAGGGCCGTAATCAACAACAATCCAGGAATAGCAATCCAGGGAGCTGTGGGCTCGACGACCACGGCAAATGGTCCTTCGGAGACTGGTATGGGCACCAGGGAATTGAGGTAGTGGATAACGCTGATTTTCTTGAGCAAGGGCGGCAGTAGAAAGTTAATCCATTCCCAGGCGTACAAGACCAGCGCCGGCACGATCGGATTGCGGAAGAACAGTCCAATGAACAGAAAGAAAGCTCCATAGCCCACGCACGCCAGGATCGTCACTCCCGCGTACGCCAACAACTGTCGAATGCCGGGACCATCAAAAAAATACCGGCCACTCTCACTATAAAAATGCGGGAAGTACAGCAAGAGCATTGAGACGATCGTTGAGGTGACAAAAAGCACACTTGAAGCGACAACTCCTGAAAGATACTTTCCGATGACGATGATCTCGCGCCTGACGGGCGACAGGAAGTAATAGTGCAGACTCCGGTCCACCAGCTCACCCCGGAACAAGTTCATAAAGATCCAGGCGCACCCGAAGAAAACTACGGTGCGAAGTATCAAGCCTGCGTAGATCCATGCGTAGATCATGCTGAGTTGTACGAACACTCGCGTAGGGGGAGTTACCAGCGCCAGCATTCCCAACATGACGATCGGCAAGAGAGCGAGCAGATAAATGAGGATAGCGCGCTTGCCAAAGAAGTTTTTCTTCGTCTCCAGGCTGAAGATGGAGCGAATCTGACGCAGCCAAAGAGACCACGGAAGTGATTGCCGAGCCGCCTTGTTTCCGCCGATATTTACAGTTGAACTCATGATTTATCCAAGCTTCGATCTCACGTTGAGATCTTATTTCTGAGATCGCAAACTATTCTTTCTTAGACGCTGCCTCCGTCGCTGCCAATCAAGTACTGGTACACGGCGTTCATGTCATCATCAACCGGTGCAATCGACTCAATATTTACTTCTCCCTCAGCCACGATCTGATTGAGCAACAGATGAAACTCATCAGCCCGTCTGGTTCTGACGAACAAGCCGCCCATATCCTGATGCAGCCTGGCTTCAACCACGTGATCCTCAGCGAAGACTTTTGCAGCCAGCCTGCCCGGTTGATTGCAGCGAATCAAAATTTGCATCGGGTGTTCTTCCATTTCATCACGAACACCGTGAATATTTCCTTCAGCGACGACGTAACCGTTATTAAGGAGCACCACAAAGTCAGACATCATGTCCACTTCGTGAAGGATGTGGCTCGAGATGATCAGGTGCATTCCTTCGGCGGCTAACTTCCGAAACAGCGCAATCGTCTCGGCTCGGACCATCGGATCCAGTCCATTCAACGGCTCGTCGAGAATCAATACTGAAGGTCTGTGCGCGAGAGACTGAGCCAGACGAATACGTTGTCGCATGCCCTTACTGTAAGCAGCGACTTTGCGATCCGCAGCATCGAGCAAGCTGACCCGTTCGAGCGCGGTAGTCGTCAGTAACGCAGCTTGCTTTGGCTCGATTCCCTGGATCAGCAAATAAGAGTGAATAAACTCACGACCTGTCATGCCTCGAGGAAACGAGTCGAATTGCGTGCAGTAGCCGACTTTCTTGAACAGCTCTTCCGGTTGATCGGTAGGCGTGCCGAGGATGCTAATCGTGCCGCGAGTTGGCTGTAGCAGTCCGGTCATCAAATTCATCAACGTCGACTTACCGGCCCCGTTTGGTCCAACAAGGCTCGTGATACCCGGCGCAATCTGCAGATTCACACGATTGACGCCAAGAATCTCTCCATAGAATTTAGAGACATCGTCGAAGACGATCTGATTGCTGATTGCCGACCGCGGATTGCTGATTGGTTCGGCAACAAGCTCGATTTTTTGTTCTGTCTCGTTCATACAATTCTCAACAGCAATGTTCATTACTCGTGAAAAATCAGCAATCAGCAATCACGAGATTACTTCGTACGCTTTGACGCGCTTGGACAGAATCGCGAGGCAGCCGGCGCAAATCAAAAAGATCATGAACCATGAAATCAGTAAAGGCGGCTCACTCAAGACCACTTCGCGCAGCGTACCCGTGTCAAAGTCAGTGACATACCGCGATGACGCGACAAAAGTCCCGAATAGTCCCGAGGTAATATTTCTGCGCAGCGCGTCGACGCTGATTAAGTGACCCCAACGCGTCGCAAATATTTGATTGATAACCTCGCTGAAGACCGAGGGGATGAGATAAAGACCAAGTAGGGCTGCACTCGCCGCTACTCGCCACTTAACCAGCGATGAAATCGTCTGTGACAGCAGCGTCAGTACAAGAATCCAGGTCAGGCTGCTAAGGAAGATCGCGCTTGCCAGCGATAAGTTGTCGATGAACCAGGAAAAGCCTTCGAGATAAGACTGAAAACCAAACAACAGCAGCTCCGGAATCCACGTAATCGTCGAAAGCAGAATCAGGACTACCGACATCTTGCCGAACACGTATTCTGAGCGCGAGAACGGACGGCACAGATACAGCGGCAACGCGTTATTTCTCAAGTCACGAGCCACCAGCGGCGGTCCTACCAGCAAAGTCAGCAGAAAACAGAAGCCGGCCTGGATCGAGGCGAAGGTTTCAAAAAACGTAGCATCGATCGGCAGTAGCTCGCGCACATTGATCTTCATGATCGCCAACGCATTCACGTTGTGATGCAGGTAGATCAGAATTGCTTCGATCAGTAGCGGCACGAAACAAGCTACAAAGAAGCCGATGAACAACTTCGACTTGAAGATGTCGCGATACGCGTGCCGCGGAATGATCAGAAAGCGGCTCCACTCCGGAGTTAACGGACCGGCGTAGCGCCGGTAGGTGTGTTCATAAACCGCCATTGCCGTTCTCCATTGCCTTCAGGAATATGTCTTCCAGAGAATCGCGTTTGAAGTTCAAGCGGCGAATCTGTACCTGATGTTCGCCGGCGATACGATAAAGGTCTCGAATTTCCGTGCCCTCCTGCAAAACCACTTTCACTCGATGGTCCGTGGTGACGGCGTATTCGCAGCCCAACTCGGCGATCGCTTTGGTGAACGCAGCCTGATCGCCACGCGTTTCGACCACCAGGAACTTGCGATTTGATTTGCGCTCGGCTTCGAGATCGCAGTAGGTGGCGATGCGACCGTCCTTGAGAATCAAAATCTCTTCACAGCACTCCTCGACGTCGCGCAACAAGTGCGAAGAGATAACTATGTTCGCCTGACCGCTGTCGCGAATCTCGCGAATGAGCTTGAGCATTCGCACGCGGGCCGGCGGATCGAGACCGTTCGTAGGTTCATCGAGAAAGATCAGCTTGGGTCCGTGAACGATTGCCTGGGCGAGTTTTGCCAATTGCTTCATGCCCAGTGAATACGTATCAAGATTTCGATAGCGTGCTTCTCCGAGGCCAACGTAAAAAAGTGCCTCGTGTGCTCGTTCAAGCGCCGCCTCGGCGGGGATGCCTGAGACTTCAGCCATCAACCTCACGAAATGCACACACGACATCTTTGCGATGAAGGCATCGCGTTCAGGCATGTATCCGATAATCGACCGGATCTGTTTGGTATCGTTGATTACGTCTTGTCCGAAGATGCGGGCCGTTCCTGATGATGGATCGTGAAAACCGAGCAGGGTATGAATCAGGGTAGTTTTGCCGGCGCCATTGGGACCGAGTAGTCCGATCGCTCTGCCGCGCAACTGTCCACGCAAGTCCTGGAGGATTTGCCGGCGACCAAAACGCACGCTTAAGCCGTCAAGATCAATGACCGGAGTTTGGGTCAGCGCCTGGGGAGCAGGTATTTGATCTTCCTTTAATTCAGCTACCAAAGGGATTCCTTTTCGCTTGTCCGACAAACTTCAGTTGGTCAATTACTTCAGAGCAACAAAATTAAATTCTTCGGCGAATCTTATACGCTTCGTTTCAGATTCTTTCAAATCATTACATCTTTCAAAAACCCAAGTCGAATTACTTCACGGAGTGGTAACGCATCGGTCGTGAATAAAGTTCTACAAAATATGAAGTGGCACGGGCATCCTGCCCGTGTGAGTTTGAGCAGCATTCAACGCGCGGACACAAGAAGCGCCGCGCGTTGAATGCTCTTCCAACTCACACGGGCAAGATGCCCGTGCCACTTCACACGGGCAAGATGCCCGTGCCACTTCACACGGGCAAGATGCCCGTGCCACTTCACACGGGCAAGATGCCCGTGCCACTTCACACGGGCAAGAT
>Ga0134125_10000375_pt1 | contig 60684 bp, 53 predicted proteins | sample KB31751_FD_96464 | JGI IMG/M metagenome (GOLD analysis project Ga0134125, IMG submission 96464) | Terrestrial soil microbial communities with excess Nitrogen fertilizer from Kellogg Biological Station, Michigan, USA - KB3-175-1 | ecosystem: Environmental > Terrestrial > Soil > Unclassified ... | reverse complement strand
GAACCACCGAAGGAGGAGGAAAAGCTTCTGACGGGGTATATTATTATATCATAGATGCTACCTGCCAAAATACTACTTACAAGAAAGATGGATTTGTACAGTTGATAAGATAAGTATTGCCTATCTTTGTCGAAGTTATTAATGGTTTTTATCTTTAACCAGTACCCTTATGAGAATTGGGGATATATTTCATGCTACACTTGCTAATAAGTGTCCGAGATGCAACGTAGGTCAAGTATTTGAAAATAATAATCCATACAGTTTTAAGAATGGGGTAAGAATGAACAAACGTTGCCCCCATTGTAATTTAAAATTTGAACGGGAGGTTGGGTACTTTTACGGAGCTATGTATGTATCTTATGGGCTTCAAACTGCACTTATTACCTTGTTATATACGCTGAACATGTTTTGGTGGAATATGTCCCCACTTGCTTTGGTGGTTTTAATATTAACACTCATATTTGCCTTATTTCCTGTAACCTTCAGATGGTCCAGGATTATTTGGATTGCTAGCTTTACCAAAAAAGAGCCGGTAGGCAATCAGCAATAATTATCACTAGAAAGTATTCAATTTCCTCCTTGTGCCTAATTATTATCTTTGCGGGGAAAAATATTATTCATGCTTGAGTTATCATATATACGCCGCAGCCCTGAAGAAGTAGTAGAGCGACTTTCTGTTAAAAATTTCGATGCAAAATCTATCATTGATGAAATATTGGCAATGGATGAAAAACGCCGTTCAACCCAAACAAACCTTGATGGAATACTTGCTCAATTAAACAAGGCATCTAAAGAAATTGGAGAATTATTTAAAGCAGGTAAAAGAGCAGAGGCCGATGAACTGAAAGCTGATACGGGTAAGTGGAAGTTGGAGATAAGTGCATTGGAAGAGGAAATGAGAAAAATAGAAGCGGAATTACAATCTAAAGCTGTATTGCTTCCCAATACACCCCATTCAAGTGTTCCTAAAGGAAAGACTCCCGAAGACAATGAAGTTGTTCACACCGAAGGGGCTATACCCGAACTGGGAGAAAACGCATTGCCACATTGGGAGTTGGCAAAAAAATATGACCTCATAGATTTTGAAGTCGGGGTTAAAATAACAGGTGCAGGTTTCCCAGTATATAAAGGTAAAGGGGCCAGGTTGCAACGTGCTCTTATCAATTTCTTTCTTGATAAAGCGTATGAAGCGGGGTACATGGAAATAGAGCCTCCTATATTGGTGAATGAAGAAACGGGCTTCGGTACCGGGCAATTGCCCGATAAAGAAGGTCAAATGTATTTTGTGACGGAAGATAAACTATACCTTATTCCAACTGCTGAGGTGCCTATAACCAATATTTATCGCGATATGATGCTTAACGCATCATCCCTGCCAATAAAGAACTGTGGCTACACGCCCTGTTTCCGCCGGGAGGCCGGTTCGTATGGAAAAGATGTAAGGGGCCTTAACCGTCTTCACCAGTTTGACAAAGTAGAAATTGTACAAATACGTTTGCCCGAAGAATCATATAAGGCTTTGGAAGAAATGCGTGATTACGTCGCCGGTTTGCTACAAAGTTTGCATTTGCCTTTCCGTATATTAAAGCTTTGCGGAGGCGATATGAGCTTTGCATCTGCTTTGACATATGACATGGAAGTATTTTCTGGCGCACAAAAACGTTGGCTGGAGGTTAGTTCAGTTTCTAATTTTGAAACCTTTCAAAGTAACCGGATGAAGCTCCGTTTCAAAAAAGATAAGGACAAACCCGCTCTTGCACATACTCTTAATGGGAGTGCCCTGGCATTGCCCAGGATAGTTGCCTCTATGCTCGAAAATAACCAGGATGATAAAGGCATTCGCATCCCGGATGTGCTGGTACCTTACACCAAATTTGAATATATAAGTTAAATAATTAATTTCGAACACTAAAAAAATAAACTCAATATGAAAAAGCTAGTTGTAACAGCTTCATTGGCTGTAGTAGGATTTGCAATAAGTGCATTTGTTGTCCCCAAGACAACTCCTGCTAATGATAATTTTGAAGGAGTAGTAAGTTACTCAATAAGTGTAGATAATCCTCAAATGGCTGCCTTTATAGGTACTTCTATGAAGGTGTATATTAAGGGAAGCAAAACCAAAACTTTGCAAGATGGGATGGTATCTAAAACTATTTTTGCAGACCATAGCACCACAGATGCCCCAACCATTTTGCTGGATGCTATGGGAAATAAGTACCAGGTAAAAAATGACCCGAATAAGAAAGAAGAAAAAGACCCGGCAATTAAGTATATGGATAGCACTAAAACAATATTAGGATATACTTGTCATAAAGCTGAAGTGACCGCAACCGATGCACAGGGCCAAACTGCTACGTCGGAAGTTTATTACACCGAAGATATTGTTACACCACCTGCTAAAAGCGGTCCCTTTAAATCATTGAAAGGTTTCCCTCTCGAATATTCCATGAGCCAGCAAGGGGTTAAGGTTTCCATAACTGCTACTAAAGTCGATAAACAATCACTAACTGATGATACATTCACCATTCCTTCCGGTTATAAGCTGATGACCATGGATGAAATCAGGACAGATATACAAAAGAACGCGAGCAGCGGACAATAAAAAAGTTTCTGCAATAATAAAAAAAGCCTCGGTTTGCCGGGGCTTTTTTTATTTGGAATGTTGCTTTTTAAGTAAAATCAGGATTTTTTCTGGTCCTTATTTTTTGCTTCAAACTCTTTTATTATTTCGTCGTAGCTTTTGCCCAGTATGGCAAGGGCAGCCCGTGCCTGCGATGCAATGCTGTCGTGCGGGTATTTAGCAATAACCTCCTGGTACATGACGCGTGCCTTAGCAGTGTCCTTCAATTTGTCATCATAAATAAACCCGCTAATAAAAATGCAATCGGCTGTTCTTTTAAAGGTGGGATATTTTATGGTGATGGTGTCGTAAAGGTTCAGTGCACGTTGATATTGAGTTAAGCTCATTGAAATATTAGCTGCATCAAACAGGCACGATGGGGCCATGGAGTCATTGGGGAAATTATTGGCAAAATTCATATAGGTCGCAATGGCGTGATTATATACAAAAGCATCTGGGGTTTGAATGGTCTTTAATTTCGCTTCAACAGATTTTATGGAATCTAAACAAGCTTCGCGGCTCAGGTTGCCTGTTTTGCTTCCTCCTCCGCAACCATAAAAACTGGAAATGAATAATCCAAGGCCAGTAGCCAGGTAACGGAAAGATTTTTTTGTTTTTTGTTTTTTCATATTTTATTTTTTTACAGGAAATTTCATTTTATATTTAACATCTACAAGGCCCTTTGAAATGTCGGTGAGCTTCCTTTTCAATAGTCTTTTACGCAGGGGGTTTATCCGGTCGGTAAACAATATTCCATCTATATGGTCATATTCATGCTGTATGATACGGGCCTTTATTCCGTTATAGGTTTCTTCATGCTCCATAAAGTTTTCATCAACATAACGAATCCTTAATTCGGGCTGTCTTTCTACATCTTCGCGAATAGTAGGAATGCTCAGACAACCTTCGTTAAATTTCCACTTCTCCCCATCTTCCTTTACTATATGTGCATTGATAAAAATCTTTTTAAAATGCTTAAGATCTTCCTCGTCTTCTTCTTCGTCCTCATCGTCCTCCTCATCATCGCTTACTACATACGGAGCAGCATCAATAATAAAAAGACGTATCGAGGCACCTACCTGCGGGGCAGCAAGCCCTACGCCCTTTGCTTGTTTCATTGTTTCGAACATATTGGCAATAAGTTGAGACAAGCCGGGGTAATCTTTCGTAATATCCACCGCTTTCTTTCTTAGAACAGGGTCACCGTATGCAACTATAGGTAGAATCATAATATCAGTTATAAGTAATAAGACGTAAGGTATAAGCAGCTAAAATTTGCATATCACTTACGACTCTTGCTTTTAAAGGTTGCCAAAATTAGTAAGTAATTTTAAATGAAATCAAACCGGGGCAGGAAGATTGCCTGCTTTTTTCATTTCCATGAACGATTGTAGTATAATAGCAGCGCTCACCATATCAATGGTAGCTTTATTCCGGCGATCTTTCTTCTTCAAGCCCCCATCTATCATAGTTTGGAATGCCATTTTAGAGGTAAATCGTTCATCAATGGAATATATGGAGATACCGGGATGCTTGATTTTCAGTTTCTTTATAAACTCGTTAACGGAGGCGGAACTTTGGGCAGGTGTATTATCTAAATTTTTAGGATTTCCTACTACCAGGCATTCTACGGGTTCTTTTGCCAGGTAATTGTTCAGAAATGGAAATAACTGCATGGTTTCAACCGTAGTTAACCCTGAGGCAATGATTTGCTGAGGGTCAGTTACGGCCAATCCCGTACGTTTGGTTCCATAATCTATGGCCAGTATTCTTTTCATGAATTGCAAAGTTAATAGGAACCGGAAATAAGAAAACAGCGATTTCCTATCTTTGCCCAATCAAAAACGAACTATGAACAACCAAATTGAGATTATAAATAAGGCTTGGGAAAACCGTGAATTATTAAAAGACAAAGAAGTTAAGCAAACTATTCTGAACACAATTGAAATGCTGGATAATGGCAAATTGCGGGTGGCAGAAAGAAATGGGAACGACTGGGTAGTAAATGAATGGGTGAAAAAAGCCATACTACTCTATTTCCCTATTCAGACCTCTCAAAAGATAAATGCAGGGGATATTGAGTTCTTTGATAAGATACCCCTGAAGAAGGATTTTGAATCAAAAGGTATACGGGTAGTTCCGCATGGTATTGCCCGTTATGGGTCTTATCTAGCCCCAGGTGTTATTATGATGCCATCGTATGTAAATATAGGCGCTTATGTGGATAGTGGAACTATGATTGATACTTGGGCCACGGTAGGCTCTTGTGCTCAAATAGGTAAAAATGTTCATTTAAGCGGAGGTGTTGGAATAGGAGGGGTACTGGAACCACCACAGGCAGCCCCGGTTATTATTGAAGATAATTGTTTTGTTGGCTCGCGTTGTATAGTAGTAGAAGGTGTAAGGGTTGAAAAGGAGGCTGTGTTGGGAGCCAATGTGGTATTAACCCAATCGACCAAGATAATTGATGTAAGCGGTGAGAAGCCTGTTGAATATAAAGGAGTGGTTCCGGCACGATCGGTTGTTATACCCGGTTCATATGAAAAGAAATTCCCTGCTGGAAATTACCATGTTAACTGTGCGCTTATTATTGGTAAACGCAAGGAAAGTACAGATACAAAAACTTCTCTAAACGAAGTGTTGAGAGACTATCATGTACCGGTGTAAGAAACCGTCGTTATACCCAATTCCATGAAAGGCATCCCTTCTCCCAAGCCGGCAATAGATGTTGCAGATCATACCCGAATGGTTAATTGGTTGATGCTGGCGGGCATTGCCATCATTACGTTTATTTGCTATCATTATTCCTTGGGAAACCAATTTACTAACTGGGATGATCAGCGGTTTATTCCACAGAATATTTTTATTAAATCATTTTCATCCAATAATCTTAGGATGATGTTGTTTCATGATGTGACGGGAGATTATTACAACCCTCTGACCATTCTATCCTATGCCTTAAATTATCATTTTGCCGGACTTGAGCCCCGTTCTTACTATCTTACTAATATCGTAATTCATATTCTTAATTCTTTCCTCATTTTCTTTTTAGTGCTCAACCTTTTAAAGGAAATGCAGAAAAAAGAATATTTCGATATTAAATATTCGTATAAGTGGTTGGCCTTTTTTTGTGCACTGGCTTATGCCATACACCCTATGCATGTAGAATCGGTTTCATGGATAGCTGAACGAAAAGATGTGTTGTACGCATTTTTCTATTTTCTCGGTATGCTTGCATACATTCGTTACATAAGTGTCAAAGCAAATAAATATGGATGGTTTGCAGTTGTTTTTGGTTGTTTTTTGCTTTCGCTTCTCTCAAAGCCTATGGCAATAGTGTTTCCGTTTTCACTGTTGGCCATGGATATACTGTTAAAGCGCGATAAGGACACAACCTTAAAAAACATTGGTTTAGAAAAACTCCCCTTCCTGCTGATTGCCATCATATCCGTAATAAGTACATATCATGAACAAAAATTAGTGGGCGCTGTTTCAGAACACCAAACCTTTACACTCCTTCAACGCTTTCTTTTTGCCTCCTACGGTTTTTATATGTACTTGCTCAAAGCTTTTATTCCAGTTTTTCAATGCTCCTATTATCCTTATCCCCAATTAGCTAATCCATCAGATAACTTGCCTTTTATTTTTTACCTGTCTCCCATTATTGCTTTACTGGTGGTTGCCATACCTATTTATTTTTCCTATCGTTCGGGCGAAAATAATTTCAGGCTCATTCTTTTTGGGCTCTGCTTTTATTTTTTCAACATGATTATTGTTTCCCAGATAATAAGTTCAGGGCCTAACATTATGGCAGACAGGTATAGCTATATATGTTATTTCGGAATATTCTTTCCTGCAATAATTCTTGCCTATCGGCTTTTTCAGCGAAGCAAATCAGCTAAGAGAGTAATCGTTATAGGGGCGTCACTGTATATGCTTTTATTTTCTGTGTTGTGTTACAGTAGAACTCTTGTATGGCATAATTCAGAAACCCTTTGGACCGAAGTAAACAAGCAATATCCCCATCGGATAGTGAAGGCCTATAACAATTTGGGTAATTATTATTTTGAGCACCGAGATTTGAATAAAGCTTATGATAATTATAAAGAGGCTATTGATTTAAAAACAGGCGACCCGCAGGTGTATTGTAATATGGGTACCTTGTTAGGGGCTAAGCAACAATATAAGTTATCGCTCGAATACTATGGCGTGGCTTTGAAAATAGACAGTAGCGATGCACTTACCTATTTAGATCGTGCCATTACCTATTCTGCCATGGGGCAATATGATTTGGCTGTAAAGGATTATCGCACTTCGGCCCGGATTAATCCTAATTCTGAGATATTATTTAGGAATATAGCCTATACCTATTTGAATGCGCACCAGTTTGACAGTGCAATAAATTACTACACACAGGTTATTAAAATCAATCCTGCTAACCCCAGCTATTTTCATTACCGGGGAGTAGCCGAATTTGATAAAGGGGCGGTGGAATCGGCAATGACTGATTTTAAACAAAACCTGGTTATAGCTCCACATGATTCAGAGTGTATGTTTTATTTGTCCATCTCCTACAATCGTATCAGCGATTTTAATAATGCTTACAAGTATGCCCAAATGGCACAAAATGCCAGGTATACTGTTCCGCTCGATTACATCCGCCTGTTAAAGGCCAGGCTTGCTGCGGGCGAATAAAGGGTGGATGATTAATTGTAAATTCTTAGTAGCTTCATTTATTGTCAACTATTCTGTATGTTTGTGAAATTAACAATAAAGTAATAAATGTACACAGAAAAGGAGTATCAGATATTCCGGTTGGGAGAATTGACCTATAAGAAAGCGTATGCATTATATCAGCCGGTCTATTTTATATGGAAGCGATACAGGGACAGAGAGTTGATTAAATTCCTGAAAAAACATGTAAAGCCGGGGATGACAGTAGTTGATGTCGGGGCCAATATTGGGTTTTATTCAGTGTTTTTTTCTAAACTGGTAGGAGAGAAAGGAAGCGTTCATGCATTTGAACCTAACCCTGATAATTTCAGACATCTGGTTTCCAATACCCGCAAGCTTAAAAACGTTTTTGTAAGTAATGCAGCTGTTTCCGACAAAACCGGGAAAATAAAGCTATACCAGTTCGATTCGAATGTTGAACACCAGACTTATGATAATGGTGATGGGAAAAGTTTTACCGAAATAGATTGCATTTCGCTGGATGATTATTTTAACAAAGGCGAAGTCATCAGTCTTATAAAAACAGATACGGAAGGCTATGATTATTTTGTTATTAATGGGATGAAAGAAACTATTAAAAAGCAAAAAAATCTCGTATTGACAACCGAATTCTGGCCCTGGGGATTATCAAAAGCCGGTGTTGAACCTAAAAAGTTTATTTTGCAGTTGAAAGAATTGGGTTTTGATGTTACATTTACCGACCCAAAAGCTGAACAAGAATATGAACAAATGGTAGGAAACAGGTATTTTATTACCGATATTTTGGCTATGGCTAAGAGATGAACTCCCTTGTATTATTTTTATGTGAAAAGGATCATTTATAAAACCCTGTTTTTTGCGAGAACATGTAAATTTGCATGGTGAATGAGCAATAAATCTTCAAAATATAATAAACCGCAACAAAAAACTCCGGTACAAAAAGCTGCCAAGCCTGTTCAACAGGTAAAAACGGCAGTTAATTCCGAATACCCGTCCTGGCTTAATTATGGCTTATTAGGAGGTATATTGCTCGTGGTTTTGTGGTGCTATCATTATACATTTAGCAACCATTTTACCAACTGGGACGACGGGCTATACATATATGAAAATGTGTATATAAAAAACCTGTCAGCCAATCTGAAACCCATATTATTTACGATGGCGGGTATTGCTTATTACCATCCGCTTACCATGCTTTCGCTGGCTATTAACTGGCATTTTTCAGGGGCAAACCCCGGAGCGTATTACGCTACCGATGTTACACTGCATTTACTAAATACTATTCTCATATTCTTTTTATCACGCGCCACATTGGAAGCTATGGTAAAAAAGGGGTATGGTAAAATTAAAGGGATCCCCTACCTCGCAGGCCTCTGTGCATTGTTGCACGGGATTCACCCTATGCATGTAGAATCGGTTTCATGGATTGCCGAGCGAAAAGATGTACTCTACTTATTTTTCTATATACTCGGCCTTATTGCGTATGTAAAGTATGCGATTGAAAATAAATGGAAGCAATTAGGCCTTGTAACCTTATTCTATTTTCTGGCGTTGTTTTCAAAACCATTGGCTGTTACATTTCCTTTATCGCTTTTTGCCTTTGATATATTGTTGAAACGCAAAATAGAATGGAAACTATTGCTTGAAAAAATACCTTTGTTTATCATAGCCGTTATTTTTGGGCTGATGGCTTACATATCATCTGATAAAAGTGGGGCAATAACCAATTCGGCCGTATTTACACAGATCCAAAAAATATCGTTTGTAGGCACTAATTACCTCATGTATTTATGGAAATATTTTGTTCCTACGCATCTTTCCTCCTACTATCCATATCCGGAATTAAATGATAATAACGTACTTCCTTTCTATTATTATGGGGCGCCTTTTGCCGCCCTGGCTATTACAGCAGGACTACTTTTCCTGGCTTATAAAAAAGGCGAAAACTATTTTAGAATAGCCCTCTTCGGTGGTTGTTATTACTTTTTCAATGTAATGTTTATTCTGCAATATATATCTGCAGGGCCTGCTATTATGGCAGACAGGTATAGTTATGCAGCCTATATCGGAGTCACTTTTATGCTGGTATGTTTCCTCTATATTTTATTGAACAAACTGCCACCGTCCTTCAAAACGCCTGTTATGGTTTTGGTGGGTGGGTTCTGTTGTATGCTTGCCTATTTGTGCCAGGCGCGTACCCAAGTATGGCATAATACCGAGACCTTATGGAAAGATGTAATTGCCAAGTACCCTGCAAAGGTTGATACAGTATACAATGCCGCGCGTACCCAATTTGTGGTTCACATACATCCGGGGGTTGAAACTTCTTACAAAAACCTGGGCAATTATTATGTGCAGGATATAAATCCGCCCGACTACGACAGCGCCTATATGAACTATGAAGTTCTCGAACAAACCAAAAGTAAAGATGCCGGCGTATACAGCAATTTAGGGAATATATGGGCCATTCGCAATAATTTAACCAAATCGCTGGAAGAATATACTAAGTCGTTAGCCCTGAACAATAAAAGCTTCGATACTTATCTTGACAGGGGGATAACTTATTCTCGCGTAGGGCAAGACAGCCTTGCCTTAGAGGATTATGACCATGCCTATGTGCTTGATTCCACCAACCAACGCCTACTTGAAGTGAGAGGCTATTTATTATTGAATGGATTACATAATTATAAGGCCGCTTTGATTGATTTTAATAAGCTTATCAGGATTGATCCTACCAATATGAGTTATTATAAAAACAGGGGATTAGCCGAATTAAACAGTGGGAATTTGAAGTCTGCCACCGATGATTTTACCAAGGTTATAAATGCTGATTCGAAAGACGGAGAATGCTGGTATTATTTTTCATTTGCCAATAAAATGCTTAAATCATATAAGACCGCCATTGAATATGCCCAAAAAGCCCAGCAGTATGGATACAAATTGCCCGATGGGTATATAGAACTGTTGCGGAAATCAGCTGAATCGGGAAATTAACAGTGGGCTGAAGGCATGAATAAACCCAATAAGCATATACCTAAAAAAGCGCATGCCGTCGCGGTGAAGCCAAAGCAACAAGCAGAGGTAAAAAAATCTTCGATGAATGCCCGTGACAGGGATATCGCCCTTTTAACGGGTATTTCGCTTATTATATTTATTTGCTTCCGACACGCGTTGCATAACCAGTTTCTTAGCGATTGGGACGACTGGATTTATATTCCTAAGGATAGATTTATAAAAGCGTTTACGGCAGAGAACTTGCATAATATGCTGTTTAAAGATATTACGCTCAATTATTATCATCCCATCACATTATTATCACTGGCCCTAAATTATCACTTTTCACAGCTCGATCCGTGGGCATATTATTTTACCAATATCCTGTTGCATATTGCTAATGCAGTACTGGTGTTTTATTTTATCAAAATCCTGATGGAGGCGATGGTTAAAGTGGGATATAAACCAATTCCCTTAATTCCCTGGCTGGCAGCCGCAGGTGCACTATTACATGGCATACACCCGATGCACGTGGAATCGGTCGCATGGATAGCGGAACGGAAAGATGTAATGTATGCCATTTTCTACTTCGCCGGGCTGATGATGTACGTTCGCTATACACAGGGGGCTGCATTCCGGTGGATGCTCTATGTAAACATTATACTTGCGTTTGCCTGCTTGTGGGGAATGGTAGGGCTGAAAGATTTTAGCCTCGATGTTACCAAAACTTTTATGCTTTCAGATCCGCTGATATTATTAACTCCTTTCATATTACTCAGTGCGGCCATTTTTGCCGAAGTAAAATACAAAAGTCCCCAAATGGGCATGTTTTACGTAGTAGAGTTTTTCATATTCTCCATGCTTTCTAAGCCCATGGCAGTTTCGTTTCCTTTTGCCATGATTGCTGTAGATTTCTTATTAAAACGGGATATGCTAACCATACTTAACACTCCGGGAACAGAAATATTATATAACATATTTTGCAAGTGGTTTTTTAATCTCCTGCCCGGATCAGTATTCTGGAGCAAGTTAAAAGCGTTGGTGAAATTGACGGTAGAAAAATGGATGTTTTTTGTTATTGCTTTTTTATCAGGAATGCAATCTATTTATATGCAAGGTACTACTCATTCGCTTGCATTCACCAATGGGTACACGGTTTTTCAAAAATTCCTGATAGCCTGCTACACTTTTACCATGTATATGGTGAAGGCATTTTATCCTGCCAACTTAAATGCATTTTATCCTTTTCCTAATCTTACGTCCGATTACCGGATGCCTTCCATTTTTTACGTGGCTCCTTTATTCGCATTGGCTATTGTTTTTATTCCACTATATCTAACCCGTAAAAATAATAACCTTTTCAGGGTTATATTATTCGGACTGGGATTTTATCTTGCCAACCTGGTTTTCGTGCTCCAGTTTCTTTCTTCCGGGATGACTATTATTTCAGAAAGATATAGTTACATAGCTTATTTCGGGCCTATATTCGTCGTGATTTATTTTGCACATTGGTTTTGGCAAAAAGATAAAAGATACCATGTGGTTATTGCGACTTTGCTAGCCTGTATCTGTGCTATTCTTTTTTATTTGAGCGAGCAACGTACCAAAGTATGGCATGATCCTGAAACATTGTGGACAGATGTAATAAGTAAAACGGCAGATCAACATCAGCAAACGCCATATTTCAACTTGGCAAGCTATTATATTGACAGTGCGAAATTCGACAAAGCCTATGTAGATTATTCTATCCTCGTGAAAATAGGTTCAAAAGATCCGCTTGTTCTCCGTAACCTGGCTATGATTTATGGTATGCGCAAGCAATTTGATTCTTCGCTCTATTTTTTTTCCCTTGCATTACAGCACGATAGCATCGATCCTACCATATATGTCAACCGCGCCATCACCTACGCTAACTTGGGCAAGCTAGACCTTGCTTTGGGCGATTTTCATAAAGCCTATTCGCTTGATAGTTCGCAAAATTTGGCTTTGGGGCAGGCAGCGGGTATTGCCTACCAGTTAAAGAAATATGCTGAAGCTATTACTGACTATACTACGCTCATAAGAAAAAAACCTGAAGAGCTTTCCTATTACCTGCTTCGTGGAAATACGTATTTAGATGGAGGAAACCCTCAAATCGCTATGCAGGATTACACACACATGTTGCAGCTTGATCCTAAAAATGGAGAATGTATGTATGACATGTCAATCGCTTATCATGAGCTGAAAGATAATGCACATGCCTTGCAATATGCTACCATGGCTCAAAATAACGGGTACAAGCTGCCGGATAATTACCTGGGGACACTTAAATGAGCACCAACAAACCAAAATATAACAAACAGGTGTCTGCTAAAAAGCAGAAACTTGCTGTGGCTGCAACAACTAAAAAAAATGGTGGCTTTAATTTATCGTCTGATAGTAAGGAATTGAAGTATGGTATTGTTGCCGGAATATTAATTCTTACATTCTGGTGTTATCATTATTCTCTGCATAACCAGTTCCTTAACTGGGATGATGGGCTCTATGTATTTGGTAATAAATACTTGAAAAATCTTTCCTGGGATAATTTAAAGATGATATTGTTCCATAGCATTACTCCCAGCAATTATCATCCTCTTACCATGCTTTCGTTAGCCATCAACTGGCATTTTTCGCACAACTCTCCGCCGTTGTATTATCTCACCAATATTTTTATTCACATGGCCAACATTATATTAGTATTACTGCTTGTTACAAGGCTTTGTGAAAGAATCGCATCCTATAGTCCGTTGGCAGCTAAACATAAATTTTTCATCGCCAGTTTTTGCGCACTTTGGTTTGCTGTGCATCCCATGCATGTAGAATCTATATCGTGGATATCTGAACGCAAGGATGTGTTATACGCCTTCTTTTATTTGTTGGGATTAATTTCTTACTTGAAGTATACGCAAGACGAAACGACTGCAAAACAATCTACCATATTGGGAATAAAGATATCCACCAATGGTTGGTATGGTATCACTTTCATACTGTTTCTCTTGTCATGTCTTTCCAAGCCAATGGCGGTATCGTTCCCGCTTATCATGTTCACCTTTGATTTTTTATTGGGGCGGAAATGGGAACGAAAAATCATCGTTGAAAAAATACTCTTCTTTGCCGGCTCATTGTTTTTTGGGGTAGTGGCATACCGCATTCAAAAAGAGAGTGGCGCCGTTGCTGATTTCCATACGATTAATCTACCTGACCGGATATTATTTACATTCTACGGTTTTAACATGTACCTGGTGCGGTTATTTTACCCGGTCCACCTGAATGCATTTGCTCCCTATCCGAATTTACAGCCCGGGGTAACATTGCCGACGTTATTTTACATTATGCCCATTGCGACCTTATTGCTTTGGGTGGTTCCTTTTTATTTTAAATGGAAGAAAATGGATGCACTTTTCCGGGTAATCTTATTCGGATTGAGTTTTTATTTTTTGAATGTTGTTTTTGTATTACAGTTTATTTCCTGTGGCGATGCTATTATTGCAGACCGTTATACCTACACAGCATACTTCGGCCCTGTATTTGTAATTATGTATTTGGCCAACGAATGCATGATTGCTATTCCTGCTGTTAAAAACTGGCTTATCGGATTATTGGCTGCGTTCTCCATTATGTTTGCTGTGCTTTGCGAGGCACGGACTAAAGTGTGGCATAATCCGGAAACATTTTGGAGTGATGTAATTGTAAAAAGCGATATGCATTCACAATTGCCCTATTTAAACCTGGGTAATTATTTTGTGGACAGCGGCAAGTACGAAAAAGCATATCCTGCATATGCACTGCTCACCCGGCTCGGAATGAAAGATGGGGGGGTGTATCGTAACCTGGCCATGATTTACGGATTGCATCGTCAATATGATTCTTCACTCTATTGCTTTTCTATGGCTATAGAATACGATAGCACCAATGCATCTATATATACTAACAGGGCTATTACCTATGCCAACATGGGTAAATTCGATCTTGCGTTGAAAGACTTTAATAAAGCCTATTTGCTCGATACAACCAAGGTTTTGGCATTGGAACAACGGGCTGGAATGCTGATGCAACTAGAGCAATATAAAGATGCTGTGGCTGATTATAGTAAACTGATAATGCGCGAACCTAAGGAGCCATCTTTTTACCTGCAAAGAGGAAATGCCTTGTTAGATGGAGGAAACCCCGAAGCTGCTATGCATGATTACCTGCATTTGCTGGAATTGCAGCCAGATAACGGAACAGTGATGTATAATCTTTCCATGGCTTACGATAAGCTTTCAGATGAAAAAGATGCGTTGGATTATGCTATAAAGGCAACACAAAATAAAGTACAGGTCCCTGCTGAGTATTTGACCAGACTGCAAAAATCAGTATCGCATTAACAATTTGTTCTATGGAGCATCAGATACTAAAAGCAGCACAGGCTTACATTCAAAAAGGTGGAGCAATTCTCTATCCCACAGATACGGTATGGGGAATTGGTTGCGACGCTACTAATGAACAGGCTGTAAAACGGATATTTGAAATAAAAAACCGTCCACCAGCAAAAAGTATGATCATTTTGGTTGCAAACATGGATCAACTGGAATACTATGCTGATGTGCCGGAGGTAGCAAAGGATCTGGTTGAATATGCCGAAAGCCCATTAACTATTATTTATCCAAATGCAAAGCGTGTAGCAGCTCCTTTAATCGCTGAGGATGGTAGCATCGCCATACGGGTAGTGAAAGATGAATTCTGCGAAATGCTTATTAATGGTTTGCGTAAGCCTTTAGTATCTACATCTGCCAATATAAGCGGAGAACCCGCTCCCGTTTATTTTGATGAAATTAGCGACGAAATAAAAAGCCGGGTAGACTATATAGTACCTTTAAGACAATCGGAACATACGAAAAGCAAACCTTCCCGGATTATAAAACTTGGAATGAACGGGGCTATTGAGATAATAAGATAAATGAATAGAACAGAAATAGACGCAATCAGCAGGCAGGCGCTAAACCTTCCTGTTTTTAAAATAATAGCCGAAGCGGCTGATGCGCTTGGAGTAGATGCTTATGCCGTGGGAGGATATGTACGCGATTTTTATTTATACCGTCCTTGTAAAGATATTGATGTGGTTGCCATAGGCAAGGGAATTGGATTGGCATTGGAAGTGGCAAAACGACTAGGCAATCGCAAAGTAAATGTGTATAAAAACTTTGGTACGGCGCAAATTGTATACGAAGATTATAACCTTGAATTTGTAGGAGCAAGAAAAGAATCGTACCGGAGCGACTCGCGCAAACCGCTGGTAGAAGATGGTACCCTGGATGATGATCAAAAACGCCGGGACTTTACCATTAATGCCCTTGCCATTGGGTTGAGTAAAAATAACTATGGCGTATTAGTTGATTCTTTTGGCGGGATAAATGATTTAGAAAACCGCATTATCCGTACTCCACTTGATCCTGATATTACATATAGCGACGACCCCTTACGTATGATGCGGGCCATCCGGTTTGCATCGCAATTGGGATTTGAAATTGAAAAGGAATCATTCGATGCTATTTGCAGAAATAAAGAGCGTATCAACATTATTTCCAAAGAGCGTATTACGGATGAATTGAATAAAATCATTCTTTCCGATATACCCTCGGTTGGATTCAGTCTTTTATTTGATTCGGGATTATTGCATATTATTTTCCCTGAAATGGTGGCCCTGCAGGGAGTAGATAGCGTAGGTACGCAAAGTCATAAGGATAATTTTTACCATACCTTGCAAGTATTGGATAATCTTTCGTTGCGGACGAAAGATTTGTGGTTACGTTGGGCTGCTGTGCTGCATGATATTGCCAAGCCCCTTACGAAACGATTTGATAATAAAGCAGGATGGACCTTCCATGGGCATGAGGATAAAGGCGCCCGCATGGTTCCTAAAATATTCGCCGACCTGAAATTGCCGCAAAATGAAAAAATGAAATATGTGCAGAAACTGGTGTTGCTTCACTTGCGACCTATTGTATTGGCGCAGGAAGTAGTGACAGATTCGGCTGTGCGCCGCCTGCTTGCCGATGCCGGGGATGATATTGATGATTTAATGTTACTCTGCCAGGCCGATGTTACCACTAAGAATTTTGCCAAGGCAAAAAAATATAAAGCCAATTTTGAATTGGTGTTGCGAAAGTTGAAAGAAGTAGAAGAGAAGGACCATTTACGTAATTGGCAACCACCTGTTTCGGGCGAAGATATTATGAAAGCATTTGACATCGGCCCTTCCTTGCAGGTAGGTATTCTGAAAAATGCCATCCGTGAGGCTGTGCTTGATGGGATTATTCCGAATGAACGGGAAGCGGTGCATCAATTCATGTTGGAAAAAGGTAAGGAAATGGGGCTTCGGCAGGCCAACGAGTAAAGTTTAACAGCGGGCTGTTCATAGTTTGTAATTTCATAACTTACAGTTCACAGCTATCTTCCATACCTTTGGCAGGTAAAACTAAGTGCATCTTTTTAATACGTAATTCATAATTCCTGATTAATGAAATATATAGTCTCTTATTCGCCCCATCATCAGCATTTTATAAATATAGAAATAATAGCCAAAGCTTCAGGGGATAAAACGAATATACAATGTCCTGTTTGGAGACCGGGGCGATATGAGTTAGGAAATTTTGCCGGAAATGTGCGCAACTGGAAGGCGGTTAATGAAAAAGGAGAGATACTTTCATACCATAAGGTTAACAAAAACTTATGGGAAGTAGAGACCACTAATTGTAAAGAAATACATGTTTTTTATAGCTACTATGCTGCGGACCTGAATGCGGGCTCTACCTATCTTGATGATAGGCAGCTTTATATGAATCCTGTAAATTGCTGCATGTATGTTCCTGAATTAAGGAACGAAGCGATTACAATGGATATGATTCTTCCGGAAGGATACCGGATAGCTTGTTCCATGAAAATGGGTAATCCTCAAAAATTGGGAACTAATTACCAACATACGCTTACTGCTTCTAATTACGATGAACTTGCTGACAGTCCTTTAATCGCCAGTCCTACCTTGCAATTGGAAGGCATGCAAGTAGATAAATTAAAAGTAAATATTTGGTTCCAGGGGGAAATGAAGCCACTTTGGGATAAAATAAAAAATGATTTTTCCAGGTTTATTCTAGAACAGATTACCATGATGGATGGATGCCCCGTAAATGAATATCACTTCATATACCAGGCTTTACCATATAAATTCCGGCACGGGGTAGAACATCTTTCATCTACTATCATAGCTATAGGGCCCTCTTACAATTTGATGAAGTATGAGCAGTTTAATGGCTTGCTGGGTATTTCCTGTCACGAATTTTTCCACTGCTGGAACATCAAAACAATTCGCCCGGTAGAAATGTTTCCCTACGATTATACAAAGGAGAACTATTCCCGTCTTGGGTATGTATATGAAGGTGTAACTGATTATTATGGTGACTATCTGCTACTGCGATCAGGTGTTTTTTCGGAATTTGATTACCTGAAGGCCGTACAGGAACAGATACAAAAGCATTTTGACAATTATGGCAGGTTCAATCTTGGTGTTGCTGATTCTTCTTTCGATACATGGATAGATGGATATTCACAAGGTGCTCCTTATCGTAAAGTATCCATATATACGGAAGGTGCTTTAATAGCTTTTATAGTAGATACCTTTATTAGGAGCCATACCTCTAATACCAAGTCGCTCGATGATGTAATGAGGACCCTTTATCATGAGTATGCTATGAAAGGCAAACCATATAGTGAAACCGACTATTGGGGTATTATTGAACAAATAGCAGGCCAGTCGTGCAAAGAAATATTTGACAATTATGTAAACAAAGCTGCCAGCTTCGATGAACCATTAACCACTGCCCTTCTTTATATCGGATTAACACTGCAGACCGCTCCGGCTAAAAAGCATTGTGAACGCTACTACGGAATGAAGGTACTAGAAGAAGATGGCAAATATAAAGTTATAGCTGTTTTACCGGGTTCTCCGGCAGAACAGGCAGGTATTTGTGTACACGATGAAATCCATTCTATAAACGGGCATGCGGTAAAATGCAATTTTCATGATTGGTGCACCTATTACGACAAGGATCCCGTAATATTAAGCCTGGTGGCACAAAGCGCAAGGCGGCACGTAACTGTTAAACCAATAGATGGCAAGGAATACTTTTCTTCCTTTTTTGTGGTGAAAAAACAAGATGCTACTCCTGAACAAAAACAGGCTTATAAAGTCTGGAGCCGTCGCGATTTTTAGATTACTCTATAACTGCTACTACCGAAACCTCAATATTGGCATTGAGCGGTAGGCGCGATACCTGAACAGTTTCCCGGGCAGGATAATTTCCTGTGAAAAAAGAACCATATACTTCGTTCACTTGTGCAAAGTCGTCCATATTGCTGAGGAAGATGGTCGTCTTTACAATATTTGCCATACTAAGCCCGGCAGCTTCCAATACGTTTTTTACATTGGTCATTACCATCAGGGCTTCAGCTTTAATATTTTCATTTTTCATTGCACCACTAACCGGGTCTTTTCCTACTTGCCCTGAAACAAAAATAAAATTGCCGGCACGCACCGCCTGGCTATACGGGCCAATAGGCTCAGGTGCATTTTTAGTATAGATAGATTTCATAAAATGAATTAGTTTTTTGATAGTAATTTTTTCCGGTGCTGTATTCCCCAAGTCCTTAATTCGCCAATTACTTTGTGGAGTGATTTGCCATAGGTGGTGAGGGAATATTCCACCGTAACCGGGAGTGTATCATATACTGTACGTTTTACAAGCTGGTTTATTTCCAGTTCCTTCAGCTCTTTTGATAACATTTTAGGCGTGATGCCTTCAATTTCCCGCTGCATTTCCTTAAAGCGTTTTTTCTCGAAGGTAAGCGCAATGATAATGGGGATTTTCCATTTGCCACTCAGAATATCCAATGCATCTTTTACCGGTAAAAGGTTCTTTTTACATTCACTGTGCTGCTCTGCAGTGGAAGAGCCATTTTGTCTTTTCTTTTTAATTTCTCTTTCCAGGACGGTTGGCATATCTGCTATATGTTGTTGGTTTGGTACCCACAAATATACTTCTTTTGCAATCAAGAAAGATAGTTTCATAAAGTATACTGGTATGTTATTGTATAGTGGTAACTTTTATATACTAACTATGTGTACATTTGTTTCTCAAACCAATAAAATTAAAATACCATGAAGTACATTCCTCTTATCGGCAGAATTTTATTCTCTCTCATTTTCCTCATGTCAGGACTTATGGGACATTTGATAGGCTTATCGGGAACGGCTGCGTATGCTGCATCTAAAGGGCTGCCTATGGCAACCTTTCTTGTAGCGTTATCCGGTATCATTGCAGTTTTAGGTGCCATAAGTATCATATTAGGATATAAGGCTAAAATGGGCGCATGGCTGATTGTTGTATTTCTTATTCCAGTAACGTTCACTATGCACCAATTCTGGACTGTTACAGATCCTATGCAATACCAAATAGCAATGTCTTTATTTATGAAAAATATTGGATTACTTGGAGGTGCATTAATGATAAGTTATTTTGGTGCAGGCCCTGTTAGTATAGATGCCGGCAAGCAAGCCAAGTAATTTATTTTGATTCTTAAGCCATGAAAGTCGAAATATGGTCGGATGTTATATGCCCTTTTTGCTATATAGGCAAAAGGCGCTTTGAGCTTGCCCTTGAAAAATTTACTCATAAGGATGATGTGGAAATAGTTTGGCACAGTTTTGAGCTTGATCCGGAAAGGAAATCCGCCCCCGGAAAAAGTATACATCAAATGCTTGCTGAAAAGAAGGGCTTATCTATTGAACAGGCCAAAGAAATGAACGACCATGTTACTAAAATGGCCAAGGAAGTAGGATTAACGTACGACTTTGATAAAGCAATTCCTGTAAATACATTTAATGCACACCGCATTTCACATCTTGCGGCAAAACATAATGTGCAAAATGAAATGGAGGAATTGCTTTTCTCTTCTTATTTCACAAAAGGACTCAATATTGATGATGCAAACTCACTTATATCGCTTGCCAATCAGGTTGGAATTGATTTTAAAGAGACGGAGCAAGTATTGAGGAATGGTGACTACAACGAGGATGTGAAGCAGGATGAAGAAGAAGCCAGGGAAATAGGTATCAGTGGCGTGCCTTTTTTCGTTTTTGACCGGAAATATGCCATTTCTGGCGCTCAGCCGGAAGATGTTTTTATAAGAACCCTTGAAAAGGTTTGGGAGGAACGTAGCGTTTCCTGAGTAGTAAAATACACTTTCCCATAATTTAGTGGCTTGGTATATTACAGTATACTGGTATATTTTAGTATAGTGATAACTTTTGTATACCAACTATGATGTATCTTTGTGCCCTAAAACCAATAAAAACAAAGAAAATGACAAGTAAAACAAAAAATACAGTTTCTATTATTATAGGCGCGCTGGCCTCTGTAATGGTTTTAATGAGTGCTTTTATGAAAATTTCGGGTAATGCCCAAATGGTGACCGGCTTAACAGCAGGAGGGTTCGGTTCATATATTAAACTGTTCGGTATCATAGAGGTTCTATCCTTAATATTATTCTTTTATCCTAAAACATACAAAATTGGATTCTATCTGTTATGTTGCTATTTGGGAGGTGCTTTAGCCACTGAACTAGGTCATGCACAACCACCTATGTCAGCCCTATTATTGATTCTATTTTGGATATCTTTCTTTTTTAAGGATAAATCAAACTTCGTTCCGACAAATAATAATTAAAACAACAATAAACAAAACAAAGAAAAAATGGAAACACAAGAAAAACAAGCAAAGGCCAAAGTTTGGACATTGGACAAGGCACATGCAAAAGTAGGATTTGGAATTACCCATATGCTCGTATCGGAGATAGAAGGTTCTTTTAAGAATTTTGATGTAAAGCTAAATGTACCTAATGAAGATTTCTCGGGCGCTGAAATAGAGTTTACTGCGGATGTAAATAGCATTGATACAGCTAATGAAATGAGGGACGCCCACTTGAAGAGGGATGATTTCTTTCATGCAGAAAAAAATCCGCAGGTTACTTTTAAAAGCAAATCATTTGTGAAGATTGCCGATAAAAAATATGCACTCAATGGTGACTTAACCTTTAATGGAGTTACTAAAAATATTAACCTGGATGTGAAAGGAAATGTAGTACAACACCCTATGAAACCCGATACTACTATTGCCGGATTTAAGGTGACAGGTGAAGTGAAAAGGTCCGATTTTAATTTCGGTCCTAATTTCCCTTCTATTGCACTGAGTAACGAAGTTGCAATTATTGCTAACGCAGAGTTTATTGCTGAATGATTAGATAAATGAGGATTGGTTTGTCCCCCGGTTGAAAAAGCTGGGGGATTTTTTATTTTGCGAAATTAACAATTCTCTTCTGCACACGCCATGTTGTCATATTCCGATTCGAGCGTAATGTGGTGAATATTATTGTGTTCCAATTCATGTTTTAGCTTGTGCTTTACCTGTTGTTCCTGTTCAATGGTTGTTCCTTCCGACAATACAAGATGCGCAGTAAGCGCATTTTCGGTAGTGCTGATAGCCCAGATATGAATATGGTGGAGATCTTTGACGCCTTTTATTTTTAATGCCACATTGCGGATATTGTCAATGCTGATGCCTGTAGGTACTGCATCCAGCGAAAGCCGCAGACTGTCGCGCAACAGCTTCCATGTATTTATTAATATAATAGCTGCAATTACAAGGCTTAATATACTGTCTAAAATATACCAACCTGTGTATAGTATAATGATACCGCCCACTACAAGTCCCAGTGAAACTATAGCATCAGACAATAGGTGCAAGTAAGCGCCTTTCACATTGAGGTCTTTATCCTTTCCTTTCATAAACAACATAGCTGATACTCCATTAACTAATATGCCGATGCCAGCAACAATAGAAATGGTAAGACCAGGTAACGGTTCGGGCTTGAATAGGTGGCGTATGGCTTCAAATACTATAGCACCTATCGATACAAGCAATACCACTGAGTTGATGAGCGACACAAATACAGAGGTCTTTCGGTAGCCGTATGTATAGCGATCATTCGATTTTATTTTCATCATTTTAAATGCAAACAGCGACAAGGCAAGCGCTCCCACATCGGCCAAATTGTGCCCTGCATCGGAAAGCAGCGAAAGTGAGTGGATTGCCACTCCAACACAGACCTCTATTAGCACAAATAAAGAATTAAGAATGATACCGACAATAAATGCACCATTCATCTCATCCAAATTAGGTACGTGATGATGGTGATGGTCGTGACTATGACCGTGTGCGTGGTCGTGTGCCATTTTTCTTTAACTATGACTTAGCGATAGAACTTCATTTCCTTTGCCAAAGCTGCATATACCTTTTCATTAATATTGACCAATGGAAGGCGTACATGATCGGTAGTTAGGCCCATCATTTTCAAGGCTGCTTTTACTCCACCGGGGCTTCCGTCCGCAAAAAGCAGATTGGTAATGTTTGTTAATTTATAATGCAGTTTGCGTGCCTCATCAAAATTGCCTGCCAGTGCTTGCCGGGTCATTTCAGAAAAATCTTTCGGATATGCATTGGCAACAACCGATATTACTCCATCTACGCCACAGGCAATAAGCGGTAAGGTAATTAAATCATCACCTGAAATAACAAGGAAGTTCTTTGGGCGGTTTTTTATAATATTCATCACTTGTACAAAGTTGCCCGATGCTTCCTTAATGCCAATAATGTTTTTAAATTCATGGGCAAGGCGCAGGGTTGTTTCGTCGGAAAGATTACAAGCTGTTCTGGTGGGTACATTATATAATAATACGGGTAGGGGAGCGGCTTTGGCAATTGCACTGAAGTGCTGATAAAGACCTTCCTGGTTGGGGCGGTTATAAGCAGGGCAAACAGAAAGAATGGCAGAAATGCCAGACAGATCTGTTTTCTCCATGGAGTGAATCACTTCAGCAGTATTATTTCCGCCGATACCTAAGATTACCCGAATTCTGCCCTTTACTGTTTTAACAATATGTTCTGTTACGGACACTTTCTCTTCCTTGCTAAGCGTTACCGATTCGCCAGTGGTTCCCAATGCTACAATATATTCAACCTTTCCCTTTATAAGGTGTTCAACAAGTTTTTCAAGTGCATTGAAATCAACGGCTCCGTTTTTTTTGAATGGAGTGACTATGGCAACCCCGGTACCTTTCCCTAAGGGTAAAGAACTATTTTGATTCTTTCTGTTTGATCGCATGAATATTAATTTTGAAATGCAAAGGTACGATTTATAAAAAATAGTATTTTTAGAATCTCAAGTAATATAAGAGATAGATGTTTTCAGCACTGTTAGCAGGAAGTTTGTTGGGGTTTTCCCTATCGTTGGTTTTTATCGGGCCTTCGTTATTTGCGCTTATCCAAACGAGTATTAAAAATGGATTCCGTTCTGCGGCTATTATGGCCATAGGTATATCATTCAGCGATGTTATTCTTGTTTTGCTGGCTTATTTGGGTGCGGCTCAATTTATGGACAGCCCTAAAGTGAAGTTATACGAAGGTATCGGCGGTAGCGCAGTACTTTTTATATTCGGTATCTATGAGCTTTTTCAGAAACATGAGGAGGAAAAAGAAGCAGAAATAGGCATAAAGGCTGTTGTTAATCTCAACAAACGCTTACCATTAATGTTTGTCAAGGGTTTTTTTCTGAATCTGCTCAATCCTTTTGTTTTGTTCATGTGGATACTATGGGTAGGTACGATAAGTTCCCGCTATAATTCAAAAGAAGAAGTACTTGCATTTTTTGCCGGAACCCTGAGTATTATTTTGCTGATGGATTTATTGAAATCGCTTGCAGCTAACAGGGTGAAGAAAATCCTTACATTTAAAGTGATGCGGGTTGTCCACTATGTTATGGCTATTGCGCTTATTATTTGCGGAATAGTGTTGCTATACCATGTCCTTTCAGAAAAGGGCACTACTACTTAGCTCCGCCTGGCGACGTTTTTTGCAGACTGTCTTTATATTGTTGATTCAGTTGTTCTACCACGGGCTTGGTAATGTCTAAGCTATCGTTGCCATAAATTACAGCCCCGCCAACATTCTCGTACCCCAGTACATAGTCAAACTTCATTTTTTTATTGTATTCTCCAATAAACTTCTGTATTTTCTTTTGTAGTTCATAGTTTCTTTCCTGAACTTCTTTTACCAGTTCGTCGCGCTCTTGCTGCATTCCATCCAGCTCACTTTTTTTAGTCTCCATATCCTTTTGGGCCTTTTCGTCATCTAACTGGGAAATATTACCCGATTGCTTTTTTTGCATATAGGCTTGATACTCATCTTGTAGCTTTTTTGCCTTTGCAGTATATGCCTCTTGGAATTGACTTTCCTTTTGTTGAATTTCACTGTTGAAATCTTTCATCAACTGGTAATTTGCATTGATGCTGTCAACATTAACGTATGCAATTTTAAGCAACCTGTCTTTACCTGCTGTGGTAGTAGCATTTCCTTCCTGTCCTATGCTCTTTTTCAAGTTATTGAACATCACAAAAAGAATAATTATAAGTACTAAGAGAATGGCGTTTAGGGCAATAGAGAGGTTTTTCATGGCTCTTTTTTTAAGATTTATTATTAAAGGTTAATCCAAATTAAGTTACGTCGGATATAAATCCGGACGTCAAAGGTACAATTCTTATTATTTCTTTAGTATGAATGATTTATTATCCTGCTTTTTCCTGTATCAGGTTCGCCAGTCGTTCGGGGGTAAGATCGTGATAAAGTTCACCTTGAAAAGCAAGTGAAATGGAGCCTGTTTGCTCGGAAACAACAATGGCAACTGCATCTGATTTTTCTGTAATTCCAACAGCTGCCCGGTGCCGCATACCTAAGTGTGCAGGAAAATCATTTTTTTCGGTACTTGGCAATACGCAGCGTGCAGCATGAATGTGATTATTTTCAATAATAATAGCTCCATCATGCAAGGGGCTGTTTTTATAAAAAATGCTCTCTAAAATAGATTCTGTAATATGCGCATCTATTATATCGCCTGTCTGTGAGTAGAAAGAAAGGTCAGAATCGTTGCTGAGTACAATCAAAGCCCCAGTCTTTTTTTCACTCATATTGCGACATGCTTTTATTAATGGATGAACATCCAACGGCCTTTTATCGCTCATTTGCAGCATCAGAAAATTTTTGGCAAAATTGCGGCGGTTAAAGAATTCAGTCTTCCCTATTAACAACAAAAATCGCCGTAACTCCTGCTGGAATACAATAATGATGGCAATGATGCCAACATTTATAAAACCTCCCAGTATACTACTCAGTAACGTCATACCGAGGGCCTTTACGATGAGCCAGAGCACATAGAGCAAAATCATTCCCGTAAGAATGTTGATGGCTGTTGTGCCCTTAACCAGGCTGTAAAGCTCATAAAGCAATACGGCTACCAGTAGTATATCTAAGGCATCTATAAACCGGAATGTGATGAATAGGCTCAACATTATTCGGCAATGGAATTAGAAGTTAGATACTGTTTAACTAACAAAATTACTTGCGTGGCTTCCTTTACATCGTGTACCCTTAATATATCGGCGCCTTGCAAAAGGGCCAGGGTATTGAGTGATATAGTACCAGCTAATGCGTTTTCGGGTTTTGTTTTCAATACTTTGTTAATCATGGATTTTCGTGAAACCCCTGCCATTACAGGAAACCCAAGGTCTTTAAACTTGTTGATATGTTGCAACAAGGTATAGTTATGTTCCACGGTTTTGCCAAAGCCAAATCCCGGGTCAATAATAATTTGCGAAACGCCGGCAGCTTTGAGCTTTTTTATGCGCTCGACAAAATATTGGTGCACCTCTGCAACTATATCATCATAATGAGGATTTTGCTGCATGGTTTTTGGGGTTCCCTGCATATGCATTAATACATAAGGTGCTTTATAATTGGCTACTGTTCGATACATTTCGGGGTCAGCTCCGCCAGAAATATCATTTATTAAAGAAGCGCCTTTCTCCAATACCTCTTTGGCAACCGATGCATGAAAAGTATCAATCGAAACAGGAACATTAGGGTGATTCTTTATAATATGTTCTAAAACGGGTAATAGTCTTTTCAGCTCTTCACCTGGTGTAACATCTTCTGCTCCCGGGCGTGTGGAGGCTGCTCCTAAATCGAGCATATCGGTTCCTTCAGCTATAAGCCGTTCAGAACGTTCAATGGCTGCCTGCGCAGAAATATATTTTCCCCCGTCATAGAATGAATCGGGGGTAATGTTGATAATTCCCATTACCAAGGGCGACTCTAATGACAAGGTTATACCGTTAGTAAACCGAAGTCTATCGACACTGTTTTCTATTTCCTTGATATGAGTTTTCATCAATTATTACAAACTTACAAAAGTTGGCCCACTAAAAATTTCATTACGTCTACACCATCTGCATAATCAAAAAGGGAAGGTGATTGAGTTTCCCCAATAGCAACTAATGGCAATGAGGAAACAAGCTTAGTTAGCGTATCTCTCATTTTTGTAGAAACGGCTATGCATTGAATTTGCTCTTTTAATTCTAGTAAATGATTGCTTAATTGTTCAGGACTTTCATATTCCTCAAAATTTAAGACTGCAATAGGGGAGGCTACGTGGCTGCTTTCTATAACGGCTAAAAATCCGTTATCGGTAAATTTTTTCCCATCCATCAGGTAAATGGTCCTATTATATACGTAATTGGAATGGTACTTATTATGATTGATAACCTCTTTATAGGGCTCAATGCTTCTGAAGAAATTATCAAAGTTGTAGTCCTTTGGTACATATAGTTTCGACACATTCCGGCAGCCCAATCCGAAATAGCTGAAAATATCATTCCCCAGTGTACCCAGTTCGTTAACGGTTTCAGAGCCATCTAAAATGGCAATACCATTACGGTTTCTACGAATAATATGGGGGATATTCCTAAAATAATATTCAAAATGCCTTGCCGTATTATTACTTCCCGTAGCTACTACAGCATCCAGCGGAGTACCAAGTTTTTCTACAAAATGTATACTTTCTTTCCATTCAGGCTCTATTTCCATTAGTCTGCCTGCAATAAACGGAAGTAACCGGGAATCGGAATGTGAAAGTTTAGCATGGATTATATTCCCACTTAATATTACACATAAAAAGTCGTGGAAGCCTACCAAGGGAATATTTCCTGCCATTACCACGCCCACAATTGCTATTTTCCTGTTTTTTGCCTCTACTTCAGGGTACAGCGAGAGCCATTTAGCCAATTTATCCTTTTCCAGCCATAAGCTAATCTCTTTTAAGGCAAGATGGATGTTTTCTTTTGTAAACCAGGCATTTTCCTGCTGGGCTAAACGAACCGTCTGTTCCCATTGTTCTTGGTTTGAAGCATCACCGGCCAAAAAGCTTCTAAGCTCTTCTCCCAGTAAATGAAAGCTTTGTATGGCTGCAGTAGGTTGCATTTTTACTTTATGAGGGTATGCAAAGGTAGCTTTACGATGGTAAAAAACTATTTTGAGACTGAATAAGTTTCGGCAATTAACAAATTTTAATCCGGCAAAATCCATAAAAGCCACTATTTAAGCCGATAAACAAGGTTTATGCAAAAAATCAGCATATTTTACAACAAAAATCTTGTAAAAAATCGTTGGTTTGATTTACATTTGCACCCCAATTTTAAACCCATACAAAAACAAAATGAGTAAAATAAAAGTAGCTATCAATGGCTTTGGTAGAATTGGCAGAGTGACCATGAGGGCATTACTGCAACGGAACAACATAGAAGTTGTTGCTATTAACGACATTACAGATAGCGCCACCCTTGCGCACCTTTTCAAGTATGATTCCATTCATGGTAAATTCAATGGAACAGTATCGATTGAAGGTGATGGTATTAAAATTAATGGACAGCATATTAAAATAACCGCGCAACGCGACCCAGCTGCTCTTCCATGGAAGGAATTGGGCGTTGATGCTGTTATTGAATCAACAGGTTTGTTTATTGACAGGCCCAGTGCTGAAAAACATATTGCGGCCGGTGCAAAAAGAGTAATTATTTCTGCGCCCGCAAAAGGCGATATTAAGACCATTGTAATGGGGATTAACGACAAAGACTTGAAAAGCACCGATGTAATATTATCGAATGCTTCCTGCACCACTAACTGCGCTGCTCCCATGGCTAAGGTGATACACGAAAACTGGGGCATTGAAGTAGGCTTTATGACTACTGTTCATGCTTACACCAGCGACCAACGCCTGCACGATGCTCCGCATAAAGATATGCGTAGGGCAAGAGCAGCAGCTCTTTCTATGGTTCCTACCTCTACCGGAGCTGCCAAGGCCATTGCCGAAGTATTTCCTGAATTAAAAGGCAAGCTTACAGGCGATTCTATCCGCGTACCGGTGCCTGATGGTTCAATTACCGATTTTACTTTTATTGTGAAGAAAGTTCCTACTGTGGCAGAAATAAATGCTGCTTTTAAAAAGGTATCGGAAAGCGAATTGAAGGGTATTTTGGAATATTCTGAAGAAGCTTTAGTTTCATCGGATATTGTGGGCAATCCTCATTCTTGCGTGTTCGATTCAGGCTTAACTGCCGTAATCGGAAACCTGGTAAAAATAAGCGGCTGGTACGATAACGAAACCGGCTACTCTAACCGTTTGGTTGACCTGATCGAAAAACTAGGTAAATAAGCTCATACTAAGGTAATACTGATTAACCCCGTCCGGCATTTTCGGATGGGGTTAATTATTTCTAATTAGCCTTATATTAACACCTAGCCTTTATAACTACCTCGAGCAGGCCCTCAATCTTTTAGCCTAATGTATTTACTTTGTGAAGGAATGAGAAAACAGAAGTTTTATTATATCTTTTTGGCACTGCTTGCCGGTTCTTTTTTATTGGATGCCTGCCATTCCAGTAAAAAAGTTATCAACTCTGTTCAGGTTAATAAGGTGGAAACCAAAAGTAATTATAATCCTGTATCTGTTAACGATAATCCTGAAAATAATGCACCTAAACCAAGCATTATAAAAACTGACGATGCGGCTCCTCCCGAAACCAGGAGTGAAGAAAAAGCAATAATAGCTGACTATGCAGATAAACTAGGAGTTTCTAAACGTGATGTGACAAATTATAAACTCTACCATTTTATTGACGATTGGTACGGGACCCGCTATAAATATGCTGGAAGAACCAAATCAGGTATTGACTGCTCCGATTTTGTAGCTATACTTTTAAAAACCGTATATAATATTGATGTTTCAGGCGCAGTTACAGATATTTACAAGCAATGCAAACCCATAAAAGCTTCTGAACTGAGAGAAGGCGATTTAGTTTTCTTTAAAATAAACAAAAGGGCTCTTTCTCATGTAGGTATCTATTTGCAAAATCACAAATTTGTTCATGCCAGCGTGCATGCAGGTGTAATTATAGATGATATGAAGGAAGACTACTACAAAAAGTATTTTCGTGTAGCTGGAAGGATATTAAACTGAAGAATTTATGCTTCCACTATTTTTCCGATGGCAGAATCATAGCTTGTTTTTAATTCTTCAACTGTTCCAAATGAATCTCCATCAATTACTACTTCTTTGCCATCAACTACACCCAAACAACTGAATTCAGCATTCGAGTTGAGCAGCAAATCGGTAAAGGCATCTTCGTTTTCCGGTTTAACAGTAACCACTATTCTTGATTGACCTTCTCCGAATAAGAATGCATCTTTACGGATGCTGCTATCGGTATCAATATCAAATCCGAGGTTGCCGGCCATAGCCGATTCGGCAAGGGTTACAAAAAGCCCTCCGTCTGAACAATCATGTGCTGATTCTATTAGTCCTTGCTGAATCAAATCTTTTATGGCAGACTGTACTTCATATTCTTCCGATAGGTCAAAATAAGGAGCGGGCGAACCCTTTACATTATGAAATGAATAAAGGTATTCCGATGAATTAATATCATTACGGCATTCTCCAACTAAATAAACCAAATCACCTTCGTGTTTAAAATCAAGCGTCATCACTTTATTCTTGTCGTGCACTATTCCAAGCATACCAATTACCGGTGTGGGAAATACGGGTCCTTCAAAAGATGATTGGTTATAAAAGCTAACATTTCCGCCTGTCACAGGAGTGCTAAACTTAGTGCAGGCTTCGCCTATGCCTTTAATGGCTTCTACAAATTGCCAATAAACTTCCGGATTATACGGATTGCCAAAATTGAGGCAGTTGGTAATGGCTATAGGGTCTCCACCGGAGCATACAATATTGCGGGCAGCTTCTGAAACGGCTATGGCTGCGCCTTTATGTGGGTCGGCATATACATAACGCGAATTACAATCTACTTTCAATGCAAGCGCTGAATCGGTTTTTTTTACATTTACAATAGCAGCATCCGAAGGCTTGTTAGAACTCATATTAACCGTGCCCACCATCGAGTCATATTGTTCATACACCCATTTCTTAGATGCTATGTTCGGATGGGTTAACAGATAATGGGCAATTTCTTTGTAGTCGCCGGATTCAGCAACCGAATCTATATTGAATTGTTGAAATTCTTTGTAGTAAGCTGGTTCCTTAAATTCTCTTTTATAAACAGGGGCTCCTCCACCTAATACCAGGGTTTCAGCAGGCACATCGGCTACTAATTCATCGCCCATGTAGTATTTCAGGCGGTCGCCCGATGTTACTTCACCAATTACAGCGAAGTGTAAATCCCATTTCTCCAACACATTTTCAACTTCTTTTTCTCTGCCTTTCTTTACAATAACCAGCATCCGCTCTTGCGACTCGGAAAGCAATATTTCAAAAGGCTGCATGTTTTGCTGGCGCAAAGGAACTCTGTCCAAATGAATAATCATACCGCTTTGGCCCTTTGCCGACATTTCGGAAGTAGAGCAAGTGATACCTGCTGCACCCATATCCTGCATACCAATAACAGCGCCTGTTTTAATAACTTCGAGAGAAGCCTCTAATAAAAGTTTTTCCTGGAATGGGTCACCTACCTGAACTGATGGAAGTGATTCAGCAGAATCTTCCGTAATATCAGCCGAAGCAAATGTGGCCCCGTGAATGCCGTCTTTACCTGTACTTGAACCAATGATATAAACCGGGTTACCTTCTCCGTGTGATGTAGCTGAAATAGATTCACCCACTTTCAAAATTCCAACCGACATGGCATTTACCAATGGGTTCACGTTATAGCATTCATCAAAAAATACTTCTCCGCCCACAGTAGGTACCCCAAAGGCATTGCCGTAATCGCCGATGCCTTTTACTACGCCCTTCATTAGCCATTTGGTCTTGTCCGAATTAAGATTACCAAAGCGTAATGAGTTCAACTGTGCGATTGGGCGTGCGCCCATGGTAAAAATATCGCGATTTATTCCGCCTACTCCCGTAGCAGCGCCCTGGTATGGCTCAAGTGCAGAAGGGTGGTTATGCGATTCTATTTTAAAAGCACAGGCATAGCCATTACCTATATCTACCAGTCCTGCATTTTCTTCTCCTGCTTTGGCAAGCAGGCCCTTGCCTTCGCGGGGCAGGGTCTTTATGTAGAAAATAGAGTTTTTATAGGAGCAATGTTCGCTCCACATAACCGAGTAGATGCTTAATTCAGTATAATTAGGTGTTCTGCCTAAAATGGCAACGATTTTTAGAAATTCATCTTCCGATAATCCTAATTGCTTAGCTGTTTCTGCAGTAACTTGAGGCTCTTTTACAATGGTATCCATGTCTTTATTAATTGAGGCGCAAAGATAAAGTAAGCCTTGGTATTTTTGTGTTATAAAATGCTAAACATACCTCTTTAAGGAATATTTTTATTAACAATCCATTTTAAAATCATCCTTGTTTTTGCACCAAAAACTGTAATTTTTTTGCTTCACATTGCTTCACACTTTTTTCGATTTATCTATATCAAATACAAATTTATATTCTTAAGTATAATTTGAAAGTCAATTACTTGTAAGCATTTCACAAGTCTGAATGATAAAATTGGAAGTTTGTTATAATTTTTGTGTGAGGCAAATGCCAGGCACATATAATTGATTTTAAAAAATAAAAAAACACCGGTTTAGGTCAATGACTTTGTAATATCCGATTAATATTTTGCTACAGGTAATAACTGAAGGTTTTAAACTATTTTTGAGAAGATAAAATCAATGATTTAATGACCGGCGTAGTTTTCTACATATTCTATATCCTGCTTTTTTCCGCTATCATTATGCGGAGCAAATGGTTCAATGCAGGTGGGTTCAGCAATAAATATTTTCTGGGTATTTTTTATCTCAAGCTTTTATTCGGGGCAGCGCTGTGGTTTATTTATACACACATTTATAAAAATCGGCTCACCAGCGATGTATTTAAATATTATGACGATGCCCATATAGTATTTAATACCATCCATACAAGCGTAAAAGATTACTTCACACTACTAACAGGTATAGGCGATTCAGGCAATAATTACCAAAACATATACCATTCCATGAACAATTGGGAGAATGGATATGGAACAGTGTTATATAGCAATAGCCATTTTATTATTCGCATGAATGCCTTATTCTGGCTCTTTTCACGAGGATATTATGGGGTGCATGTTATTTTTATGTGCTTTATTTCTCTAGTAGGGATTGTGTACATATACAAAGCATTTTTACCCTTTTTACAAGATAGGAGCAAAGCTCTTTTTATCGCTGTTTTTCTTTTTCCTTCTGTCATTTTATGGAGTTCGGGTGTGCTAAAAGAAGGCTTTATTTGGTTGGGGTTGGGGTTGTCTATTTATTATGTCTTCAAGCTAATAGCCAGAGATCTGGAAGGAGTAAAAATCTTGCATCTTGTATCTCTAATCTTATATGTCATAGTTGGCTTGTTTATTTTATTTGAATCAAAGGCTTATGTACTGCTTTGCATTGTGCCTTGCTTTGTCGCTCTGTTTTTGGTAAGGAGGGTACGTTATTGCAAGTCGCATCCTTTGCTTACCTATCTTGTAATAGTAATACTTTATGTAGCAAGTTCATTTTTGCCGCATATCTTATTGCATAAAACAAGCCCGATTAAAATGTTGGCAGATAAGCAAGCCGATTTTAATCGCATAAGTAGGGGAGGAGTATATATGGTCAAGATTAAAGATACAGCCCAATACGCCACTATTCCTCTTACCGATTCCCTGGATATTATACCATTAAACGCTACTGCCGATAGCCTGCTCCATAAAAAAGGAATACAATACCTTGCCGGAAATTCTTTCTGGTATAAAGAATATACGACGGGTAATTATGTTCCCTTTATGTTGAAGAAGGGCTCACATTACGAAAGCTTCAGGCTGGGATATAAAGACAGTATTCCTTCTATTGCAAACGACAGCACGGCTTATGGCATATGCGTGTATATAGAACCTGCCAAAAGCAGCGTGTATATAGAACCTATTAAACCTACATTAAAAAGTTTCTTAAAAAATATTTTGCAGGCCATGAAAATTTCTATGGTTTTACCTTATCCCTGGAAAATTCATTCTGCCATGACAGCAATTTACTGTGCAGAAAATATAGGTGTATTAATATTGATTTTTATTGCCTTGTTTTGCCTGAAATATCCTATTGTCCACAAAGAGATTGCCTTATTTTGCCTGATCTTTTGCCTGATGATGCTCATATTGATAGGTATGGTAACACCTATTTTGGGCGGCATTGAGCGATATAAATCGGTGGTTATTCCTTTTATGTTTATTTTGCTTTTGCTAATTACCGATACGAATAAAATTGTGAAAGTGTTTAAACTAAAAAAATAAAGAGACTGCTTCGTTCCTCGCAGTGACGAAGCAATCTTGCTAAATAGAGAGAATAATACACACATGCCCAGGGTTTCAAATAAACTATTTCAAAAAAAATCGCAAGAGCAGATATTGGCCCAGCTTGACGCCGATGAAAAAGGTGCTGATGGCAATCATCTGAACAGAATATTGTCGGTGCGGGATTTGACTGCCCTGGGGATAGCAGCCGTAATTGGTGCCGGAATTTTTTCGACCGTCGGCAAAGCCTGTTATTTTGGTGGACCGGGCGTTATTTTTCTTTTCATTATTACCGCTGTTGTATGTGCCTTTTCTGCTTTGTGCTATGCTGAGTTTGCTTCGCGTGTACCTATTTCAGGCAGTGCATACACATACTCCTACGTGGCTTTTGGCGAGCTTATTGCCTGGATAATTGGGTGGGATTTAATTATGGAATATGCCATCGGCAATATTGTAGTGGCAATTTCCTGGTCGAGTAATTTCACTAGTTTTCTTGATAAAATGAATGCAGGTATCCACCTGCGGTTTCCACATACATTCATCAATTTGCATATTCCTGATTATCTGGCTAATGGCTTTCGTCAAATATATCTTGGGCATCAATCTTTCATGGAGCTTGCAGCCAAGCACCTGGCTGTTCCAGCCGATGTAGCAAGTATGAATAATCTTTGGAATACTGCTCCACATATAGGTTCTATTCCTGTTATTATGAATCTTCCGGCATTTGTCATTACCTTTTTCATTACCTGGTTGGTGTTTGTGGGCATTCGCGAATCGCGCACCTCAAGTAACCTGATGGTTGCATTCAAGCTTATTGTAATTATGATGGTTATAGCAGTTGGTTTTTTTTATGTGCACACTACCAACTGGACACCTTTTGTACCTAACGGGTTTGGCGGAGTGATGCGTGGTGTTTCTGATGTGTTCTTTGCATACATTGGGTTTGACGCTATTTCAACTACGGCAGAAGAATGTAAAAATCCGCAACGCGATTTGCCCCGGGGTATGATGTATTCACTCATAATTTGTACGGTGTTATATATTTTAATTGCCTTGGTGTTAACCGGAATGGTTAACTATACCCACCTTAATGTAGGCGACTTTTTGGCTGATGCTTTTCATCAAAATGGGTTGAACTGGTTAAGTGGAATATTGGCTCTGAGCGCTGTAATTGCAACTACCAGCGTATTGCTGGTTTTTCAATTGGGCCAGCCCCGGATATGGATGAGCATGAGCCGTGATGGGTTGTTGCCCAAACGGTTTTCAAAGTTGCATCCGAAATATCATACCCCCGGTTTTTCTACGGTTATCACCGGGCTGATGGTAGGCATACCTGCTCTATTCCTTGATTCGGATTTGGTTACCGACTTAACAAGTATCGGTACCCTGTTTGCGTTTGCTTTAGTTTGTGGGGGCATTCTGCTGTTACCAAGAACGGAAAAGGAAAAAGGCAAATTTCGGGTTCCGTTTATAGGAGGAAGATATTGGGTAGGCTTATTGCTTTTGATTGTTGCGGGTTTTGCGCTATCATTTAATAAAGATAAATGTGCAGATTTTCTGCAATCGCGCTCTTTAAAGCCTGCCGATGAATTGGTGAATTCAATAAAGCCGGCTGAAATGCCAACGCTTGCTGCTGCCATATATAAAGGAAATAATAAGGCAACTTCCACAATAAAAGATTCGTTGACAAGTTGTCTTACAGGGTTAAATGATGATCAATATTCCACGCTGTTAAGAGGACTCAATATATCTAATGAAGAAAAGTTCAATAACGGGATAAGTGTTTTTGCAGACAATAGTACATTTTGGATTTTTATTTTATTATCAATTATAATGACTGTTATTAGTTTCATTAAAAATTTATCGCTCATACCTGTGCTGGGGCTTCTTTCCTGTTTTTACCTGATTACCGAATTGGGGCTTACCAATTGGCTGCGGTTCATTGTGTGGCTTATTATCGGGCTGGCGATTTACTTCACCTATGGTATCAAAAATAGCCGGTTGCGGGCAAATGATAGATAGGGACTACTGTACTATAATCTTAGTTGTACCAATTAAGCTATTTTGATTATCAAATACACGAACAAAATATATTCCTTTTGCTAAGCCTTGTGCCGATAGTTCATACTGGGAACCTGTAAATTCAATATTTTGTAATTTTCTTCCGGTTAAATCATCAAGTTCCAAAGTATATCTGCCTTCGGTATTTAGTAATACCGTTGTTGTGCTATTGAATGGATTAGGGTAAACAGCTATGTTTGTCTGAGAAGTTTTTACTTCATTAATACCTTGCTTAATGGCATTACATTTCCATTTAGCAATAAAAGGAACTTCGGCAAATCTACCCAATAGTAAAGTATCATTACCAACGATGAAGGGTGTGCCTGCAAAATCGCCTCCCATATAGGCATTTCCAACTCCATCAGCAGATACAGCATCGGCATCATCACCTCCGCAAGATAAAGCTTCATCACAAAGCAAGTTTCCTGAAGAATCATACGCTGCAATAAAGGTTGGTTCAATCCCCGTTTCAATTAGTGGTGTGTTGCCAAAATACATTGTATCCGTATGTAGGAAACAACAAGCTTGATCCATTGCTCCGGATATATACACATTACCTATATTATCTGCACTTACCGACCAAATTTCTCCATCACCCCGATGGCTTAAAAAAGATAAATTTCGTGCCCAAATTAGATTTCCTATTGTATTATATTTATAAAGTGTATTCTGAGATACCAGATAGACTCCTCCATATTTATCTACACTTATAGAGAAGAATGCGGTGTCTGATTGCTTTGCCCATAAGAGGTTTCCATTTTTATCGTATTTTACAAAAAAATTCCCAAAATAGCTATTTAAGTCGCCGATTAATGTATATGCTCCAAATGAAATAGTATCCGTAAATGCTCCAATTACATAAGCATTTCCACTATTATCCACACCCAGGGAATACGTACTTTCTCCATAAAAACCAGCAAAGGATGAATTACTAGGTAGGTTTGGCGCTTTTGCCCATAAAACATTCCCATTGGGGGCATATTTTACAAGAAAAATATTGCCAGATGTTGAGTGTGAATATAGTGTATTTGAACCAAAACTTACGGTATCACTAAACTGACCAAGTAAATAGGCATTTCCATTCCAGTCTGAGCACACATTCATAGTGCTGGAAGTTGAGGCAGCACTCGAAGGCTTTGCAGACTTTGCCCACTTAACATTACCCAGAGCATCGTATTTCACAATAAATGCAGCGTTAGGATAGGGTGTTTGAATCGTGTAACTACCAAATGTGGCTTTATCTTGGTAGGAACCGGCAATAAAAACACTTGTCCCATTTCTCTCAGCACTTACAGATGCACTACTTATTGATTGACCGGAACCGGTTTGCACCCATTTAAAATTTCCATAAGGGTCATACTTTATTATACCTGATCCGAGAAAATAAACATTACCAATACTATCTGCACTTACAGGATACGTATCATATGTATATGCCATTGCAGAATTTATCCCTCCAACACCCCAAAGCCAACTCTGTCCGTAAGAAAGTGAAAAATAAAAAATAAAAAACGAAAAACAGAGAAACATTTTTACTCCATTCATAGTATGAAAAGTTTGAAGCTGCTATCTACTACGTATATTAACATAAAAAGGTTGGGTATTTAAATAAAGTATCGTACAGCATCAAAAATAGCCGGTTGCGGGCAAATTCGTAAATTTGTATTTTATTCTAATGTTCCAGATGCCGGGCAGGAAAATTCTTGGGTTAATTTTAATTTTTAGTTTGATGATAGTGGGAAAGGCCATTTGCCAGGACGATCCTACCTATTTGTTTCATGAAGACCGTGTTACATCACATGCCCCTTTCCAGGAATTTCATGGCCGTCCGTTTAAAACAAGCATAGATGCAGGATTGGTTTTTGGCTTTACCGGCGTTGCCGGTATCTATACAAACTACGTAAACGGCCTTTCTGCTAAAACAGGATATACGTTTGGCCTTATTGAGGAAATCCCGGTTCAGAAACGCTCCTATGTTGATATAGGAATTGAAATATTACAGGATGGAGTATACTTTAACTCTTACTTTTTCTCACCTGATGCTTCAACCATTTATAATGGTGTTGAACCATATACGCACAATATTACCATAAATGAAATACAAGTGCCCATATTGTTTAAATTTCCGTTGGGACCAACCGACCGAAAGTTGCGTAGCATATATATGACTGCAGGCATAAAATTCAGGTATATTTCCTTTACAAATTCGACTGTTACCAACGATTCTACCGGCTACCTGACTTGGGAGGGACAAAAAGATGTCACCTCTCTCTATAAAATGTTTTCACCTTTTGGCAATGCAATTGCCGAAATGAGTATAGGTTACCAACGCAATGCACGTAAGAAGAAACGGAGGGGCTGGTATATGAACCTGGAATATAACTATGGGCTTTCACCCCTGGAATATTCGGGTAACAGGGCAGGTTCCAATTATATTGTCTTTCGTTTAAACACGCTTATATTTAAAGTAGGAAAGATTTTTTAGTTTTGTCCTAAGCTTTTATCTTTCCATTGCAATACACTAAAAATACGTATAAGCGACTTTTTTTGTGGCTACTGACACTTACATTGACAGTAGTGTTTTTGCAGAATTTTGTGGGTGAAACGTATTTTATTCCATCTTCTTCCATGGAAGATGCTCTCCTCACCGGCGATTTTATATGGGTGAATAAGTTCGATTACGGCCCCCGCTTTCCACAAACCTTGCTTTCCATCCCATTTATGAAAGATTATCTTCCGTTTTCACAAACGATTCATTCATATCTCAATTGGATAGAATTGCCCTATTTCCGTTTACCAGGAATTGAAAAAATTAACCGTAATGATGTGATCGTTTTCAATTTTCCATCAGAAGATAGTATCCCGGTCGATAAGAAATCGAATTTTGTAAAGCGTTGCATTGGCTTACCCGGCGACACGCTAAAAATAGATGACAAAACTGTTGTGATTAATGGAAAGACAGTTGCGTCGCCTGCTAAGGCAAAGTATTCATACGAGGTTTATGCAGCTATAGATAGCCTGAGTTCTTATTTGTACAGAACACTTCATGTAACGGAAGGTGGATTGATTTCGTCGGATAATAAATATATTTTCCTGATGACCGAAGCACAGGCCGATTCAGTTAGTAAGATGGATGAAATATTGCATATACAACGATTGTCTGTTCAATATCCTACTCCCGATATGTTTCCCGGCGGGAAATTCTCATTATGGAATAAGGATAACTATGGCCCTATTGTGATTCCTGAAAAAGGAAAGACTATTAACCTGAATGCAGATAGCATAGTATTGTATGCCCGAATAATTTCAACCTACGAAAAGCATAAGCTGGATATATTGCATGATTCCGTTTTTATTGATGATAAATACGCAACAACCTATACCTTTCAGATGAACTATTATTTTGTGATGGGTGATAACCGTGATAATTCAGCCGATTCCCGTTTTTGGGGTTTTGTGCCGGAAAGCTATATTATCGGCAAGGCCTCTTTTGTTATTTTATCTCTTAAGCAAAATGAAGAGAAATCAGCTTGGAAGGGTATAAATTGGAGTCATTCATTCACATCAATCAGGTAATACCCTACATTTGCAAGGTCTATGTCTACCATTACCCCATTTTCTGCACTGCGGCCTGCTCCGGATAAAGTGTCTAAGGTTGCCACTCATTCGGTTGAGCGCTATACAAAAGAAGAAATAGAACATCAGCTTGCACAAAACCCTTTTTCGTTTTTGCATGTAATCAATCCTGAATCTGATAACTGGCATGCAACACAAACAGAAGAACATTTGCATTCTGTGCGAAATAAATTGAAGGAATTTGTCGACATGCAAATATTTATTCGGGATGACTCACCCTGCTTTTATATATACCGCCAAATAAAGAATGGGCGCCACCATTTAGGAATAATGGGCTTAGCTTCAGTAGATGATTATAATAACAGTTTGATTAAAATACACGAGCAAACCATTGCCCAGCGCGAAGAAAAATTAAAAGAATACCTCGATATATGTAAATTTAATGCAGAGCCTGTTTGCCTTACTTATCCGCACAATACAGGATTAAACAGCATTATGCAGGCTAAAACAAAGGAGGTTCCTGTATATGATTATGTTGCAGATGGAGTAAGCCATAGTGTATGGGTTGTAAATAAACTTGAAGAAATAGAAGCCATTCAACATCATTTTAAAAACATACCGGCTATTTATATTGCCGATGGACATCATCGTGCTGCATCATCTGCCCGCCTGGCTGAAAAAAGAAAAGCATCAAATCCTAATCATACCGGTAAAGAACCGTATAATTTTTTTACGGCTGCTCTTTTTGCCGATGATGAGCTTACCATTTTCAGCTATAACCGTATTGTACATACACTTAATGGGCATACCCCCGATTCTTTTCTAGATGAATTAAAAAAGAAATTCCAAGTGGCTTTATATGATGAAAAGGGTGCGAATCATCCCGAAAGCAATGCGATTTTTCTCTATGTAAGAAAGAACTGGTACACCATCCATATCAATACGATGAAGATTCATCCGGAAGACCCGGTTAATAATTTAGATGTAAGCATCCTTTCTAATTATATATTATCCCCGGTATTGGATATTAAGGACTTGCGGAATGATAAGCGGATTTCCTTTTTGCCCGGCATAAAAACCAAAGAAGAGATTGAAAAAATGGTTGATTCAGGAAAAGCGCAGGCAGCATTTTGCTTGTATCCCGTTTCTTTCGAGGAACTAATTGCCGTGGCAAACTCGGGTAAAGAAATGCCGCCAAAATCAACCTGGATAGAACCAAAACTGGAAAGCGGGCTACTTATTTATTCCCTCGCCTGAAGCAACACAATATCAGTAAAATGTTCCTTGGCGGTTGCTCTTGCTTCTGAACTTGTTAGTGCGACTATGTTGCAGGGCAAGGGCGGGATGATAAGTGGCACAAATAAAAATGAACATATAAGTATTACATTCTGCCGGATTACCACGCTCCTGTCCCGGAGAGTCCTGGCCATGTATAAGACCGCGAGATGGGTCTGAAAAATAAGCTGCAATAGGCCCTTTATATTTTAAAATCTCAGCTTTGTTAAAATAACTTCCTTGTGTGTCATCTATATAGCCGGTATTTGTCCACAGCCTGTCAGAAAGCTCCAACCCAATACTCCATTTAGCATTCAGCACATAGTTTAAGCCGACTCCCATAGGGAGGCATATAGCAAAAGGCGAATATTCTGAAGGCCCTCCCGGTAATCCTTCACCTTCCGTGCTTAATGGTCGCAGGTTATACCATTCACTGGTATTCATACCGGGAGGAGGTGGTGGGCCGCCCGGATTGTATCTTCCCTGTACATTGAAATAAAATACACCAATGCCACCAAAAAGGTAAAGATCCCATCTGGAAGGGTGTTGGTCTCCGTTTTTCCATCTTTTTGATTTTAGAAAATGATATTCTCCCAGGAAGGAAGGTTCGATGATTTGGGTGCGGAAATCCTGGTTGCGGTTATACCTGCATTTATTTCCGCTCAGGTTATCGTTCCCATATAACTCGCCAAGTGTAAGTATTCCTTTAAGGGAGAAGTGAGTGGAAATACGTTTCCGGTAACCTAAAAATCCGCCAAAACGGATAGCTTGGGAGTTAAAATCACGTAAAAAATGAGTGCCAACTGACTTGGAGCCACCTATATCAGTCATTGCATTAGATGGACCAATTCCGAAAATATATCCCGAACAATTTGCAGACTGGTCAGAAGAAGACTGAGCATATTCTGCAGCCGGAATTAAGAGCGTAAATAATAGTAACAGTTTTGTTTTCATAGTGTGGTTTTTTGATATCCAAAGCTATTTCAACCTTAGGCCTAATTGTGTGATTTATAGTACATTTTGTGCTTTTTTAAACATGATTTAAATGGATCTTTTTTAATGAGAAAAATCATACGAGGAGTTTGAATTCTGCTCTTATTCTAACTCTGTTTTTTAGACTTAGAGGAAATACTGCTAAACAAAAAGCCCTCCCGGGTTTTCCGAAAAGGCTTTTATGGAAGTTAAAAGAAGATTTATGCACTAACCCTGGCTCAACCGGAATAGCTTAATAAAACTTTCCTTTTCTGTGCTTTATCCGGCTGGTGTGTATTTTCCTGCTTTTGAAAGTGCTTCTGTGGAAGTTAAAGCTGGGATGGTAATTCAGGCAAAGAAACATGAACATGTAACTGTCATTAAACTTTGGATTACCGCGTTCCTGTCCTGTTAGATCCTGGTCCTGCACATTGCCTTTAGAGGGGTCTGCAAAGTAGGCTGCAATGGGCCCTTTATATTTTAAAATCTCTGTCTGGTTAAAATAATTCCCGTGTGTGTCATCAATATAGTCAGTGCTTGTCCATAGTCTGTCAGAAAATTCCAAGCCAATACTCCAATTAGAGTTTAGTGCATATTTTACACCTATTCCAACCGGAAAACAGACTGCAAAAGGGGAATAAGTGGGACTGCCTCCCGGCAATCCTTCGCCTTCAGTACTTAGGGGGCGCAGGTCATACCATTTATCAGTATTCATTCCGGTAGGAGGCGGGGGGCCGCCGGGGTTGTATCTGCCTTCCGAATTAAAATAGAAAAATCCTAAACCGCCAAAAACATAAAGATCCCATCGGGAAGGACGATGAATCTGTCTATTTTGTTCATCATTATCCTCATTTTGTGTAATTGTATCTTTCGATACTTTTTTAGGCTTTATTAAATGATATTCTGCTTGCACCGATGGTTCAATAATAAAAGTGCGAAAATCCAGGTTCCGGTTGTATCGGAAAGTATTTCCGCTCAGGTTATCATTCCCATACAGTTCACCCAGGGTTAGTACGCCTTTCACCGAAACCGAACGGGAAATTTTTTTGCGGTAGCCTGCAAAACCTCCGAAGCGTATAGAGTTTGAATTAAAATCCCGTAAAAAATGCGAGCCATCAATAGCTGCTCCGCCAATATCAGTGAGTGTGTTAGACGGTCCTATTGCAAATGTATATTCCGATCGATTTACCGGCTGGTCTGGAAGAGCCTGGGAAAAGGTTGCAAATGGAATAGTAATGGCAATAATAGTAAACAGGCTCTTTTTCATATTTAGTTTTGAAAGCGCGAAACTATCTTCGTATGCTGCCTGTTTCGCTGATTTAGCGCAGGTTTTGCGATTATTTATTTTTTAAAAAAGTGATGAAAGCACTTGTTTTTTAATTAAAATAATATAAGAAGATCTATTTTTTTAAAAACATGATTTTTGCGGTTGATTTTCTATTTAAAAATTATATGGGAGCATAAAACCTGCTATACTTATATATCGTTAAAAGGCTCTTTCTTTTACATAGCCTGAAGTTGCCAGAAAGGATTAAGTTCAACATACATAATTCGGAAAACTCCCCCGAAAGGCTTTTCCCTTTGGTTCAAGGAATGGGATATCAATAAAATATTCGGTTTTAATGCCCGCTGTTTTATGTGTTTTGCGGAAGTATTTTGTCTGTGTTACAAAATTTAGTTTTTCAGGTATGTTACGTTTTAATGAATGCCGTGACCAGCATGCTGTGTAAAAATTGGATGATAATTGACACAAAGAAACACAAACATATAGACATCATTATGTTTCGGATCGCCACGTTCTTGGCCGCTTAAATTCAGATAATCTCCAAGTCCGTTTGAAGGGTTTGCAAAATAGGCCGCAATGGGACCTTTATATTTTAATATTTCACTTTGACTGAAATAATTTTCATGTGTGTCATCGATATCGTCTGTACTTGTCCATAGTCTGTCAGAAAGCTCCAATCCGATACTCCAGTTTGTATTCAAATCATACTTTAGGCCAACCCCTATAGGGAAGCATATAGCAAACGGTGAATATTCTTGAGGTCCGTTCGGCAAGCCCTCACCTTCGGTGCTTAACGGTCTCAGATTATACCATTCACTAGTATTCATGCCAGAAGGGGGTGGTGGACCACCGTTGTACCTACCCTGTGAATTAAAATAAAATACTCCAATACCGCCAAAAACGTATAAATCCCAGAAGGGACGTTTTATATGCTCTGTATTTCGGTTCCTGTTTTGTTCCATTGTGTCACCTTTGAGCCATCTTTTTGATTTAAAGAAATGGTATTCGCCCTGGATAGAAGGTTCTATGATTAAACTGCGGAAATTTTGGTTGCGTTTATACCTGAACAGATTGCGGGTTAGGTCATCATTCCCATATAGCTCTGCAAGTGTAAGTACTCCTTTTATAGAGAAGGAATTCGAAATGTGTTTACGGTAACCTAAAAATCCACCTATATTAACAGCCTGAGTATTGAAGTCGTTTAAAAAATGAGTGCCGTCAAATGGGGAGCCTCCAATATCAGTCAATGCACCGGAAAACCCTATTCCGAAAACATATTCCGATGGGTTTACAGTCTGGTCAGAAAAAGATTGAGCATATTCTGCGGCTGGAATTATGAGCATAAAAAGCAGTAGCAGATTCTTTTTCATAGAGTAGTTTCTCATGTCGCAAAATTATCTCTACTCTTTACTAGATTATATGATTTTTGCTATGTTTTATACTGATTTATAGTGTGTTTTGTGATTTTTTATTTCGAAAAGGTGATGCAGGTTACTGTTTTCTGATTAAAAAGATATAAACAGCCGCATTTTTTAGGAGTATGATATATGTTGGAATTGCCAATAATGCAAAAACCCTCCGTAAGGAGGGTTTTTGTTACCGGTATTTGGATATCTGGGTTACCAGAATTATTCCTTGATGAATTTTTTAACCACCGACATGTCGTCGTTGTATAATCTCACCAGGTAATCTCCTGAAGGAAGTGAGGAGACCGGTAATACTAATAGTTGATTATTATATTGTGTTTTAGCCACAACTTGTCCTAATGTATTGTATACTTCTACATAAACTGTGTTGCCGGTATTAACGGCTGGATTATTTATGTATAAATTATTGTTAGTCGGATTTGGATAAATTCTGAATCCGTCTGAAGCTAAGTTTACTGATGCAACACCTGTTGGAACGGTACTCTGGTCGAACACAGCAAAGGGACTCATGGAAGTTATGTTGGCTCTTGTAACAGTATATAGACTGCCATTAAGAACAGCTGTCATCGTGTCACCTACTATATCGTCCCATGCTCCTGCAGTGTAATGAGAAATGTAATCGCCGGTGCGTACAAAGCTGTTCACTTCGGCAGATGCTTGCCATGCTAATTGCATATTAGCATTTAATCCTGAACCAATGTTGTCTTGGAAAAACCAGGTACCATTAACCATAGGTTCGTAATTGGATATTTGCACTCCTGCATTTCCATTTGAAAATACCCCTGCAGATACATTTACTCCGATGGTTCCAACTGCCGATCCCGGATTCAGGCTTATGGATGCTGGGAAATAATTGTTTTGTGTACCCACTTGGAACATGGTGTTATTGTTTACAGTTGCAAACATGGTAAGGTAACCGCCCGTGCCGGTAATAACATAAGCATTGGAATTAGCTCCGTTTATAGATCCTGCAGCGCTAATCATCAGGTTATTGTTTTGCACATTCAGGTAACCTGCTGTGAAAATCAATTTGCCATTTACCTCGAGGTTGGAGCCCAATTGTAATTGTCCGCCACCACCGACATTAACGGTTAGGTTATTTACCGTATCACTGGCTGCACTAAACGAAAGTGCACCTTTTAATGAAGCTGAACTGCTTACCATAATGTTGGATGAAGGTTTGGAAACGATCATACCCGTACCATTTGCAGCAATACCTGCATTGATGGTAAGGTTGCGGTTATTAAGTACAAGCATACCGCTTTGCAAGCTCAGGGTATCAACTGTTAAGTCGGTGCCGAGAGCAGCCATATTAGAATTTCCAATGTTTAACATAAACTTGCCCATGCTACTGCCTGAGAGCATAATGGAACCTGTAATTGAAGTATTGCCCGTGAAGCTAAGTTGTGTCCCTGAATTTACTACTAAACTTCCATTGCCGTTCAGATCGCCACCAATGGTAAGTGCTTCTCCATTGATATTTAATTTACTTCCGTTTGCAATAGCAAGGGTACCATGAACATTGAGATTAGATCCGAGTTGAACAGAATTTCCTGCACCCACATTAATGCTTAAGTTACCCATATTTTGAGAATTAGCAGGAAATGATACAGCTGCGGCAACTCCACCTATCGTATTAATAGCTAAGTTTGAAGATGCAGAACCTGCAATAAGCACATTACCTGTCAACGCTCCATTAACAGTAAGGTTATTTCCGTTTAATGACAGTGCTCCACTGAGAAACTTCAGCGAGTCGTTTGTTACTAAATTAGAATTAAGACTTACATTGTTTCCTGAACCAACATTGATGATAACATTGCCTAATCCGCTTCCGGATAATTCTGCCCCGGTGGTAAGGGAACCTATCATATAGGTTACATTATACCTGGCATTTAAGTTAAGATTTCCACCCGACACAACTAAGTCGCCACCAGAAACTATAATGTTTGAGTTAGCTCCCATAGTAACTGAGCCACCAATCAAAATGTTTATTGCGGCTGGCAATATAAGGGCATCGTTTATGCTGATTTGCGAGGAGTTATTCAGACTTACGATAGCATTTGTAAGTGTATCGGCTGTTAAAGAGCCCGAAAAATTAAAGAATCCTCCAACATTAAGCATAACACTTGATGTAGTAATACTTCCCGAACCGGCAATACTGCCTGAGGCAAGGTTCAGTCTAACATTTGATGATCCTGTTAACGTTCCACCAACATAAAGAGAAGCAAGGGCATTGTTTAGGGTAACATTTTGATCCATATTTACCGTCAAACCAATTCCTACATTGATTTGGTCTGCACCAGTAACATTAAATGGAGGTGCGGAACCACCCCACGTTGCTGCACTGCTCCAGTTACCTGAAGCTACTGCGGTATAGGTAGCTCCAAAAGCTACGCTACCGACCATTAATAAACCTGCTAAAAGCGAGACTATCTTTAATGGGTTTTTGACTTTGTTTTTCATGATTTATAAAAATTAGGCGTTAGTAATTGTTCCCAAAACTATATTGAACAGGTGTGGATAGAATATATTTTCGATTAAGGTGGATTTTAGAAAGTTGAAATTGCATAAAGCTTATGTAAAATATGCATGTGACTTTTTAAGAGTTATCTGCATGCACCTCTCCGAATGTCTTTTTATTTGCTGATACCCGGTTGGTTGATTGGGTATCAGTCAATGAGAAATGATCAGGAACTAAAATTAAAATTTTGTGTCAGGTCTTATGTATAATTCGGCCAAAGAGAATTATTGAGTGCATAAAATATAATTATGCCAGCCTTGAGTATAAAATGAAAAGAGATGTAATTAGTGTGCCCGGAGAGAGACTCGAACTCTCAAGGATGTAACTCCAACGGCTTCTGAGACCGCAACGTTTGCCAGTTTCGCCATCCGGGCAAGAAAAACTTATAAAGCTGAAGGTATATAAACGCGTGACTTTATAACCTGATAAACTTTAAACTCATTTGTGCCCGAAGCGAGACTCGAACTCGCACACCGTCACCGGCGCCACCCCCTCAAAGTGGTGCGTCTACCAATTTCGCCATCCGGGCTTTTTATTTAAAAGCTAAAAACTAAGAGGAGGAGTATTTTCTAACCGTTGTTTTTACTCTTGGCTCTTACCCATTAGCTTTTAAAGGGGTGCAAAGATAATCACAGATTTAATATATCATCAGAAACCACATAATAAATATAGAAACTCTTTAGTAAAGAGGCTATTTTGCCTAGTGTACTCAATAAAAAAGGGGAACAATGCATTGTTCCCCTTGGTAAGTATTAGGCTATATAATAACTTAGTCTCTGTATTCGTTATCGCCGTGGTTGCTCTTACGGAAGTTGTTTCTGTTACCTCCGCCTCCGCCATTACCGCCTTCGGTTCTAGGCTTTGCAACTGAAACAGTGATGTTACGGCCTTCAAAGTCCTTTTGATCAAGTTCTCCGATTGCTCGTTGACCATCTTCATCGTTTTTCATTTCTACGAAACCAAACCCGCGGGATTTCCCCGAAAATTTGTCGGTGATAACCTTAGAAGATATTACTTCACCATATCTTTCGAATAAGGTTTTCAAGTCTTCACTGCGAACTTTGAAGTTCAAATTAGATACAAAAATGTTCATGATAATAAAATAAAATTGATTAATAAAAAAATTCTAATCTAAAACCTGAACATAGGTAACGAGGGTGTAATTTTTTCGCCATTCTTGCTTTGATTTTAGACAATTGGTTGCAAATGTAATATTTTTCTTATCATTTATACGGAAATCCGTGTTGTTTATCTTTATTTTACAGGTACCAGGATTTAGGCTCAATTTATTTGAATAATTACAATATATTGATAATCTGTATGGTATGTTTTTGCTGAACAGGGTATAATAATTGATATTTGCATCGTATTCTTTTTTGAAAAATATGCAGAATAAGGGTTAAATCGCTGCAGCGTATTAGCCTGCATTCATTATTTTTGCCAATCTTGTAAATTAATTAATGAAGTCATTTTACATACGAAATATAACCCTGATGTTCCTTGTAGGTGTATTACTTGCCGGGTGCACAGGAAATACGGACTACCGGCCCAAAAGAACCGGATATTTCCGCATTGCCCTGCCAGAAAGGAAATACGCGCTTTATAATTCCACATGCCCTTTTACTTTTGAATATCCTGTTTATGCTTTTGTAATTCCCGATACTGCCTCGGGTAGGCACCCCTATTGGCTGAATATTATATTTCCGCACTTTAAATGCAATATATATATGAGCTATCTTACTATAGATACTAATTTGTCTGTTTATGTAGAAGAATGCAGGAGGTTTGTAGTAGAACATGAAATTAAAGCATCGGCTATTAATGAACAACAAGTAATGAATACGAAGGACAGAATATTCGGAACGATATATGATATTGAAGGAAATGCTGCTTCCAATATGCAGTTCTATCTTACTGACAGTACCAGCCATTTTGTGAGAGGGGCATTGTACTTTTACGCGGTTCCAAACAAAGACTCTTTGCAACCTGTAGTTAACTTTGTGAAAGAAGACATAAAACATTTAATAGAGACCTTTCGGTGGAAAAGTTCCACAACTACCCCTTAGTATTAGTTATGAAATATACTCGCAGTATTCTATTATTGTTTTGTGCAATTGTTTTGTTCCGCACCGATGGTAAAAGCCAGGATAGCATCCGAACGGGCTCATGGGTAACGCTTGATTTTCATTATGGTTTTGTTATGCCACTGTATACCAGCAGTATGAATATACTCATACAAGGCCACGTTCCTGCCTTTGAACTGGATTATACAAGCAAACCAGCCTCACAAGATAGTTGGCTAAATGCTTACCATTGCCCCGAAGTGGGTATCGCTTTTTTTGATGCATACCTTAATAATCCTGCTCAATTGGGTACTGAATACGGCTTATATCCTTTTGCCAATTTCCACCTGAAGAGAAGTTTTAAAGAGGGGCTGTACTTCCGTGTAGGGATAGGAATTTCGTATTTTCCAATAATATTTAATGCATTCGATAATCATAAAAACGATGTAATAGGTTCGCATTTTGATGCCATGGTTAATATACGTTTAGATTATCATATTTATTTGTCTAAAACCTTTCGGCTTGAAACAGGGCTTGGATTGACCCATTGTTCTAATGGAGCTTTTCAAACCCCCAATCTGGGTATTAACCTGGTTACAGCTAATGCGGGCCTTTCCTATTGTATTGGCAATGCAAAAAAATCACCTGGAAAAATAGTTGCAGATACAACGAAAAGCAGGAAACTCGAAAACGATTTTTATGTAGCTGTTGGAGGCTCTGAAGTGGAACCCCCGGGTGGAAAGCGTTATATCGACGTTACGCTGTCGTATATCGCTTTTCGTAGGTTAAGCAGCAAGAGTAAGTTAGGCATCGGGGTAGACATTTTTAATAACCAGGCAAATACGGAAAGATTAAAAGTGGATAGTGTATATCTTAAAAATAATCTGGCGATAACACAATTGGGACTGAAGGTTGCCTATGAATTAGTGCTTGGTAATTTATCATTGCCGTTGGAAATGGGCGGATATGCATATACCCGGTATAACGGAAATGGCTATGTATATAACCGCATAGGGGTTCGTTATTATGCAGGCAAGCATTTTATTGCAAATCTTACCTTGCTTACTCATTTTGCCAAAGCCGATTTTATAGAGTGGGGGGTAGGATATAAATTATGAATACTGAATGAGAAAGCGTTGGTGGATGATAGGAATAATGATTGTTTTGTTAAACAGTTGCAAAGCTCCTGTATGCGATTGTTTTGACAGCGCAGGCAAGCCCGGCTCACAAGTAAGGGAAGTGCCGTTTTTCACTCAAATTGTGGCGAATGATAATGTGAATGTTTATATAAGCACGGGCAATCCGGAGAAAGTAACCATAAAAGGCGGGGGTAACCTTATCACTAACATAGGGGCTAACGTTAGCGGTGGGGTACTTACGCTGCATAATAATAATATTTGCAATTGGTTGCGGAGTTATAAAAAAAGTGGCATTGATGTGTATGTAACCATGCCCCAGCTTACCTCTATAACCAATTCGGGCTACGGAACAGTATACAGCCAGGGAACTATTACATTCGATTCACTGGAATTATATACAACCAATTCCCCGGGCGATATTAATCTTACTGTCAATTCAAAGTATATTAATGCACACATGTTCGGTACTGCCGACCTAACACTTTCAGGGCAGTGCCAGAATTTTTTTACCAATTATTTCGGCGGAACGGGATTCGTATACAACAGCAACCTGGTTGTGTCCAATTATGCCTATGTTTCTTCTAATACAACCGGCGATTGCTATGTGAATTGTTCAGGAGGCACGCTGGCAGTTAAAATTTTTGGGCAGGGAAATGTATATTATTCCGGATCTCCTTTGGTTCAATATATACCGGAAGGTGGTTCTGGCCAATTGATAAGGGAATAGCCCTATACTGTTATTGTTACTGAAATTCTCTTCATGTTCTCTTCATAAAGTATCCTTTACTTTGAAGTTTGTTTATGTAAGTGTTAATAAATACTGTAGCATGAAAAAGCTAACTATACTCGCAATTGCTCTCATTCTTTTTTCAGGTATTGCGGTTGCTTCTTCATACCAGGCTACAAAAACTACCCCGGATAATAAAACAAAAACAATCAAAAAGCCTGTAAAAAAGGATGTGAAAAAGGTTCCGCACCGTACAACATCTGCTAAAAAATCATCAACTACCAGTAAGAGCATTACAAAATAACCATTTAGAGCATAGGCCCAAAAATCCCTGCCATATGTGCCTGGGGTTTTTATTTAATAAGTAATAATATTAATTTTAGCTTGTAATAAGTAATGGCTCTAAATTTGCTTACTTTTGATAAAAATGGCCGGATATGAATATTCTGTTAGTAGAGGATGAGCCTGAAGTGGCAGGATTTTTAAAAACCGGATTGGAAGAACAGCAACATCATGTAACTGTTGTTGCCGATGGGTTAGAAGGGGCCTTGATGGCTACTGATCAGGAATTTGATATGATGATTCTCGACATTATTCTTCCCGGGCTCAACGGATTTAATGTGTGCCGGCAGGTAAGAACCCATAAAAAAGACTTGCCGATACTAATGCTTACTGCACTTGGAACAGTAGGAAATAAAATACATGGTTTTGAAAATGGAGCCGATGATTATCTTACCAAACCTTTTCATTTTGAAGAATTACTGGCCCGGATAAATGCGTTAACCCGTAGAAATAACCTGGCATCGGGCAGAATATATAAGATAGCCGATTTAGAAGTAGATTGCGATAAGGGCGTTGCGTACAGAGAGGGGAAAGAAATAATATTAACCACTAAGGAATTTACCCTGTTGGAAATATTAGCGGCCAACAAAAACAAAATATTATCGCGCAGTGAAATTGCAGGAAAAGTGTGGGGTATAAATTTTGACAGGGGAACAAATCTTATTGATGTATATATCAATTACCTTCGTACAAAGGTCGATAAGAATTACGCCAAAAAGCTTATACATACAGTAATCGGAAGGGGATATGTGCTTAAAGATTAAATCATATTTATGAAAGTTAAGAACAGGTTATTGTTGCAATTCACTTTCATGTTTGCGGTGTTACTTGCTATTGTTTTATTGGGCATATTTATCCTTGTTGAAAAAAATAGGAAGGATAATTTTTACAGTAAACTGGAAGACAGGGCATTAATTGTAGGTGAGCTGTATCTTGCCCAGGATAATATGTCGCCCGAAGATTATAAGAAGGTAAAAGAGATATATCCTCAAACATTATCACACGAAGTTACCCGTATTTATAACGATAAATTTGAGCCGGTATTTATTAAAGAAGATACGGTGCGATGGTCACAGGCCATCATTCAGCAGGTAATAAAAAACAAGAAAATTTACTTTACAGAGGGTAAAGAACAAGTTGTAGGACTATACTACATGGATAATTCAGGAAATTTTGCGGTGATAGCTTCTGCTATTGACGACTCGGGCTATCAGAGCATGAGAAGGCTGGCATATATTATGCTCTTCTCCTTCCTGGTTTCATTGGGGATTACCTTTTTGATAGGGAGATTATTTGCAACACTTGCGTTGAGCCCTATTTTAAAAATAACCAACAATTTAAAAATTATCCGATCCACCAGCCTTGACAGGCGACTTACCCTCACCCGTTATAAAAATGACGAGATAAATCAACTATCGAATACCATTAATAGTTTATTAGAACACCTGGAGCAATCCTTCAACGACCAGCAAGCTTTTATCACCAATGCTTCGCATGAGTTAAGAACGCCCTTAACGAATATCATGGGTAAATCAGAAGTGACTTTGAAAAATGACCGGGCAAGAGACGAATATAAAAATGCATTGGAAAGTATTATTACAGAAGCCGAAAAGTTAAACGCCCTCATCACCAGTTTGCTTGAATTGTCGCAGGCAAGTATTGATTCTACCGAAGTACAAAAAGTGCGGTTGGATGAGTTGGTATGGGAGGTGGTTGATGAATGGGGGAATGATACCGGATTGGTGAAGGTTATCTATGACTTGCCCGATGATACAGAAAAATATACCATACAAGGAAACAGGCGTTTGTTGTTCATTGCCATCAGCAATATACTGAAAAATGCCATTAAGTTTTCAGGAAATAAAGAGGTGCTTTGTTCTGTTCTTTATAACGAAAAGGGGACACAGATTTCTATAAAAGACGAAGGCATGGGTATAAAAGATAAAGAATTGCAAAATATATTTCGGCCATTTTATCGTGCACCGAATGCGTTTAAACTTCCGGGTTCGGGTATTGGTCTTTCATTGGCCGAGAAAATAATCCGTTTACATAATGGTAAAATTATGGTAACATCTGCACTCAATGAAGGAACCACCTTTACAGTAATATTTGAGTAATACCGGTTAAGAAGAATACAGTGATTAGTAATCTGTAATTAACAAATTCTAATGCTATTCTAATTTCTGCGTCAGTAAGCAGTATAATTTTGCAGCATACATTTATATCTGCTCTTAATGCTTTTTAAGGAAATAAATCAATATCGGTCACTATGGCTGGTAGTTATAGGCTTCTTATGTGTTATCCATAGCACTAAAGCCCAAATAGCAACTCCTTTTAACGAAGATACGGTGGTTATCAATATTCCACTTGCCGAACAACGTTTTGTGAGTAAGAACCTTTCCCTGTTGGCTAAGCAATATGATGTACAAATTGCCCAGGCAGGTTATTTGCAGGCAAAGCTTTGGTACAATCCCAATCTCGCTTATGGGCAAACACTCTATAATGAAGATAGTAAAAGGTTTTTTGACAATAATTATCCGGGAGGGGAGGTGGACCGTACATTCCAGCTTCAACAACTTTTAACTATTGGTGGTCGGCACAGTGCTACTGCGAAGCTGGCTAAAATAGGAGTTACCCAAAGTCAATACCAGCTTGCCGATCTATTGCGAAGCCTGAAATACCAGTTATACACTGATATCTCAGACCTCTATAACAACCAAAGTTTGGTAGCCATGTATATAGATGAGGAGGCGAAAATTAAGCACCAGGTGGAAAGTAGTCGGGCAGAATATAAACTGGGCAATGCATCGGGGAATGATGTAGTACGTCTGCAGGCCCAATTGCAGGAAATAGTAGCGCGTGAAATCACGAGCAGGCAATCCATATCAAACGATGAGCAAGACTTGGGGATATTGCTTGTTTACCCTGGTAATACATATATAGTGGTAAAAGATCTTGGCATCTCTAAAGGAGAAATACCGGCATACATAACTATTATGGATAGCGCTAAAAGCAATCGTCCTGATTTAAAACTGGCGTATGCCGGAGTACAATATAGCGAGCAAAACCTTAAACTGCAGCGTACAACAGGAGTTCCCGACCTTACACTGGGAATATCCAATATAGGTGCCGGCTCTGTGGTTCCTGATTACTGGGGCATCACAGCCAATATAGATTTACCGGTGTTCAATCGGAATCAATGGAATATCCGTTCTGCCAGGCAAGCAAAAACGCAGGCTGATTTGAATGACAGCTTGGCCCTTTATTCTGTGATGAACCAGGTTACTACAGCTTTCACTAACCTGTACCGTATTAACAATCAATACCTGGAGATAGATTCCCTATATGAAAGCGATTTAGATGAAATGATGAATAACGCGATAATAAATTACGACAAAAGATACATTAACCTGCTCGATTTATTGAGCCAGATTAACACCTATATCGATGGAAAGACAAACCTTATCAATATGAAAGTTCAATATTTTAATGCCATACATGCCATTAATTATACAACCGGAATAGACATAATAAAATAACCTATGTTAAACAAGATATTTTCATTATTACTGATTGTTGTTCTCCTTATGGGTGGATGCAAGCCGGCTGTGCAACAAACAGAAGAACAGAACACCGATTCGAACTTGGTGGAGCTTAACTCCATTCAAATGAAACAGATAACTACCGATACGGTTAAAATGGAAGAAGAAAGAACCAACCTCGATCTGAGTGGCAAAGTAACCTTCGATATGGATTATCTGTCCCCGGTATATAGCTTCGTAGGTGGAAATGTAATGAAGGTAGGTGTTTCGCAGGGCGATTATGTAACCAAAGGACAAACCCTTGCAGTACTTAAAAGCGCAGACGTAAGTAATTACGAAGGGCAATACGCAGTTGCCCAAGGACAATTAAAAACGGCTAAAAGAAACCTTGATATAGCTAACGAATTGTACAAAACAAAAGTGTATTCCGAGCGGGATGTGATGCAGGCGCAGAATGATTACAAATCGGCTGTTGCGGGACTACAAACCATACAGACTTATCTGAAAACATATAAAGTGTCCGGGAATGATACCAACGCTACCTATACCATAACATCACCTATTGATGGATATGTGGTATCCAAATCTGTTAGCGAAAGTATGAATGTGAGGGCGGATAATACGAATCCCTTATTTACCATTTCCTATTTAAAAACAGTATGGGTTCAGGCCAATGTTTATGAAAATGATATTCCGCAAATAGCTGTGGGCGACTCGGTAGATATTACTACGGTTGCATATCCCGATAAAAAAATAAAAGGCGTTATTTCAAAAATTGCCAATATGCTTGATTCTTCTGCCAATACAATGCAGGCCAGGATAGTGGTTAATAATTCCGATGGGTTGCTAAAGGCGGGCATGTTCGCTACAATAAATGTATATCTCGATAAGCATAAAAGAGCGCTTGCTATTCCGAAAGAAGCGCTTGTGTTTTATGATAACGATTACTATGTAATGGTATCGAAAGGCAATAACAAGTTTGAAAAACGCAAGATATTGATAGAAGGAACAAATGAAACCCAGGCCTATGTTACGTTAGGATTAAAGGCAAATGAAGTAGTAGTATGTAAAAACAGCCTGTATGTTTACGGACAATAAACTTGCCAGATGAATAAGTTTGTAAAAAGCATAGTTGCCTTTTCGCTGAAGAATAAAATCTTTATTCTTTTTGCTACACTCGTCATTGGCATATTAGGGGCTATAGCTTACAGCAAAACTCCTATTGAGGCATATCCGGATATAACCAATACGCAAATCATCATCATTACCCAATGGCAGGGCAGAGGAGCCGAGGAAGTTGAAAGGCAAGTTACCATTCCCATTGAATTAGCTATGAATTCGGTGCAGGAAAAAACATCCATACACTCTACAACTATGTTTGGGCTTTCACAAATCACCATTATTTTTAATGATGGGGTAGATGATTACCATGCACGTGCCCAAGTTATGAATTTACTGGGAAACGTTCAATTGCCTAATGGAGTACAGCCTGAAGTTGAACCACCGTATGGCCCTACCGACGAGATATACCGGTTTACTGTGCAGAGTCATGATAAATCGCCTCTTGAACTAAAAACTATTGAAAAGTGGGTGATAGAGCGTAACCTTCATTCTGTAGAAGGAGTAGCTGACGTAAATACCTATGGAGGCCCGACAAAAGATTATGAAATAGATGTAAATCCCAATTTGTTGCGTAAATATGGCATTACGGCACTGGACGTATATAATGCTGTTGCCAACAGTAATATTAATGCGGGGGGCGATGTAATTGACGAGGGTGAGGAGTCATTTGTTGTAAGAGGCATTGGGTTGCTGAATAACATTGATGAAATAAAAAATGTCATCATTAAAAATATGAATGGTGTTCCGCTGCTCGTTAAAAATGTGGCCGATGTAAAAGTAAATTTTATGCCCCGCCTGGGTCGTGTAGGCATGGGGGAAGCCAATGATGTGGTGGAAGGGGTAGTGGTGATGCGCAAAGGAAGAAATCCGCAGGAAGTACTTAAAGCAGTGCGTGCCAAAATAAATGAGCTAAACACATCCATACTTCCTTCCGATGTGAAAATTGTACCGTTTTATGACCGCAATACACTTATTGCCTATTGTACCAATACTGTGTTACATAACCTGGTAGAAGGGATTGTGCTGGTAATAGCCCTTGTATTTTTATTTATGGCCGATTGGAGGGCTACTTTAATTGTGGCTATCATCGTCCCTCTTTCTTTGTTGTTTGCATTTATCTGTATGCTTATAAAAGGAATGCCTGTGAACCTTCTTTCACTGGGTGCAGTTGACTTTGGTATTATTATAGATGGGGCGGTAGTGCTGGTCGAGGGATGTTTCGTTGTATTCGACCGGAAATATAAAGAACTCGGCAAGGAAAAGTTTAACAAGCGGGCAAAGATGGGGTGGATAAAAAATACCACTATGGATATGGGGAAAGCCATACTCTTTGCAAAGCTTATTATTATTACTGCATTAATTCCGATATTCTCTTTTGAAAATGTAGAAGGAAAGATATTCTCACCTCTTGCTTATACATTAGGATTTGCATTGCTGGGAGCTTTGGTTTTTACACTTACCCTTGTTCCGGTTCTGATACATTTATTAATGAATAAAAATGTGTACGAAAAGCATAATCCTATTGTCATCGGTTTAGAAAAGGGCTATATGAAACTTTTTAATTACACGTTCCGGCATAAACGGATGAGCCTTTTGTGCGCCTTTTTATTGCTGGGTGGAAGTTTATATATCGCCACCTTTTTAGGTTCGGAATTTTTACCGCATTTAGATGAGGGTGCTCTTTGGGTAAAGGCCCAAACCCCCCTGGGAATTACCCTTCCTAATTCATCTGCCTTGGCAGACAGTATGCGGAAAGAATTGGGCAGTTTCAAAGAAGTTAAAGCGGTAGTGTCGCAAACCGGAAGGCCAGATGATGGATCCGATCCCGAAGCTTTTTCCGATATACAATGCGACGTTATACTATACCCAAAAGAAGACTGGAAGCGAAGTATCAGTAAAGACTCCCTCATTGATGAAATGAATAATTTGTTGGTTAGAAAACATGAGGGAGTTGTTTTTAATTTCTCACAACCTATTCGTGATAATGTGGAACAAGCTGTTTCAGGAATGAATGCCGCTCTTGGATGCCAGATTTCAGGTACTGATTTTGCTGTGCTGAATGAAAAGGCTGCGCAAATTTATGACACGCTTGAAAGAATAAAAGGCATAGAAGATTTAGGCGTATTAAAAAACCTGGGACAACCGGAACTTGATATCGATCTGGAGCAGGAGAAAATGGGATTATATGGGGTAAGTACTGCTAATGCCAATGCCGTGGTACAAATGGCTATAGGCGGCCAGGCTGCTACCCAGGTGTTTGAAGGCGAAAGATTATTTGATCTGAGAGTACGTTATGCACCTCAGTTCAGACAAACACAGGAAGGACTTGGGAATCTCATGGTACCCACTATAAATGGAGGTGAAGTACCGCTGAAATTAATTTCTACTATTACACAAAAAACAGGTATAAGCTCTATATACCGGACAAATAACCAGCGGGTAATAGCTGTTAAATTTTCTGTTCGCGATAGGGATATGGGCAGCGCCATTTCCGAAGCGCAACGGAGAACAGAGAATGTGAAAGTCCCTAAAGGTTATAAAATAGAATGGATTGGAGAGTTTCAAAGCCAGGTAAGGGCGGTAAACAGGCTTAAACAAGTTGTTCCCATTAGTCTGCTGCTGATTTTTATTATTTTGTTTATGACATTTGGGAACTTGCGCGATTCTACCATTATCCTGCTTAATGTTCCATTTGCCTTAATCGGCGGGATATTTGCTTTGTTACTCACAAATACCAATTTCAGCATATCTGCAGGAATCGGATTCATTGCCTTATTTGGAGTATGTATACAGAATGGGGTTATACTTATTGTGCAGTTCAAACGAAATTTGCAGCAAAAACAGCACCTGACTGAATCTATTATTAATGGTGTGCGGGAAAGAGTTCGCCCGGTAGTAATGACTGCCCTGATAGATATGGTTGGCTTATTCCCGGCAGCTATAAGCACCGGCATAGGCTCGGAAGCACAGAAGCCGCTCGCCATTGTTATGATTGGAGGTTTGGTATCGGCAACTATATTGGTTCTGCTTATATTGCCTATTATTTATTACGTGGTATACCATCCCCGCCAACGTATGGATTAAGAAAGACAGCTTACTTTTAAATGGAGAGTGCTTCTTTTCTTACTTTTGCAGCCCCAAAACGCTAAACTAATGCAGGTATTAAAATTTGGAGGTACATCTGTTGGCTCCCCAGAGAGAATGAAATCTGTGACCAAACTGGTTAATACCCCGGGAGATAAAATAGTGGTTTTGTCAGCTATGTCAGGTACAACTGATCACCTGGTTAAAATAACTAACGCCCTGTTTCAGCAATCTCCCCAACAGGCTTCCAATCTTATAAACGAACTTGAACCACGGTATAGAGACACAGTTGAGAAACTTTTTAGCAGCATTGAATATAAAAAGAAAGGAAATGAAGTAATTACCGGGCATTTTAATTTGTTGCGGTCGTTCACTATGGATATGTTCACCCATAACGAGGAAAAAACCATCCTGGCAGAAGGCGAATTGCTTTCAACGATCCTGTTTCATTATTATTTTGAAGAGCAAAAAATCGCATCGGTATTGCTACCGGCTCTTAATTTTATGCGAATTGATGAGAACGGAGAGCCCGATATGGAATATATCGAAACGCATCTTAAAAAGGAATTGGGCAAACATCATAAGGCTGGTTTATTTATAACACAGGGCTATATTTGTCGCAATTCGTTTGGGCAAATCGATAACCTGAAAAGAGGGGGGAGTGATTATACAGCTTCACTAATAGGCGCTGCCATAAAAGCAGATGAAATTCAAATATGGACAGATATAGATGGTATGCATAATAACGATCCCCGCTATGTACCTAACACATTTCCAATTGCCGAACTTTCATTCGATGAGGCAGCTGAGTTAGCTTATTTTGGTGCGAAAATATTGCATCCGTATTGTATCCGTCCGGCTAAAAAAAGGAATGTTCCGGTAAGACTTCTCAATACCATGGAACCCCAGGCAAAAGGAACACTTATAAGCCGTAATGCATCAGGTGAGGATATTAAAGCAGTTGCTGCCAAAGACAATATTACAGTTATTAAAATACAATCGACCCGTATGCTGATGGCCTATGGTTTTCTACGCAGTGTATTTGAGGTGTTTGAAAGCTATAAAACGCCGATTGATATGATAACTACTTCTGAGGTGGCTGTTTCTCTTACGATTGATGATACGACATATTTGGATGAGATTGTAAAAGAATTGGAAAAATACGGAACGGTGGGAGTTGAAAAAAATCAAACCATTATTTGTGTGGTGGGTGATTTTCTGGCCGACAAGCATGGGTACGCCGGTAAAATATTTGATGCATTGAAAGACATTCCTATCCGGATGATTTCGTACGGAGGAAGTAAGAATAATGTCTCCGTGCTGGTAAGTGCTGAACATAAGAAAGAAGCCCTCCTGGCACTGAATAAAGGATTGTTTGCTAAATTATCTGTAAAAAAATAAGTATTTATGTTTCG
>Ga0134125_10000374_pt1 | contig 60711 bp, 55 predicted proteins | sample KB31751_FD_96464 | JGI IMG/M metagenome (GOLD analysis project Ga0134125, IMG submission 96464) | Terrestrial soil microbial communities with excess Nitrogen fertilizer from Kellogg Biological Station, Michigan, USA - KB3-175-1 | ecosystem: Environmental > Terrestrial > Soil > Unclassified ... | reverse complement strand
TGTGCGATTGAGGCACCGGGGTAGCCGCGCCGCCGCCCTCGAAACTCAGCTCAAAGCGCAGCTGCTCGACCACCGGGAACATCGTGCGCAGCTTGGGCGCGGCCTCTCGGTCGCGGTGCAGCCGGGAGTAGCGAGTTTGACGCGTAGCGGCGCCGCGGGCCAGGCCGAGTTTCACGTTCCGCCACGCAATGTCGGATCGCTCGGATCGACGGGGGGATCCTGCAACGGCATCACGATCTCGCCGGAGCCATTCGGGCGAGCCGTCCGGCGCTGCTGCTTCTCGAGCTGGCGCGCCTTCCTGCTCAGTTCCTTCTGCTTCTTGACTTGGCGGTAGTTCTGTCTGGGCACTGGGTTTCCTCTGAGGCCATCAACTCGCGCGAGGGATCGATACGCGTTCCGCGTTGGACCGATCAATGCTGATGATGAGCATGCGGATGCGCTCCTTTGCCTGATACAGCAGCGCCCTGCCGTTCGCGTCCTGTCCATTGATATGGCCGTCGAGCTCCTCGAGCAGCTTGTAGACCTCTCGTGCCCCGCTCATGTCGATTGTGTCCGCATCGCTGCTCATGGTTCACCTGCCGGCTCCGGCGAGTGGGTACTGTTTCGGGCCGGATCACAACTACACCCGGTCCCGGCCGTTACGTTCGCTGCCATCACGGTCGAAATGGTTTGCTGGCCCGCTTTTCGCGTTTCGCCGTCCGCTTCTCCAACAATGTCTTGGCCGGCTTCTTCTTGCTGTCCTTTTTTCTGTCCATTCCCTTGCTCATGTGTCACTCCTCGATTCTGAGGCAAAGAGGCGCAGCGAGTTCAATTTCGCAGGCCCCGAGCCGCTTTTGTGAGGAACAATGGTCAAGCGAAGGTGGCTGATCGGCGGCAGGTTCAAGCGCTGCACTTCGCGCTGAAAAGTCGCGCCGCCAGGGCTGAAGGTGTACTCCTGGACGAGCGTCTGGCGGTAGGTGCGGCCCCCGTCTGACGATACTTCGACGCTCACTTCCTGCGTCCTCGCACACTCGCAGTCCTCCACCTCGTACATCATCCAAGAAATACTCTGCGGTTGGTCGAACTCCACGATGATACGTTCCACGGTATTTGGCTTGGCGCCAGCCCAGAACGTGCTGTGGCGACCGTAGTGTCCATCGATCAGATTGTCGATCGGGTGGTCTGGATCATCTGACGTGTAAGCAAGGACCGCATGGCTCGCAATGTCGATCTCGCCGGCAAAAGGAGCGGGATTCTCGCCCTCCTTCGGCAGCAGCCGCTTTCGCACACCGGATGAGCTCGAGAGAGAATCAGTTCCTGGCTGCATTTGAGCTCACCTCCGAAACGTCTGCACAGTCATGCTTGCGAGCCTTCCCGATAGCGTAGCGGATATCTATCGGACTGCTGCATGTATGTGTTCAATCCTCAGCCGGCGTCGCAGTCTCCTGGCGGTCGATCAGCGTCGGCAGAGGAGCGGGTTCCGAACGTCGCCGCTGCTCCTCACGCACCTGGTCGAGCGTCAGGTGCGTGGCCGCCGCAACGACACTGAGCACTGAGTGCGCCGACCCGCGCGGCAGCGTCAGGCGATGCAATCGTTCCCAGGCACGGATTCGGATTGCGGGAGTATTGAGCTCACACGACTGTTCCATTCGTTCTCGCTGCGCGCGCTCCACCTCCTCGGCCTGCTCGCGAACAATCCGCGCCGAATAGGCTGCCGTCGGATCGGCATAGTCGGCAGCTGGTGGCAGATGCGAGCTGAGACGCCAAGGGTTCGATGACATATGATTTGCCTAAGTTGAGTATCGCGCGTAGAAACATCGATAACGCCCCGCGCCCGATCGACATTGGCAGCCTTGCCGGCGCGGAGAAACGAGCAGCGTGACCCTGCCGACGAGGCAGGATGAGCCGAAGGACCCCGAGTTGCACCCACTCTACACGGACGGCGGACTCAACGCGTGCCTTTCGCGAGCTTGGCCAATATATGGCTCTCAAAGCGCTTGCTGCCATCCGAAGGTTCGGCGGCAATCGTGAAAATGGCGCACACTGGCCGAGCCACGCCGGATCGGCACTTGGCGGGGCGCTACACCCATATGCGGAGGCACATCATGAGCAGCCATGCGATTGAAACGGGATGGCAGCGATTCCTCGATAGACTGAAACAGCTGTGGGGAAAGCTCGGCCAAGGCGGCAAAACCCCAGCGGCCGCAGGATGAGCGGGATATGGCAATGAGCTCGGGCGGCCAAGGCGACGATGCCGCCAAGTCCGAGCGCGCAATAACGGCGTTGACCGACGCCTCGGGCGCGCCGCCCGAGGAAGTTCGTGATCTCTTTGCAGTCGAGTTCAGCCGACTCGAACGAGTTGCAAAGATCCGCACCTATCTTCACGTACTCGCGACGGCGAACGTGCGCACGGTGCTGTTGCGAACCGCGCGCGAGCAATCGATACACACCTGATGGGCACCAACCCTCCGCGCCGCCAGACCGAAACATTGCGAGGCGGATCGGGAAGCGGCTAGGGAAGAGGCTGCAGCGTCGTATTGAACAGGTATGGACCGCCGAAGCTCGTGCTATCGCCCGCGAGCTTGCCGTGGACGGGCAGCAGGCGCGCGGTCAGGGGCTTGTTCCATTTCGAAGCGAGCGACGCCACATCGCCGAACATGCGGACAAGTTGATCTTCCGTAACATTGCCAGGCAATGGAAGCGCGTCCAACCCGGTTCCGCACACTGCGGAGTAGGCAAGGAGCGAGTCCACCTTGAGCGTATCTTGCGCCCACCGCTTCGCAAGTATCTTATCCTCCGCGACGGGAATCATCAGTCCCGAGAACCCAATGTGCTTCACCGGGATAGCCTTCTCCGCGGTAGTAATTGCGAATGCCGCTGTCAGGGTTCCGCTGGATCCGAATCGCGCGCCCATATAACTTTCCATGGCGGCACCTATCGAAACATCCCCGAGTGGAGCGGGTGAGGTGTCCAACCCCATGTAACGCCAGCCGGTCGCTGCCGCGACTTTCTCGCTCGCGTCCTGGATCATTCTGGCATGAATCGTCAGCGCCTTCGTCAACTCTGCCACGGCGACCGGGAAATCACCATGCACGCGCGCAAAGACGTCTTGCACCACGTTTGCGCTTTCCAAGCCGACCGAGAACCGCTTCCCGTCTCCGTCATGGTAAGTGCCGGGAAAGAACGGGCCGTACGGCTTGACCATTGCGATGCCCGAGAAATTGAAATCGCCACCCGTAGGAGGATGATGCTCCGCGACGTACTTTACGAGCCTGGCGCTTGCGCGTATGACATTCCAGTGAATGCCGTGCTCGTCCGCGAGCACGGCATTGCCCTCGATGTTCGGCAGAGTGGCCAGCGCCCGGGCCAGCAGTTGCATCGTGCGCGGATCGTCATCATCCCGTTGCATTGCGGGTCCGACATGCGGGATGAAGCCTTCCTTTGCGGAAAGCGCGTCCAGATTCGCAAGAAATGCCAGGGCTTGCGCGTCCGTCTGCCCGCGCACGAGCTCGCCCAGAGGTTGGGTGACTATTCGCAGGGTCTCCACCTGATAGCCCCGACTCTCGAATTCGCGCTTTGCCGCGTGCAGCACTGACAGGGCCTCGGAAATCTGGCTCTCGTACCGCGCGCGGTCGAGATGCACGAATGCCGTTATGGCACGTACCTTCGGCCGGGAGCCAGTTGCGGCATTTGCATTCACGACTGCGCCGCAGAAGGCAACGAGCAGCAGAGCGGCAATCACACTGCTTTTGCGGGCCTGGACCATGATTCCTCCCAGTGGGCGCACCGAGTCTCACAGATTAGATCACATCGGAGCTTTCCCGGCTGGGAACACGCTTCGGGCTCGATCCAGTGTTCGGGCATCGATCTCGACACCCGCCAGCTATGGCTTGCTGGGCATATCGCGGCGGCTGATTGTCAGTTTCTCGGTACGCCCCTTTGTTGTCCTTGGGGCGGACATGGCGGATCGCTTGGGTATCTGCGGAGCGGCCGCGCTCTACGCGTGGCCTACCTGACGTAGGGCTTCAGGCAGCCGCAACAATGTCGCCTCTACTTGGATATGGGACTGCTCTGCCCCGGCTGTGCCACAGCTGCCGCTCGCAAGTGCGAGGACGTGTCGTGCGCCAGGTATCCCGCAGCGCAGTACCAGTCTGCCGTGCGCGCGACGCCGGCCTCGGCACCGACTCGCGGCGCATAACCGAGGAGCCGCGCCGCTTTCGAGCAGTCGAACTCGCGATGGTGCGTGAAGAACGCCACTCGCCTGCGGTACAGGGGCGGCTCGATGCGCAGCGGCACGCAGACCGATTCACAGAGAAGAGCTGCGAGCGTCACGGGCCAGACCGGGATCCACCACCTCGGCTCCGCCACCCACAGTGCGCGCGCGATGTATCGGACGAGCTCATTCAGGGTCGGCGCATCGGGACCCGCGAGGATGAAGACCTCACCGAGCGCTGCCTCGGCAGTGCTACAGAGGACGAAGCCGTCGACGAGATCGTCGACATGCACCATATGCAGCTTCGGCGCGCCGCTGCCGATCATGATGAAGATGCCGCGAGCGACCGCGCGGTAGAGCTTGAGAAACCGCAGGTCCCCCTCTCCATACGTCGCGCCGGGACGGACGACGACGACGGGTTGGCCGCGTCGCGCCGCGGCGCACACGGCGAGCTCGCCCTCGAGCTTGGTGAGATGGCAAATGTCGCGGGCGCCGAAAGGATAGGTTTCGCTCGCGGGCGGGTTTACGATGTGGCCATGCACGCCGCCGGTCGAGCAATGCACGACCCGCTCACAGCCGAAGCGGCGGGCGGCCTCGAGCACGTTCAGTGTTCCGCCCGCGTTGACTTCCCGGTAGTAGCTGTCGGGGTGCCGTGCCGTCCGGAACACCGCGGCGAGGTGGTGGATCTGGTCGCAGCCGCGTGCGGCGGCCAGCACGTCGCGGAGAGATGTCAGTTGTCCCACGCGCACGTCGATGCCGGCGGCGGCAAGCGCCTCAGCCTTCGCGGCATCCCTGACCAGTGCGCGTACCTTGTCGCCTTGGGCGGCGAGCCTCCGGGCGAGGTGGCCGCCGGTAAAGCCGGTGGCGCCGGTGACGAGAATGGTACGTGCCATGGTGGCGTGACGGATGCGCCAAGATTTTCGCCGCCAATGCCGAAGCAGAGATCGTGCCTTGTCGCCGCCTGGGCGGAGCGGCGGCAGTGACGGTCTCGAGAACCGCTGGGAGAGGACTGCGCCTGGCTGTCTCGCTCGGGCTGCTTGCGCTCGTGCTATGGCTGGCGCACTGGCAGTCGGTGATCGGGGTGCTGGAACAGGTCTCGGGGAGGTGGGTTTTCGCCGCCGTCTGTTTCAGTGCCGCCGACCGTCTGTTGTGCAACTACCGCTGGCAGATTCTGCTCGCGGCGCGCGGCGTGCCGATCGGTTTCCTGCGGCTCTTCGGCGTGCAGCTCGCCGCAAATTTCTTCGGCTCCTTCCTTCCAGGGTCCGTGGGCATCGATGCCATCCGCATCGCGGCGCTCTGTCGCGCCGGGGAGCCGACGGCTCCCGTCGTCGCGGCGACGCTGGTCGATCGAGTGAGCAAGGGTATCGCGACTTTCCTCTTCGGATCCCTGGCGATTCTCACGCTCGCAGGGGAGCAGATTCCGCATGACGTACAGCGGGTGGTGTTGTATTCGACGCTCGCTATCGTCATCACGACGCTTGCGGCATTTCATCCCGCTGTGCAGCGGCGGGTGCGTCTGGCGCTGCTGCCTCGGCTGCCGGAGCGATGGGGAAGCGCGGTGTCGGCAGTCGCAGACGCATCGCTGGCCTTCCGCAGGGAGCGCGGGACGCTGGTCGCGGTCACGGTATTGACAGCGGTCTTCTTCGCGATGCGCATTCTCTGCATCAAGGCGCTTACGCTCGCCTGCGGCGTCGAGATCCCGATCGCAAGCCTCGTGCTCATCATTCCCATTATCTGGATCGTCCTGATGCTTCCCGTGACCATCGGCAACATCGGGCTCCAGGATGCCGGCTACGTCGCCCTCATGGGCCTGATCGGCGTCGGCGCGCCGATCGCGGTCAGCGTGTCGCTGCTCGAGCACGTGATCACGCGGCTCGTGTGTCTGCCGGGAGCCTTCCTGTTCGATACGCTCGCGCTAAGGAAGCGGCAGACCGTCGAATAGGACGCGTTGCCCCGCGACGACCGCTGGCGGCGGGTCACAGCGCGGTGGGTTGATCGCAAGCCAGATCGATAAATGCTCTGACTTTTGGAGTCAAATATCGGCTTGACGCAAACACAGCATGAATTGGCGCCGGTGTCCGCGTCCAACCCGGAAGAACTTCGATGAGCGTGCGCTCGCCGACGAAAGGCGTCGCTTGAAAACGGGGGAGCAAGGCAATCCCCAGGCCGCCGACAGCCGCATCGCGCGCGCCGACGTGGTTGTTAACCACCAGTCGTGGCCGCGCTTCGATGTCGATGTGCTCGCCTGCCTTCACCAAATGCCAAACGGGAGGCAGCGTCGCGACGAACATGATCAGCTCGTGTGAGGGAAGCTCTTCCGGGTGATCTGGACTACCATGCGTCCGCAAATACTCTGGGCTCGCGTAAAGGGCGTAGGTTATTTCCCCGAGCGGCCGGGCGGACAGGCTCGAATCGGCTAGTCGCCCGATACGGATCGCCAGGTCGAACCCCTCATGGATCAGGTCGACAAGCCGATCGCTGAAATCCGCCTCGACGCGGACCAGAGGATGCCGTTCCAGGTAGGCTCTGATCCATCGGTTCACAACGAGAAGCCCGAACTCCACGCCGCACGTCAGTCTCAGAATACCCTGTGGCTCAGCATGCGTGCGCTGGATCGCCGCTTGCGTTTCATCGAGCGCGGAAAGGATGCCGACCGCCCGCTCGTAAAGCTCCCACCCGACCTCCGTCACCGCGAGCGACCGCGTGGATCGCTGTAGGAGGCGGACGCCTAGCCTTTTCTCCAGCCGGCTCACGACGCGGCTCGCATGTGCCTTCTGAGTTCCCAGAGCGCGAGCAGCTCCGGTGAAGCTCCCCGTCCGGACGACAGCAGCGAATACGGTCAGTTCCTCGACGGATATTGTTGCCGACATAGGCAACAGTGTGTCGCATTCAGGCTTGTTTATCCAGATCCGGCGCGCGCCTAGTCTGATGGCACCGCAAGCGTTTTCCGAGGAGTCTGGAATGATGAATCTTTCCGGAAAGATCGCACTGGTTACCGCGTCTTCCCGCGGCATCGGACGGGCGATCGCCAAGAGGCTGGCCAAAGACGGCGCGCTCGTCGTCATCAACTACGCGGGTAATACCGAGGCCGCCAATTCGCTGGTGACCGAAATCGCCGCGATCGGCGGAGAGGCCATTGCGATACAGGCGAAACTCGGGTCGGCGTCCGAGACGGACAAACTATATGCGCGCTTGGGAAGCGAGCTGAAAAGTCGGGCCAAACCGATGCAGCTCGATGTCCTGGTAAACAATGCTGGCATCGGCCACTTCGGTAAGCTATCGGACGCGACCGAGCAGAATTTCGACGACGTGTTCGCAGCAAATGCAAAGGCGCCATTTCTGGTGACCAAATCCGCACTGCCGTATCTGGCGCCTGGGGGCCGCATCATCAACATTTCGAGCGGCGCATCAAGACGCCCCGGAGCGCTGTTTGGTCTTTACGCGATGGCCAAGGCGGCGGTCGATGCCATGACGCTGGCCCTGGCTGCGGAGCTCGGTCCGCGAGGCATCACGGTCAACACAGTAGCGCCCGGGTGGACCGCGACCGACGCGAACGCCGGCGCCAGAGACGACGTTGCGACGGTCCGCAATGTCGAAAGTCAAACGGCCCTCGGGCGATTGGGTATGCCGGAGGATATAGCGCGTGTCGTAGCCTTCCTCGCATCGGAGGATGGCGGCTGGGTTACCGGCCAATATATCGAAGCGAGCGGCGGCTTTAAGTTGCTCTAGCGAGGCGCGCCTCGATGGCTGATCGCCGCGCGGCGATTCTTGCTTTCGGCACGTTTCCGGCCAGCACGGACGCATTCGTCGTCGCTGGCATTACCCGTGCCATCCGTCTCCCGCAGGAGACATGGAATCGGATCGATTAAGCAGCCATTCAGCTCTGCCCGCTAGGATGCGAGAGCGCGATCTGAAGCGCGACACGCTCATATTTTGTCAAATCAATGGCGCGGCATCGTCGACGAACATCGGAGGGCGACGCGGCAGCAGGACGATGGCGATGGCAGAGCGTCTGGTTGGGTTAGTTCCTACAACAGTTTACGGTGAACGCTATGAGACCCTCGATTTTCCGCGCTCATTTCCGGCAATCGGCGCGCTTGGTCACCGCGGCTTGCTTTGCTGTGCCTCTGCTGGCGGCATGCGGCGGCAGCATCGGATCTTCTTCCTCGACGCTGAACCTCGGCATCACGGACGGGCCGGTTGATTCGGCGAGCTCGGTGGTCGTCTCCTTCACCGGTGTTGAGCTGCAGCCGAGTGGCGGCGGCCAGTCGATCACCATCAATTTCAGCTCGGCCAAGACCATCGATCTGGTGCAGGAGCAGAACGGCAACGCAGCGTCGCTTCTCAGCGGGCAGTCCGTGCCTGCCGGCAATTACGATTGGATCCGGCTGATGCTCAATATCGCCGCGGACGGCACGGCAGCCAATTCCTACATCGTGATCAACGGCGCACAGTATCCGCTGATGATCCCGAGTGGCGCCGAGACGGGCCTGAAATTGGTGCAGGGCTTCACCATGACGGCCAACCAGGTGGCCGATTTCACCATCGACTTCATGCTGCAGCAGTCGCTCACCGCCCCGCCGGGCCAGACCAGCGGCGGCACGCAGGATTACATCCTGAAACCGGCGCTGCGCCTCGTCGACAATGTCCAGGCAGGAACGATCAGCGGTACGGTGGCACTCTCGACCCTGCAAAGTAACTCCACATGCCTCAGCGGCTATTCGGGCAGCGGTCCGCTGCCGAACGCTCACGTGTATGTCTTCTCCGGCACCGTGACGCCCTCCAGCGGCCTCACTCCAGTGGTAGAACCTGAGATCACGCTGTCGTCCTCGGGCAGCTATTCCTACAGCCAGCCGTTCCTGCTCGCCGGCGGCTATACGCTGGCGGTCGCCTGCACGAGCACCTCCAATACAGGGACGAGCACGGTGGCGTTCTTGCCCACAGCGGGCATGACTGCCACCGTGGCCACCAATCAGACTGCTACTGTAAATTTCTGATACACCGGTGACCCGGGCAGGCCCCTGATCGGAAATTTCCCGGTTGGGGAATCTTGCATTGCGAAGCTGAGCTCCAACCACCGATTCATTGCTGGACCGGTTTGCTTGGCCTACCGTCGCTAAGCCTTTGGTATTTATGGTGGTATTTTAATCGAGCTGTTGCTGCGGATTGCAGTACGCGCCGGATTGCGCATTACGCTCCAGACGGGACTCATCCCGCAGGAAGCCGGGGCGTTCGTTTCTGCCGGCCGGTCCTCCTCGGCCCGTGCGTTCCCGTCGAAAATCGCCGCCCGCACTCATGCCTCGCTAACGGAATCCCTCCGGGAGCTGACTCCCGCACAGAGACTCGAGGCTTTGTCGAGCACAATCAGCTGGCGAGCGAGCTGCGTGAGACGGGTCGTGCCGCCCAAGCACCGCCCAGGACTTATGCGTCGCTCAGGCGGTGAGAACCAGTAAGGGCGGCCAGTCCGCCCTCCTCCTCCTCGATGTCGTCGACATTCTAAGACGCGAGAAGGTCGACTACGCGGTCATCGGCGCCTTCGCTCTTGCTGTATTTGGAGTGGTACGCGCGACCACCGACGTCGATGCTCTACTCTTCACGACCCCGGGTCGCCTGGCGAAACTCGAAAAGGCATTCAAACGGGCTGGCTTCGGCACTGAGCTCCGTACCGCAGACGCAGACAACCATGTCTCGGGGATGCTCGTCCTCAACGATAATTTCCGCAATCACGTGGAATTGCTAGGGGGTGACCCGACCTGCACACCAATCTGATGCACTCCCTTACGTTAACGTATAAGCTACCCCTCCTCGCGGCCATGCGGTCGTCTCGGGAGGTTACAAATGCCGAAGTTGTCTGTTGCGGCCAGAATGACTGCATCGTCCGCCGTGGCTCTGACGCTGACGCTGCTCGGCGGGTGTGCCCAGCAAACCCCGCTGTTGAATCAGCCGTTGGCGTGGACGCCGACAAAGGCGCTCGATTTGGGCATCACGCAAACCCTCAAAGGCACGCCGGCAGCGGTACGGATCGAAGCTTTCAACGACACGGCATCCGATCCCAAGCTCGTTGGCGAAAACATCGAGCAAGCCACTCCCAGGCTGGTGACCACCGCCGATCCGGTGGGAGCATTCGTCACTCAGCATCTGCAGCAACTGTTCGCGCAGGCCGGCTATCACTCCGGCGGCGCGGATGCCGATCGAGTGATCTCAGGCGAGGTGAGCAAGTTCTTCGTCAGCGAGAAGGACACCTACTCAGGCAGCGTCGTGCTCAACGTCACCGTGAGCGACCGCACGGGCAAGGTCCTCTGGCAGGGCACCGTGTGGGGCGCGAACCAAACCTTCGGCCGGTCTTATCATATCGATAACTACCAGCAGGTACTGTCCGACTCGCTGATCGACGCAGCGAACAACCTGCTGAAAAATGCCGCGGTACGCGACGCCCTCACGCTGAATAATTGAGACCAGCGATGATTTCGACCACTGGACGGCCTCCCGCCGTAACGCGCATCGTCTTCCGCGCGCTCAGCGCACCTCGAACACCACACCATCACTGTTTGCGCCCCCGTGTTGGGTCGTGCCATAGATGTTTCCGGCACTGTCCATGACCAGCCGCTGTTCACCCGGGTCACTTCCGTAGGTGATGTCGAAGGAGTGCAGGATGGATTCCGTGCCGTCGGTAGCGAGCTCGAATACCGCGCCTGCCCCGAACTGACCACCCTCGAGCGCCGTCCCATAGAGGTTTCCGGCGCTGTCCAGGATCAAATCCGATTCCGGGAAGGCTGCGTCGCTTCCTGAGCCGAAGGAGTACAGCACCGATTCCGTACCGCCGGCACCGAGCTTGAACACGACCCCGTGCCCGTGCGCGCCGCCGCTGGAGGTCGTGCCGAAGAGATCTCCCGTGCCATTCATGACCAGGCCCGAGAATGGAGTTTCCCCGTCTGCCGTACCACCGGCAAAGGAGTACAGGATGGATTCCGCGCCGCCCGCGCTCAACTCGAACACGGTACCCTCGGCATGCGCGCCGCCACTCGAGGTCGTCCCGAAGAGATTCCCGGACCTATCCAAGATCAGCGCCGCATCCGGGGCCGCCCCGTCGGCCGTACCGCCAGCAAAGGAGTGGAGCACGCTCTCCGTGCCGCCGGCGGTGATCTCGAACACCGTGCCGAGTCCCGATGCGCCGCCGCTTTGGGTCGTGCCATACAAATTACCGCTGGCGTCCATGACCACGGCCGCGTACGGATTCGCCCCATCCGTGGTACCGCCCGTTAACGAGTACAGAACGGATTCGGTGCCGGAGGTGCTCACCTCGAATACCGTGCCATCGTCGCGCGGCCCGCCGCCGACGGTCGTGCCATAAAGATTTCCGGCGCTGTCCATGATCAGGGGCGCCGCGGGATTCGCGCCGTCCGCAGACCCGCCGGCGAAGGAGTACAGGACGGTTTCGGTGCCGTTGGCGCTGAGCTTGAACACAGTTCCGTCACCATTCGCGCCGCCGTACTTCGTCGTGCCGTAAAAATTTCCGGCGCCGTCCATGAGCAGACCCGCATCCGGATTTTGCCCGTCGCTTCCCGAGAAGGAGTACAGAAGCTCTTCAGGAGAGTTGCAGGAGACGGTGACATTCGTCACGTTGGCCCAATCGATCGTGCCGTTTTCATTGGCGATCGGGCAGTCGACCCCGGACGGCGGTTGCGCCGTCACGTCGTAGCCGTTGTTCTGCGTCACCTTGGTTGCAAACGTGAATGAACCATTGCTGTTGATGGTCAGCGCATCCCCTCCGTTGTCCAGGAGGGTCACGCTCTCGCCTGCAGTCAGTCCTGAGACGGTGCCGCCCACCGTGAAGCTGGGCGCGGTACAGGACACGACGATGTCTATCACGTTACTGGAGGCGATCGTGCCGGCCCCATTGTTGATGGTGCAAGGGGCACCTGATGTATACGATGCCAGCGTGACATCGTACGCGCTTCCCGAAGGCAGTCGCGCCGGAAACTGGAATCCGCCGTTGCCCTGAAGGATGAGTGAATCCGTGCCGTCATTCAGTAGCCTCACTCCCGCCCCGGAAACACACCACGACGGTGTAGGGAGTGATATCGGGTAGACTCTGCGGAAACGTGAAGGAGCCGTTGCCGTTGAGCGTCAGCATATTCCCGTTGTTGTCGAGAGTTACGCTTTCGCCGGAGCTCAGGCCGGAAAGCGTGCCGCTCACCGTGTAAGCGTCGCCGCCGCCGGACGGCGAGCCGCCTCCGCCTGCGCTCCCCGTAGAAGAGCCGCCGCCGCAAGAAGACAACAGCGAAGCCAGTATCAGCAGCGAGCACGCGCCACCGATCCGCCACCGATCCGAAATGAAAACGTCATGTTTCTCGCCGCCCCTGACCCGAACCCGTTGCAGTCGTTTGCGCCTCTCGTCGGATTATGTCACGATGATAGCGCTACCACTTGTTTGTGTTTCTGCAGCGTACCGGCCGGCCGTCATCGTCAATTGCGAGCACTCTGCCGCGCCAACAGAGGCAACTCCGCGCCGTGGAAATGCGCTCCGATGACTACGAGACCGGCCGCGATGAGGTCCTCCGCCGCTCCAGTATGAGTGGCCGCAAGTGACCGATTAGCGGGCCCGTCAGGCAGCGCCGCTGGCCTTGCCTCCGGCGCAAATCGGCGCCAGACTGAGATTCGCTATTCGTAGAATCTTTCGATAATCGAAATCCAGCCATTCAGGTAGTCACGCCTTACGGAGTCAAGCGGAAATGGAGACCGATATAGAGGTCCCGGTCCTAATCATCGGCGGCAGCCTCGTCGGGCTGTCGGCGGGCCTGCTGCTTGCCAGGCATGGGGTGCGCCCGCTCGTGATCGAGCGGCACTCGGGAACCGCGATCCATCCGCGCGCGGCTCATGCCACGCAGCGGACGATGGAGATCTTCCGCTCGGTCGACCTCGAGACGGCCATCCGTGAGCGCTCCACTGAGCAATTCGTTCAGAACGGCGGTGTCGTCGAGGTCGAGACACTCGTCGGCGGGGCAACCAGACAGTTCATCGCAGATCTGAATGCCGGCATCCGCGACGTGAGCCCGTGCGAGCGCGTGTTTCTGTCACAGAACTCGCTCGAGCCGCTCCTCGCGGAGAGAGCAAGGCAGCTCGGGGCCGAGCTGCGCTTTTCCACTGAAATGGTGTCGCTGGATGAGGACCCGACGGGCGTGACGACGCTGCTGCGCGATCGGCCGAGCGGAACCATCTTCACCGTCCGCTCGCAGTACGTCATTGCTGCCGACGGCGCACACAGTGGCGTGCGACGTCTGCTGGGAATAGGAATGCAGGGACGGCCATCCTTCTCGAAAAGCGTCACCATCTACTTCCGCGCCGACCTGCGCTCGCATCTGGCGGACAAGCAATGGGCGGTCGTTTACGTGAACAATCCGCGCCTGCGTGGATTCTTCCGCTTCGAGAAACCCTTCGACAGCGCCTTCCTGGCGGTCAACACCGCAGGGGATTCCGGACAACCGATTACGGACGTCTCGACGTCTCTCAACTCCGAACGGGCCGTCGATTACGTGGCGTGCGCGCTCGGCTCGAAAGAGATTCCGCTCACGATCGACAGCATCATGCATTGGGAAGCTGCCGCCGAAGTGGCCGAGCGGATGCAGACGGCGCGTGTGTTCATTGCGGGCGATGCGGCGCATGTAATGCCGCCGACCGGCGGGTTCGGCGGCAACACGGGCGTTCAGGATGCGCATAACCTGGCCTGGAAGCTCGCGCGAGTTCTGAAAGGCGAAGCGCCGGCCGCCCTACTCGCCACGTACGAAACCGAGCGCCGACCGGTCGCGACGCTTGCCGTCGAGCAGGCTTACACACGGTACGTCATGCGCACCGATCCGACCCTCGGTCCCGAATTGTGCCAGCCCCTCGTAGGCGACTTGAACATCGAGCTGGGATACGTCTACCGCTCGAGCGCTCTCGTAGACGAAGCTGCCGATGACGGCGCAGCTCACTTGAATCCGCGCGAATCGCGCGCGCGCCCCGGCACGCGCGCCCCGCATCTCTGGCTCGAAAGGCACGGACAGCGCATCTCATCACTCGATCTCTATGGCCGCGGCTTCGTGCTGCTGGCCGGTCCCGAAGCCGGAGACTGGTGCCGCTGCGCCCCAATCGCCGCATCCGAGGAGCGCGTCGCATTGGGCGTTTTTAGCCCGGGCATGGACGGTCTCGAGGATCCGACCGGACACATGAGCGACGACCACGGGATCGAGCGAGACGGCTGCGTGCTGGTGCGCCCCGATGGCTTCGTCGCGTGGCGCGCACGTAACGCGCAAGCCGCCTCGGTTCCGGCAATGAGATCAGTGTTATCCAGGGTTCACGGGCGCAGCTGCTGAGACCTCCCCGGTTTCTCCAGCGCCTCGGCCGGCGCGCAGAATATCGCTGCCGAGGCAGAGCTTGCGTGCTGCCACTGCAAGCCGAATCCAGGACCATGTTCGATCAACCCGGGTGTGCCGCTGCCCACCGGCCATTCTGCGTGCGCCCGCCATAGCCGTAAGCATCTCCGTCCGTCGCGTGGACAAGAACGTAGCTCTCCTCGTGCAGGGGCCCGAGGAGTTCTTGCATGCCCTCGAACGCGGCGCGAACGAAGCGGGTCGTCTCGGTTTTGCTGTTGGTCCCAGAAGTTGCGCGATGTTGTTGGCCGCAACCCGCGCCGGCGTCGGAGTTGCGCCGATGGGGCGGCTTGCCTCGGGAGGGGCTCCGGACAGGGGTCCCGCCCTTGGCCTCCCGCCCCTTCCTGAATCGCAGATCGTGCTCCTGGCGCGCACCGGCTCCGCAACCGTTGCCGGCGCTGTTCGCGCATTGGAAGCCGGCATTCGCGCGAGCCTTCTGTAGCGGTAGTATGCCCGGTTCATGGCCGAGCTCGCCGCCATGCTCTGGCTGCTGATCGCGACGCAAGAGAGCCGCAGGTGCTCCCGCCCGCAATTTCGTAGTATCAACGGCGGGCACCCAAACATCCGCGCCACGAAAGTCCTTCATGAAAAAGCACGTCCTGCTCGCCATCGCGCTCGGCCTCTGCATTACTGCCGCCCGGGCCGGCGACGAATCGCAGACGCCGGATTTCAAGCCGACCGCCGTCACCTCCACGGGCACCGTCAGGGCGGGCGGATCGCACATCGACTATGAGGCCGTGGCGGGCACGCTGCTGGTCCGCGCCGACGGCTCGGACGCGAGCACCGCGCCGGTGGACAGCAGGAACCCGCCGGCTGAAGCCTCGATGTTCTATGCCGCCTACTTCAAGCGCGGCGCCCCGGCGGCGGGCCGCCCGATTACCTTCATGTTCAACGGCGGTCCGGGCTCCTCATCGCTCTGGCTGCACATGGGGGCTTTCGGCCCGGTGCGGGTCCTGAGCGGCGACCACAGCCATACGCCCGCGGCGCCGTACCAGATCGTGAACAACGACGAAAGCCTCCTGGACGTCAGCGACGTCGTCTTCATCGATGCGCCGGGCACCGGCTTCAGCCGCATCCGGGGTAAGGACGCCGCCAAGGCCTTCTATGGAGTCGATCAGGACCTCAACGCCTTCGCGATTTTCATCCGCGAGTTCCTGTCCAAATACAACCGCTGGAACTCGCCGAAGTACGTGTTTGGCGAGAGCTACGGCACCATGCGCGCAGCCGGCCTGTCGCTCGCGCTGCAGAAGGAAAACATCGATCTCAACGGCGTGGTGCTGCTGTCGTGCATTCTCGACTGGGACCTGATGCCGGACGATCCGGAGCTGAACCCCTCGGTCGATCTGCCGTACGTGGTAGCCTTGCCCAGCTATGCGGCCACTGCCTGGTATCACCACAAGCTGCCCGGCCGGCCGCAAGACCTGCGCGCGTTCCTCAGCCAGGTCGAGCAATTCGCCGCCACGGACTACGCGCTGGCGCTGATGCACGGCAACGGCCTGACCCCGCAGCAGCGCCAGGCGATTGCAGACAAACTGCACGCCTACACCGGCCTGCCGGCGGCCTATCTGCTGAAATCCAATCTGCGCATCGAATACGGCGCCTTCCAGAAAGAGCTGCTGGGCGATCAGGACCTGACCACCGGTACGCTGGATACGCGGTTCACCGGCCCGACGCTCGATTCGCTCAGCAAGGTCAGTGAATACGATCCGCAGAGCGCCGCAGTCGGCTCCGCGTATGTTTCGGCGTTCAACTCCTACGTCCGCGAGCGGCTGCATTACGGCCAGGGGGTGTATTACAAGCCCGGCATACCGGTCTATGGCAGTTGGGATTACAGACACCAGCCGCCCGGCGCGCATGCGCCGCTGATCGCCCTGCCCAACGTGCTCCCTGATCTCGCGGCCGCCATGAAGCACAACCCGGACCTGAAGGTGCTGGTCAATGGCGGCTACTTCGACATCTCGACGCCCTATTACGAAGGCTGGTTCGAGATGCACCATCTGCCCATCCCGGCGGCCCTGCAAGGCAACATCGAGTATCGATATTACCAGTCCGGCCACATGGTCTATGTCCACCTGCCCGCGCTGAGGCAGCTGCACGACAACGTTGCGGCGTTCATCCGCAGCACCGAAACTGTCAGTAGAGAATCCGGGGGATAAAGCGGTGCGTATCGCGAGCGCCGGTCATGCGGTTTTTGCGGCAACCGTGATCGCCCTTGGAATTCTCGGCCTGGTCCAGGGCAACTTCGCTCCGATATGGGAAGGGGTGCCCAAGGATTTCCCCACACGCGAAGGGCTGGTCTACCTCTGCGCCGCAGTCTCGCTGATATGCGGAGCCGGCCTCTTCTGGCAGCGTAGCGCCGGTACGGCGGCGCGCGTGCTGTTCGCTTATCTGTTGCTATGGATGGTACTGTTCAAAGTGCCCTCCATTGCCCGCAGCCCGGCGCTGGAAGCCTCCTATCAGAGCTGTGGCGAGACCGCCGTGTTGGTGGCGGGAGCCTGGGTGCTGTATGCCTGGTTTGCCGGCGGTTGGGACCAACGGCAACTCGGCTTTGCCGTCGGGGAAAGAGGCGTGCGCCTCGCGCGGGTGCTCTACGCTCTCGCCCTGATCGCCTTCGGCCTGTCTCACTTCGCGTACCTCAACATGACCGCCCCGCTGATACCCGGATGGCTGCCGGGACATGTCGGCTGGGCATATTTCACGGGCGGCGCCTACCTGGCCGCGGCCGCGGCGGTGCTCTTCGGCGTATATGGGCGCCTGGCAGCAGCGCTGTCGGCGTTGCAGATGGGGCTGTTCACCGTGCTGGTATGGATACCGCCGCTGGTGGAGGGACTGATGAGCACCGGCCAGCGCGGCGAGTTCCCCGTGCAAAGCGAGTTTGTTCTCTCCTGGTCTCTCACCGCTGCGGCATGGGTGGTGGTGGACTCCTACCGTGGCGATCCATGGCTCAGGGCACGCCCTTTGCTTGTGCTCCGGTCAAGTGAGTGATTGGCCAAGGCATCCGCGAGCCAAGGGGCAGTGACGGATGCCGCGTATTCCGAACCACAGGAGGGCATTCATGCGCAAACCGAGCTCATCATCGAAGAACGTGATAGCCGCACTCGTCGCCGCGGCCTTCGGCCTGACAGCCGGACCGGCGCTGGCTCGGGCCGCGTCGCAGAGCGACCAGAGCAACACCACGGCGAGTCACCGGCACGCGAGCAAGAAGAGCGTGCGGCAGCTCACTTCGCAGGTGAAGCAGGAGAACGAGCAGATGCGCGAGAGCACCGGCAAGCTCAACCGCGCGACTGCTCAGCTCAGACACACGACGCAACAGATGAAGCAGACGCAATCGAAGGAGATGCGCGTCGCGACCGCAGAGCATCGGGTGCGCAAGGGTGAGCACATGCAGCGAAGCCACGTGCATTTGCGCAAAACACACCGCGCACACACCACGCCCCCGCCCCGCTAGCTCTGGGACGCAGCGGCCGGCCCGAGTCGATCGGAGCCGGCCGCCGCCATTTTCCGTCAGGCCTGCCGTGCACCCCTGCGGCGCCGCCGGCTCAGTCACTTCGGCTTACCGCAACTCAGCGGTTGCATTTTCCGCGCAAACGGCTCATAATCCGATAAGCAACCTTATGGTTGCATTCAAAATGGAGTAATCATGAGCCACGTCTCAGAGACAGATCGCATCGAGAGGAGCGTCGTCATCAATGCCCCGCGGGAGCGCGTCTGGCGCGCGCTCTCCAATGCCGAGGAATTCGGCAACTGGTTCGGCGTCAGGCTCGTGGGCCAGACCTTCTCACCCGGACGGCCGGCCCGCGGGCCGATCACGGCCAAGGGACATGAGGACAAGATCTGGGAAGCCACGGTCGAGCGGGTGGAGCCCCCTGATCTGCTTTCCTTCCGCTGGCATCCCTATGCAGTCGACCCTGAGGTCGATTACAGCAAGGAAGAGCCGACGCTGGTGACTTTCACACTGCAGGACGCGCCAGGAAATGCGACCACGCTGACGGTGGCCGAGTCCGGCTTCGACAAGGTGCCACCGAGCCGCCGGCTCGAAGCCTTTCGGATGAACAGTCACGGCTGGGGCATCCAGATGGAGAACATCGTCCGCCATGTCGGCTCGTAAGGCGGTCGCCGGAGGGCGCAACGGCGCCCTCCCCTTCGCCCATCGGAGCGAAGCGCTCGCGAGCGTCTTCGCCGCATTGGGCGATCCTACACGTCTCAAGCTGGTCGCCCTGCTCTGCGCCGGAGGAGCCTTCTCCATTGCACAGCTCACGGCAAACACCGATATCACCCGTCAGGCAGTCACGAAGCACCTGCAGGTCCTTGCGGACGCGGGCGTGGTGCGTGACATGAAAGCCGGACGCGAGCGGCTCTGGCAGCTCGACCCCGCGCAGATCGAGGCGGCGAAGCGGACGCTCGAGACCATCGGCCGGCAATGGGAGATCGCCCTCGGCAAGCTCAAGGCGTTCGCGGAAACGACTGATTAAACAATGACCGGGAGCTTGCGAATCCGTTTGCCGGTCGCGGCGTAGAGCGCGTTGCAGAGCGCCGGCAGCACCGGTGGCAACGGCGGCTCGCCGAGGCCGGTCGGCGGATTGTCGGTGATCCGGAAATGAACCTCGACCGGCGGCGACTCGCGCATCCGCAACAGGCCGAAAGTGTTGAAATTCTCCTGCACCACCCTGCCGCCCTCGACGGTGATCGCCTGATGCAGCGCGGCACCCAGGCCATCGAGTATTCCACCCTGCGCCTGGTTGTAGGCACCGGCAGGATTGATGATCTGCCGGCCGACATCGCCCGCCGCCCAGACCTTGTGAACCTTGGGAGTTCCGTCCGGCGCGACGCTTGCGTTGACGACTTCGGCGAAGTAGCCGTAATGGCTGTAGTAGAAGGCGAGACCCATGCCGGAACCGCGCGGCAGCTCGTGACGCCTGCGCCACCCGGACTTTTCAGCGACAAGCTCCAGGACGCCGCGCGCGCGAGAGGTATCGAACGGCGGCTGTGCACGCCCCTTTTGCGGCGGTAGCGGGATCACGCGAGCGGGACCGTACAGATCGAGGCGGAAGTCGAGCGGGTCACGTCCTGCGGCGTGCGCCAGCTCGTCGATGAATGACTCGAACGCGAATGCGAGCGCATTGCCGCCAGGGTTGCGCAACGGGCCGGTCGGCACCCGAAGCTCGATCAGCGACTGAGCGAACAACAGATTGGGAACGAAACCCGCCGGAAAATGCTCCGCCGACAGACCTGCCGCGGAAGCAATCTCGCCACTCTGGCCGAAGGTGACGAAATGGTCGCGGAATGCTCCGAGCCGGCCATCCTCCATGAGCCCCGCCTTGAAGTAGTGGAAGCCCGCCGGCCGGTAGGCGTCATGTTGGATATCCTGGCGCCGGTTCCAGAGGAGCTTCACCGGGCGGCCGGCCATCTTCGAGATCATTGCCGCCTCGACCATGAAATCGTTCTTGAGCCGGCGCCCGAATCCGCCGCCCACCCGTGTCATGTGCACGGTCACCCTGCTCTCGTCCACCCCCAACGTGCTGGCCACCAGCGCTCGGCCCGGCGCGGGATTCTGCGTCGGAGCCCAGATCTCGACGCTGCCGTCGCGCTTGTAATGCGCGGTGCAGTTCTGCGGCTCGAGGTCGACGTGCGCGAGGAATGGATAGGCATACTCCGCTTCCAACACCTTGTGCGCCTGAGAGAAAGCCTTGTGGACGTCGCCGTCGCGACGCACCACCGACTGCGGGTCTTGCCGCGAGAGATGCGCAGCCTGCTGCTCGAACTCCACCGTGCCCTGCCCGGGGGCGGAGCGCGGGTCCCAGACGACGTGCAGCTTATCGAGCGCCTTCTGAGTCTGCCACCAGCTATCGGCGACGATCGCCACACCGTCGACGAGCCCGAGCTCGAAAACGGCATTCGGATCCGACCCGTGGATGATGAAAGCATCGCGCACGCCCGACATCGCCTTTATCGCGGCAATGTTGGCGCTTGCCACCTTGCCGCCGAACACCGGCGCCTTCTGGTACGTGGCGTAGGCCATGCCGGGCAGAACGGTGTCGATCCCGAAGAGCGGCCTGCCTTCTAGAACGAGCGCGCTGTCGACCCCGCCAGTGAATTTGCCGATGATCCGATAGTCCCTCGGATCCTTCAGTTTCACCGTCCGGAGGTCAGGCGCCGGCAGCGCTGCCGCCCTGGCGGCGAGCGAGCCATAACTCAGGTTTCGGCCGCTCGGCCGATGCTGTACCACGCTCTGGCTTGCATCGCACTCCGACGCAGGCACCTCCCACGTCTGCGCCGCCGCGAGGATGAGCATCTGCCGTCCGGCCGCGCCGACCCGCCGCATGGGCTCCCAGTTGAGAGGCGTGGCCATGCTGCCGCCGGCAAACTGCTCACCGTAGATTGGATCCAACAGCGCCTGCTCGACCCGCACCTGCGTCCACTCGGCGTCGAGCTCCTCCGCGATCAGCATGGGCAGGGCAGTCTTCATGCCTTGGCCGATCTCGGGATCCTTGGCGACGATGGTGACGATGCCATCCGGCGCGATGCTGATGAATGGGTTGAGCTCCGACCCGGCTGCCGGTCCGGCCGGAATGGGCTCGCTCGCATTTGCGCTGCGCGGCAGGTTGAGCGTCAAAAGCAGACCACCGCCCGCGGCAAGACCGGTCGTCAGGAAGGCGCGCCGCGAGAGTTGGGTTGCCGTAGCGGCCTCGCCGTCCGAGCCGGCACCCGCGGTTCGCTCGAAAATGTTCGCGCTCCCCATGTCACACCTCCCTCGTGTCGTCCGTCGGCAGCCCCGCAGCCTGCTTGATGGCGGCACGGATACGAGTGTACGTGGCGCAGCGGCAGAGATTGCCGCTCATCGCCTCGTCGATGTCACGATCGTTGGGCTTGGGATTTTTCGTGAGCAGCGCGGTCGCCGCCATCACCTGACCCGACTGACAGTAGCCGCACTGCATCACATCGAGCGCGAGCCACGCCGCCTTCACCCGCTGTCCGACTTCCGTTTCGCCGACGCCTTCGATCGTCACTACCGAACCGCTGCCGACCCTCGATATCGGCGTGATGCACGAGCGCGTAGGCACACCGTCGACGTGCACCGTACAGGCGCCACAGAAGGACATGCCACAGCCGAACTTGGTGCCCTTGAGATCGAGCTCGTCGCGCAGCACCCACAGAAGAGGTGTGTCTGCGGTGACGTCGACGATGCGATTTCTGCCATTCACCGTGATCGAAAAGGCCATGAGGAACTCCCTGGTCAGCGGCATGGAGCTCGGACGAGCACAGATTCTACTTGCGCAGAGCTGCCGCGCCACCGGGACCGGTCCCGGCAGGCTCACCGCCCGGCGCGCAGCTCCGTGGCTCAGCCCGGCAGGCCGCGGCTGAGGATGTATAGATGCAGGTACTTGCGGCGCACGTAGTTCGATTCCACGAGCGCGAACACCAGCCCGCGCCAGCCATCGAGAAAGCCAAGCCTGAGCACGTACCCGCGAAAAAAGCGCCACTGCGGGTTGAGGAGCACTTTACCCAGGCCACACCGCTTGCCGCCTGAGTGGAGCGCCCGTGCCATCAGCTCCGCATAGCGCTGCATACGCTGGTGGTGGTCGCTCAGGCTGCGATAGGAATAGTGCTCGAGGTGGCCCTTCAGCCTGCCCACGCTCCCTGCAACGTGCGTATTCTCATGGATCTCCTGCCCCGCCCAGCCGCCGCGGCGGCGGTCGAAGAGCCGCACCAGCCGGTCGGGGTAGGCGTTGCCGTGGCGTAGAAAGCGGCCGAAGTATTCGGTGATGCGCGGCACGGACCAGCCTGCATGGTCGCAGAAACCGCGCTCACGCCAGCTCTCGATTTCCGCGCGCAGCTCATCGCCCACCCGCTCGTCGGCATCCAGGCAGAGCACCCAGTCATTGCGCGCGGCGTCCACCGCGAACTGCTTCTGCGAGCGATATCCCGGCCAATCCCGCTCGATCACTCGGGCGCCGAGCGCGGCAGCGCGCTCGCGGGTCCCGTCCGTGGAGTGCGAGTCGACGATGATCACCTCGTCGCAGAAGGCGACCGAGCGCACACAGGCCTCGATCCGGTCGGCCTCGTTGAAGGTGATGATGCAGGCCGACAGGCCCGTGCGAATGGCCACGCCGCGCACTCCTCCCGCTCGCCAGGGCAGGATCGCCCGGAGAGACAGTCTATCGCTCAGCCGGACCCGCGCGTGTGAAATCCCCGCCAGAGCTCCAGCCCGTCGAGCGCTCCGGATTTGATGTCGGCGATGAGGCGGCGCGTCCATTCGAGCTCCGCCGCCTCGAGCGCCCAGCGGTACTCCGCCTCGATGGTAAAAAGGCGGGGAAAGCTGCGTTTGGCGAACAGTTCCCGCAGCGACTGCGATTGCGCCGCGCGCACCTCGAGCGCCTGACAGCGCTGCTCGAGAAGCCCCACGGCGTCCTCGGGAGGAAGCACCGGCAGCAGCGACAGTCCCGCCTCGAAGCGTGTGTATTCCTTGGCCGGGCGGCTGAGGAGCTCGCTCAGCCAGTCGATGAGCTCGAGGCGACCAGGGTCGGTGATGCGATAGACCGTGCGTTCCGGCCGGTTGCCCGCGCGCTCGGTATCGTGCTCGGCGATCAGGTCGTGTCTCTTCAGCGACTCCACCACGGCGTACAGCGATCCGTAGTTGAGCTTGATGCTCTCATCCTTGTGGCGCTCGCGCATGGTGCTCGCCATCTCGTAGGGGTGCATCGGGCGCTCGTAGAGGCAGGCGAGCACCGCCAGTGCCAGCGGGTTCGAGACCTTGCGCTTGCTCATGCCGCCACACCCTGACAATCTGGAGGATTCATGCCACACCTCCATTCCGAATGACCCATTGAGAATATTCTATTTAGAATATCCATGCTAAGAACTTCCCTATTCCCCGAATTCCGCGGGGCTGCGGGTCTGCTTAGGTTTCGGTCCTACGCCGGCGCCCGCGCAGAACGGCCAGCCCGCCCAGGAGCAGGGTCATGCCGCCCGCGGTCATGGCCGGATCGATCTCGGGGGCTGCCGCCAGATGCGTCTGATGGCTGATGTAGAGCTGGCCATCGCCGACGCTGTACAGGAAGTCCGCGAAGATCGTGGGACCGGCCGGGGTGAAACCGGAGAGGTCCCAGTCGACGCTGCCGCCGTGCACGGTGCACGTCCCAAAAGCGTCACAGGAGTTCCCAAAATTCACCCCATCCAGTGTCCCGCCGGAATTGAACTCGAGCGATCCGGTGTTGGCCGTGGCCGGGTCGTAGGAGAGTCCGTCCCAGGTGAACGAGAGTCCTGTGAGAAGTCCCGTTCCGGTGACCAGGCCGCCTCCGGTCGGGATGATCGCGCTGTCGAAGGTGAAGGATCCCGATGAGGTCACGTCGGCGAGTGGACCGGCGCCGCCGCCATTGACCGTGAAGTCGTAGGTAATGGATTTTGCATGCGCCGCGAGAGGCGCGAGGAGCACCGCGGCGGCCGCGAGCGACAGGATTTTGCCCTTCATAATTCTTGTCTCCCTTGCCCGATCTATTGTCGAGCCGTCGCCACCGCTGCCGGGCGGCGCTGCTGTGCCTATTCTAACTCCTTCCTGACGCGAGCAACTCGGAAATCATGCGGTTCGGCCGCGCCTCGCGTTCCAACTGCTCATCGGTACATTGACCCGGCGTCTTGTCCGGCCGCCAGCGCAGAAGCCTGGTTCCGTGCCGGAAGCGTCCGCCCGTCACCTGGTCGTAGCAGACCTCCACGACCAATGCCGGCCTGACGGGGCACCACTCGCCGGAGCGCTCATCGCTCCATCGGCTCGGCCCGCCGGGTGCCTTGCCGGTGAATCCGGGACCGCCCTCGAGCCGATGCAGCTTCTGCGTCAGCGCCTTGCGCTCGCGCGCCGCAATGGACGCGGTGAATCCAACATGGTCGAGGAGCCCCTCGCGATTGAACAGCCCGAGGAGAAGCGAGCCGACCTCCCGGCTGCCGCTGCCGAGCCGGTATCCGCCGACGACGCAGTCGGCCGTGCGCAGCCGCTTCACTTTCAACATCGCCCGCTCGCCCGGCACATAAGGACCGTCGAGCCGCTTGGCGACCACACCATCGAGCGCCCCGCCCACACGTGCAAGCCAATCCTCAGCCTCATCGACCGACCATGTATATGGCGTAAGAACGAACCGCCTCGCGTGCCCAGTGTCGAGCGCAGCAAAGAACCGCTCGAGCGCCGCTCGCCGCTCCCGCAGTGGCCGCTGCATCTGATTGGCTCCGCCGACGCCGAACGGCATGTCGAACAGCACCAGCCTGGCCGGTGTTTCTGAGGCCAGTCGCGCAATCCGGCTCGCCGCCGGATGCAACCGCATCTGCAGAGCCTGGAACGACAGGGTCTTGCCGTTCGGAATGACGAGCTCGCCGTCGACGACGAAGCGCCGCGCAGCGAGCGCACTCATCGCGGCCAGCATTTCGGGGAAGTAGCGCGACAGGCTTTTGCCGGAGCGCGCCTGCAGCTCGACGCGCGCGCCGTCGCGAATCGCCAGGCAGCGGAACCCGTCCCACTTCGGCTCGTACTGCCAGCCCGCATCCCGCGGCAGCCCGGCGACAAGCCGCGCCTCCATGGTCTCGATGTGCCGCGGGATCGCGGCGGGTCGACTCTTTGATGCCGCCATCGCGCTGACCGCGGGCCGATTGCCTGGGTGCCGCTGAGCGCAAGAAGCGCTCCCGCCGCGACCGAGGTCTCACCGCGCATGAAGCCGGAACCCCGGGGGCTGCCTGCAACTCGCCAATCGGACCCGATCAGTCGATGTTCGCTTTGATACCTACGTAGTACGTCCTGCCCATCACATCGTAGCTCGCCGCATCGGTCAGGAGCGGCGCGCCCGCGACTCGCGGCGGCTGCTTGTTGAACAGGTTGGTGAGACCGCCCGTGAGCTGAATCTGCGGCGTCACCTGATAGCTCACGTCCAGATCGAAGTAGCTGTAAGCCGGAATGCCCGGATCGCCGCTGCCCGGCCCGTCCATCAGATCCTGCATTGCGGCGATATAGCGCCAGTGCAGGCCCGCGCCGACAGGTCCCACCGTGTAGCCGAACATGGTGTTCGCCTTCCACTTCGGGTGCGACAGGTCCGAAACGCTCGTGCCGTCCGCCTGCATGGCCGTCTGCGTATCGCCGATCGAGCCGGCAAAGTCGATGTTCGGCACTCCCGGCACACCGGAAATCTGCAGCGAGTGCACGTACGACACGTAGGTCTGCAACCTGACCCGGCCGGCATTCTGCGGCAATCCGAGATCGTGCAGGTCGAAGCCCCAGTGTCCCTCGATGTCCACTCCGTCGGTGAGGTACGAGCCGATGTTCAGCGAGAACTCCCGCGCCAGGACGATCGCGCCGGAGCCCGGATCGCGCGTGATCTGCTGACAGTAGAAGTTGCTGTCGGAGTAGCTCGGGTTGCTGCCGCCGACATCGTAGCAGTTCTGGACGATCGAGTTCAGCGTCACGCCGGCGACCGCTCCGTCGATCTTGATGTGGTAGTAGTCGAGGGACGCACCCAGGTCCCGTGCCATCGGCGCATCGAACCGCGGAGTCAGCACGAAGCCCAGCGAGTACGTGTCGGCCACCTCGGGCCGCAGCTTGGTATTGCCGGTGAAGATGCCATTCGCCGACTGCAGGCCGTAATCGAAGCTGGGGGATGCGGCAGCCGCCGACTGCGCCGCGCACAGAGCCGTCACCTGCGCCGCGTTCGGCCCCGTGCGGTAAGGGCTGTTGTAGTTGCAGGGATCGACGGTCAGCGAATCCTGCGCCTGAACGGTCGGGTTGTAGAGATCCTGCAGGCTGGGCGCACGGAACGCCCGCTCGAAGCCGCCGCGGAAAGCCACGGCATTCGTTGCCTGCCAGTGAAGGTCGGCTTTCCAGGTGTTGGCGCCCCCGAACAGGTCATACTGCGAATGGCGGCCCGCCACGTCCACCGAAACTTCCTTGGCGAACGGTTTGTCCGCGAGGAGCGGCGCGCGCAGCTCGACATACACCTCGCGCACGTTCTGCACGCCGCCTGCCGAGGTGATCAGATCGTAGGACGGCGAGATGATATTGGCAGGGAAATTCGTGGGCATCACGTTGAACGCCGGATTCAGCGACGGATCGGCTTCGTAGTCGAAGCTGTCGCCGCGGTAGTCTGCGCCCAGGGCGAACTTGAGGTAGCCCGCCGGCAGTTTCCACAGATTGCCGCTCAGGTCGGCCTCGAAGTACTTCTGCGTGAGCAGGTTGTCGTTCTTGGCCGTGCCGGTGGCGTACTCCAGGCAGCCCTTGCTCAGCGGCTGCCCGCCGAGCGGATTCCAGGCATAGCCGACGCAGTTGCTGCCGCCCGCTCCCATGAAATTGGCCGTGCCGTAAAGGATGTTCGCGAGCGCCGGAAAGTTGATGTTGTTGCGCTCGTCGTTCTCCATGTGCGTCTGGCCGTAGGAAGCGAATACGTTCCAGGCGAGGGACGTGTCGCCGATGCCGCCCTTGAGCCCCGTGGTGAACTGGTAGTCGTTGTAGAGGAAGCTCTCGATGCGCGGCCCCATGCTGGTCGCCCAGTCTTCCATGTGGATGGTGTGGCTCGAGCCCACGCCGGCGCCCACCGGCACTCCCGCGGCGTTGAGAATCGCGCTCAGATCCGCATTGCCGTAGACGAAGGGATTGTTCGTCGGAACGTAGAGGAACTTGCCCGGACCCATGTAGCCCGCGGCATTGACGTCGGCGGACGTCGAGTGCATGAAGTTGACCTGCCCGTACGCCTGGATGTCGTCATTGATGTTGTACGTCACCCGGGAGAACAGGTTATAGCGCTGCAGCGGGGTCTGCACGTAAAAATAAGGGCCGAGGTAGGATTCGACTGTGGTGCAGTTCGGCGTGATCGCGAGGCCGGTGACCTTGCCCACCGGCCCGCGGTAGTTCTGTACGCAGTTGCCGGGGTCCTTGGTCGTGAACAGCGTGCCATCACCGTTAATCCCGAGATAGCCGCCGTAATTTCCGCTCCCGGAGACCGAACCGCCGTACTGGGAGAGCACCGAATCGACCGCGGAGACCGGGATGGTGGCGCCGAGCTCGCCTGCATTGAAGATGGCCTCCGGCCCGCGCGCCACACCGCGGTTGAAAATCGCGTGATTCGAAAAGAACGAGCTCTCGGCACCGGTGATCGCGCCGCGCTCGCTGTACTCGAGATCGACGACCGCGTTGCCCTTGTCATGGTCGAAGTTACCGCCCATCAGCACGCTGACGCTGTTCTCCGGCCCGAAGCCGTTGGTGGTGGCCCCGTGCTGATAGGAGAGCTGGATGCCGTGGAAGTGCTGCCGCAGCCGGAAGTTGACGACTCCCGCCATGGCATCGGAGCCATACACCGCCGAGGCGCCGCCGGTGATCACGTCCACTCCCTCGATCATCGCCATCGGAACGACGTTGAGGTCGACCGCGCCGTTGGGATTGGTCGGCACCATTCGCTGCCCGTCGAGCAGCACCAGAGTCCGCTCGGGACCGAGTCCGCGCAGGTCGGTGTAGGACTGGCCACCCTGGAACCCGGTCGCGCCCTGTACGTCGCCCACCTCGGTCTGGCCCTGGGCGGCGGCGAACTGCGGCATCTGGCCGAGTGCCGAATCGAGCGAGACCTGGCCGGCCGAGGCGATTTGCGCAGCGCTCACGCCCACCAGCGGGCTGTCGGACGTATAGCTGCGGCTCGCGATGCGGCTGCCGGTGACCACGACCTCAGTGAGCGCCGGCGAGGCGGCGGCCGGTGCCGCTTGCGGAGCAGGCGGATCGGACGCGGGATCCGCAGCGGCGGCAGGCGGATCGGCTGCCGACGGCGGGTCGGAGGCCGCAGGCCCCGCTTGCGCGACGCGCATCAGGGATTGGCTGGCCGCGTCGGTGCTCGCCTGCTGGCGGCGGCGGATCATCAGCGCGCCCGAAGGCGAGCGCTCCACGACGAGCTGCGTGCCCGCGAGCAGCCGGCTCAATGCGTCATCGGCAGTGAAATCGCCCACCAGCGAGGTCGAGCCCGCGCCGGCTACCACGGATTCCGTGAAGATGACATCCTGCCCGCAGATCTGCGCGTACGTCCGCAGGGCCTGCGAGAGCGGCTCGGGAGTGATGTCGAAATGAAAGAGCTGCCCGTGCGCTGCGGCGGCGGAGGCGCCGAAGGCGCCGGCGGTGGAGGCGAGGATCGCGGCTACGGTAATGGAGACTCGGGAAGCCCCGCGGTGTGCGCGGCGCCTGGTGGCAACAGACATTCTCAACCCCCTCTTGAGCGATGCTCGTTTCGCCCCGTTATGTACGGGGCATTCAGGGGTAGAGACGCCACCTGCCGCGAAATCCTCCTGCTTTGGCGAAAAAACAACGCCGGAGCTGAATTCCGCTTCAGGAACCAGCTTCGCGGGCGGGCGACGCGGTGTGGTAAATGAGCACCACATCGCCATCGGGACGCTCGTGCGCCCTGACCGCGAGGTATGCCGAGATGGTGCTCACGAACCCGTCGACATCGCCCTCGTGGAAGACACCACTGATCCGCATGCTTCCTGCGCGGTCGTCTCCGATGATGATGTGTCGTGGGCCGTAGCGGTTCATTCGCTGCACGACGCTCGCAAGCGGCTCGTTGTCGAAGACGATCTCGCCTCTTTCCCACGCCGTGACGCGCTCGATGTCGACATGGCTCACCCGTGGCGCATCGCTCGGGGACATCACGAGCTGCTCGCCGGGATCGAGATAGATGCGGCCCATCGCATCACCGGCAGCACTGGCGGCAAGCGATTCGGCGCCCGCGGGGGTAGTGGAGCCAGACCCCGCGGAAGTGGCGTCGGGGATCCACGGAATCGTCGGCGCGCTCCGGGGCAGCACTACGACATGCCCTTTGAGCAGAGTCACCAGGAGCTTCGGCCCGAGAAGGTCGACATCGAATGCCGTCCCGGTCGCAACGACCTTGTGGCCTTCCGCGGTCACCGAGAAGGGCCGCGTGACGTCATGGGCAACGTCGAATCGCGCCTGCCCCCGAACCAGAGTCAGTGAGCGCGAATCGGTGGTATAGCGGACCCTGACCTCGCTGCGCGAGTCGAGCGTGATCTGCGAGCCATCGGCCAGCGTGACGACCCGCCTCTCGCCGAATCCCGTCCGGAACATATCCGGCCGGTGCTGCTGCCAGAAAAGGAATGCCCCGGCTGCAAGCACGGCGGCGGCCGCGGCCGCAAGCATCGCGGGACGCCGGAATCGTTTCGGCCACCGGAGGTTGCCGCGAATCGCATCGTGCGCATGCACCAGGGCGGCGCGCCGCAGCTGTATGACACCGGGCGCCGTCGCCTGCTGGCCCAGCACATCCCAGGGCGCCTGCACGCAACGCCACGCCTCACGGTTGCGCGGGTCCTGCGCGAGCCAGGCGGAAAACTCAACGCCATGGAGGTCGGCGGATTCCGCGAGGCGTGCACGCCAGGCGGCAGCCTGCTCCAGTCGCTCCGGCTCGATCCCGCGTGACATCACCGGCCGCACCTCCGTGCAAGATGCACCACGGCGCGCATGACGTGCTTTTCCACGGTGCTCTGTGCAATCCCGTAGAGTGCCGCGATGTCCTTCTGCTTCATGTGCTCCAGCCGAAAGAGTACGAACACATTGCGCGTCAGCTCGCTGAGCTCGTTCAGCGCCTGCAGCACCTGTGCCAGAGAGGTCTCCCCATCGAGAACACGCTCCGGCGAGCGCTCGTCGACGAGCGCCTCCCCAACCTCGCCTGCCGCGCCCTCCTCCATCGCCGCACCCGCGACGGTCGGATGCCGCACCGCATGCCGCCTCGAGTCCTTGAGAAGATTCGCGGCGACTTTGAAGACATAACTCTCGGGGTGCTCGATCACCTCGCCCTCGGAAGCACGGATGACGCGCAGCAGTGCATCCTGCACCAGATCCTCCGCCTGGGCGCGATCCCTGACACGGCGCAGAAAGTAGCTGAGAAGCGGCGCGGAGAAGCGCGCAGCCAGATGGTTTGCCGCCGGCGGCGCGATGACTTTGTCGGTGAGTGGGTTCATGCGGACAGGGCTGGCTCTCGTGGTAACCCTATCACGACCGCCGCACGAAATGGAACGGCATGTACCGGCAGCACCGCGCCGACCCGCGGACCGGAGGTTTTTGCGGTCTGCGGCGTCTTACTCTCGGATGCGACCCAGCTCTTCGACCAGCACGCGCATGTTCTCGGAGTAGTCCACCGGCACCGCGATGAGGTGCATGCCGCCGGCCGCGAAGGCCGCCTCGAGCGCCGGGGCGAGGCCATCGGCGCTTTCCACGCGTGCGCCCTTCATCCCGAAGGCCGCGGCGTAAGTGACGAAATCCGGGTTGCCGAAGGTCATGCCGAAATCGGGGAATCCGTCGGCGGCCTGCTTCCAGCGGATCATGCCGTAGGCATTGTCCTCCAGGATGAGGACGACGAGATTCAGCCCGAGGCGCACCGCCGTCTCCAGCTCCTGCGAGCTCATCATGAAACCGCCGTCGCCGCAAACGGCGAGCACACGCCGGTCCGGATGGAGCATCGAAGCCATCATGGCGGAGGGCAGCCCGGCCCCCATGGTGGCGAGGGCGTTGTCGAGCAGGAGCGTGTTGGCGACGCGGGTGCGGTAGTTGCGTGCGAACCAGATTTTGTACATGCCGTTATCGAGGCACACGATGCCATCCTCCGGCATCACCTGACGCACGTCGTGCACGATCCGCTGCGGTGTCAGGGGATAACGGCGCTCCGTGGCCCGCTCGGCGAGGCGCGCCAGAATGCGCTCGCGCAGCGGCAGCAGCGCGTCGGCCCGCGGCAGCCTTCCTTCCAGCCGGTCCGCGAGCAGCGCGAGGCTCGGACCGATGTCGCCGATCAGCTCCGCGTGCGGGAAGTATACTTCTTCGACCGTTGCCGGAAGATATCCCACGTGCAGCACGGTGGGCCCGCCGGGCCCCATGAGGAAGGGAGGCTTCTCCACCGTGTCGTGGCCGATCGAGATGATGAGATCGGCGCGATCGACGGCCTGGTGAATGTAGTCGCGCGCGGAGAGCGCCGCCGTGCCCATGTAGAGCCCGGACCCGCCCGCCACCGACCCTTTGCCCATCTGGGTGTTGAAAAACGGGATCTTGACCCGCCTGATGAAGTGCGACAGCCCGTCGGCGAGGCGCGGACGGCTCGCCACGGCACCTAACATCACCAGCGGGTATTGCGCTCCCCGGATGAGCTCCGCTGCCCGGTCGAGCGCCGCCGGCTGGGCGACCGGCAGGGCGGTCGGATGCGGCGGCACGAGGGGCACATCAGGCGCCTCCTCGGCCGCAACATCTTCCGGCAACTCTAGGTGCACCGGTCCCGGACGCTCGAGGTGCGCCATCCGGAATGCTTCCCGCACCATCGAGGGGATGGTCGCCGTGCCGACGATGCGGTGCGCCATCTTCGTGAGCGGCGTCATAGTCGAGACGATATCGACGATCTGGAATCGCGCCTGCTTGCGACTCAGGACGCCTTTCTGCCCCGTGATCATGACCATCGGCATGGCGCCGAGCTGCGCATACGCAGCGCCGGTGGTCAGATTCAGCGCTCCGGGCCCGAGCGTCGAGAGACACACGCCCGCCTGGCCAGTCAGCCGGCCGTGAGTCGCCGCCATGAACGCTGCCGCCTGCTCGTGGCGCGTCAACACCAACTCGATGCTCGAGCGGCGAAGCGCCTCGACGACATCGAGGTTCTCCTCCCCGGGGACGCCGAATATCCGCTTCACGCCCTCGTTCTCGAGGGCCGCCACCAGCAGTTGCGCACCGCTGCGCGGCTCCGTCCCTGCGCGCCCTTTGGGCCGGCTGCCGCCGTCTCCAGACGATTTTGTCATATCTCTCTCCTCAACCCGTTGCGAACAGCCGGTCGGCGACGAACGGATTGGTACTGCGCTCCGCGCCGAACGTCGACATCGGCCCGTGCCCCGGCACGAAGCGCACGTCATCACCGAGCGGAAAGAGCCGCTCGCGGATCGATCTGATCAGGGCATCATGGTTGCCGCGCGGAAAGTCCGTGCGGCCGATCGAGCCGGCGAAGAGCACATCGCCCACCCACGCGCAGCGCTCCCCCGGATGAAAGAACACCACGTGCCCGGGCGTGTGCCCGGGGCAATGGAGTACCTCGAGTGTCTGCCCGCCCACGGTGACCCGGTCACCGTGCTCGAGCCAGCGGTCGGGCTCGAACGAGCGCGCCGGCGGAAAGCCGAACATCGCGGCCTGCTGCGGCAGCGCCTCGATCCAGAACCGGTCTTCGCGCTGCGGCCCTTCCACCGGCAATGCCCTGGCCCGTGCGAGATCGGCGGCCGCCGCGCAGTGATCGAGGTGCGCGTGCGTGAGGAGGATCTTCTCGAGCGTCACGCCGCGCTGCTGCGCTTCGCCGACCACCCGCTCGATTTCACCCCCCGGGTCGACCACCGCGCCCCGCCTGCTGTCCTCGTCCCAGATGAGTGAGCAATTCTGCTGGAAGGGTGTGACGGGGATGATGACCGCGCGCATCATCCTGCCACAATGCCCCAACAGAAGGGATCACCGGGATCCAGGCGCAGGGCCGACTCCGCGGTCACGTGCGCGCGCCCGGTGATCGTCGGCACGATCTCGCCCTTGTCGCGATCGTGCCAGCGATAGCTGCCGGTGAACGTGCTGCCGATCAGGCTCTGCTGTACCCATGGCTCGCTTTCCGCGAGCTTGCCATCGGCCGCGAGACACGCCAGCTTGGCGCTCGTTCCGGTGCCGCAGGGGGAGCGGTCGTAGGCGCCGCCGGGACAGAGCACGAAGTTGCGGCTGCTCGCGCCGCCGGAAGGCGGCCCAAAGAGCTCGACGTGATCGACCTCGGGAAAGCCCTGCTCGTTGACCGCGCGCCGCACGCGAGCGGCAAAGCCCGTCAGGCTCTCGAGATTGCCGAGCGTGATATCCAGGACCTGCGCTTCCGTCAGGAAAAACCAGTTGCCGCCCCACGCGACATCACCGCGGATCTCGCCGAAGCCCGGCACGGAAACGACCGTGTGCCGCGCTTTTCGGAAGCTGGTGACGTTTGCCACATCGATGCGCCCGTCTGCATGCAAACGCGCGTCAACCGGCCCAACGGGCGTGTCGATGCGGATCGGCCCCGGCTCGCAGCGGCCCATGGCCGCAAGGGAAGCGACGAGCCCGATCGTGCCGTGTCCGCACATGCCGAGATAGCCGACGTTATTGAAAAAAATGACGCCGACCTGACAATCGCGGCGGTGAGGCCGGCAGAGCAGCGCACCGACGATCGTGTCCGAGCCGCGAGGCTCGTTGACGATTGCCCGCCGATACCGGTCGTGCTGCTCCCGGAAGCGGCTCAGCCGCTCCGCCAGCGGCCCGTCGCCGAGCTCCGGCCCCCCCTCGACGACGAGCCGTGTGGGTTCGCCTGCGGTGTGCGAATCGATGACGCGAATGGTGTCGGGGCGCGCGGGGGGCATGCCCCTATGCTAGCGCACCGCATCCCGGGGCGCTTCCATTCGTGCCCCGCCGCCTCAGCGGGCGGCGGTCAGCCCGGACCGCGGTCGTAATCCGACTCGGAGTACCGGCTCGGCCCGGCGCCTCCCATGTCATCCTCGACGTCGAGATAGGCTTGGGTTACGGGCTGCAGGTCGTGCCTCGCCTCCTCGTCGTCCGAGTGCTCCACATCGTCCCGCAGCGAGTGATAGCTGCGCGACAGCTCATCGAAAGACGCCTTGAGATCGGCATTATCCTCGTCACGATTATCCGCGTCCTCGACCGTGCGGCGGAACTCATGTGCCCGGTCGGCGAAATCCCGCGCATCCTCCGTGTAGCCTCTGTTCTCGGAGTATCCGTGCGGCGCCTCCTCCGCGTCCTGCGCGAACGCCTGCGCATTCTGATCCAGCCTGTCGGCGGAGCGATCGAGGCCCCCATGTCGCGTCGTCGCGCAGCCGGCAAGCGCAATCGCCATGAGCGAGGCCGAAAGCCACCCCGCTCTTGCCGCAGTCATCATAAGCTTCTCCTCGGCCTCTGAGGCCACAACATTGCCTCTCTGGCCAACGCCTTTGCGCATGGCCGGGTTCCCACGCGATCGCGGCGCGGCTGTGTCAGCGCCCGGCGACAGGGCGCGACGGTTCCGTGGATTCCTCGGTGATCGGCAGATCGAGATAGCCGCCGCGCAGCAGGCCGAGCTTCAGGGGCGTGCGCCCGGCCGCGATCGACTCAGCGCTCACGGCCCTGCCCGACCCGTAGTTGATCTCCCGGTCGGGAAGCTTGCTGACTCTCAACACCATCACCAGGCGAGCGCCCGACTCGACGCGCACGGCCGTGATACGCCGGCTGCCGAAAGCCAGCCACTCGGCCGCGCCCGGCGCGAGCAGCCGGCGCCGGGCAGGATCGCGCAGGTAGCTGGCGCGAAATTCCTCCGCGGGCTCGAACAGATGGAAATAATTGCCGTCCGGCAACAGCTCATACAGCGCTATGGTGAGATCGAGGTCGTGTTTGTTGACCCGCACGTGCAGCCGGCCGCTGAAAGGGCCGGCGATCTCGAGTCCCCCCGGCAGCGGTCCGCTCACGAACGCGAAGCCGTTCTCCACCGGCACGCTGCCCGTCATGAGGCTCCGCGGCTCCGGCTCCGTGCCATCCTTGCGGCGGGCGAGATTGATCGTCAGGTGAATGACCGCGCGGCTCGCCGGCTCGCGCGGAGTCAGCAGTCCCGAGCCGCTCCCCGGCTCCGGAGCGAGGTAGAGCCGCACGCGATCCCTGGCGAGACCGTCGAGAGCAGCGGCGTGCTGCCACGTGTTGGCGCCCATTACTTCGACATTCACGCGGTCCGAGAGCAGCGCCGGCTTCGAACCGTGGAGGAAGAGATACGCGAACCACTGCAGCTCGGTGGCGCGCAGGTCGATTACCGCCGCGGGGTCGGTGCGGTAACCGCGCACGAAGTCCTGTGCTCTGCCCTCCCGCATCTCGTCGCGGTCGTACGGTCCTGCGAGCAGGATCTGGTCTGCGTGGGTGTCGTGCGCGTAGTGCTGGCGGAAGTAGAAAAGCGCTCCCGCCTCACCCGCGGTGTAGTACCCGGTCATCGACAGGACGGGGATGTCGAGGTGCGCCAGCTCCCCTGCCGAGGGGACCAGCCGCCGCCAGTAGTCATCGTAGGCGGGATGCTCCAGCCAGCGGCGGAAGATCGCGCTTGGCCGGCCGGCGAGCCGCGGCAGGTCGCGGAAGGGTTTGCCGCTCGCATACCACTTCGCATTCACCGCGCCGCACCAGTCCGCGGTGCCCGGCGCCGGCGCAGGTGCGGATGCGCCAGCCGCAGGCGTTGTACCGCCCGGCGTCGCACCCATTGCGCCTCCTGACGCCGGGGTCATCACACCCTCGGACGCCGCGTTCATTACGCTCTCGGAAGCCACGGCATCGCCGAGACCTGCCTGCGGCACCGAGCCCTCGTGCACATCGGGTCCGCCGGCGCCAGCGGTGCTCCCGGCGCTCTCGTCGCGCTCCGCCTCGACGCGTTGCAACCAACAGTACGCGTGAGTCAACCCGATGCCGCCATCCATCGGAAAGTTGACGCCGGGCGCCATGGCATCGGCAGTCGCAGCGGCCTTGAGCTGCGCGGGCAGCTGCTTCATCGCCGCCCAAACGGCGAAGCCGCTGTAGCCATCGCCATACATGCCCACCTGCCCATCACTCCACGGTTGCTTGGCGATCCAACCGATCACCGCGCGCGCGCGCTCGCCCTCCCCCTCGAACGGGATCACCTGCCAGGCACGGCGGCCGGCTGACACCCGCGGCGTGAACGCGACCATGCTGGCGAAGCCATACGCGGCCGCCTCGATTGCATCGTCGTAGCCGCCCGGGGCGATGCGATACTGCAGCAGTGTCGGCAACAGCCCGCTCGAGCTGCGCGGGCGGACGAGCAGCGCAGCTACCTTGCCGTGGCCGCGGGTATCGACGACCACATCGTCCTGAATGATGTAGCGCCGGTCCTGATCGAGGGAGATGAGCCCCGAGGCGATCGGGCCGAAGCTGCGGTAGGCATCGAAGGCGACGAACTGCCAGATGAGCCCGAGCGCCTGGGGCTCGCTGATCCGCGGGTGCCCGCGCAAGCGGTCGAAGCTCGACTGCAGCGCCGCGGCATAGGCGGCCGGCGGCGCCTCGAGCCAGGATTCCACCCGGTATCCGTCCAGGTTGTTGAACACCGGAATGGTCTCCCAGAAAGCGAGATCGAACGCCTGGGCGAAGGGCAGCCGGTACTGCGCCTGCAGGGACTTGGTGTGCGCGTAGAGGTCGAAGACCAACGCCTGATCGACCGGCGGGCGCCGGGGGGTGCCGCCGCGCAAGCCTTGCAGATCCAGCCGCGCCGAGTAGGCGGACTCGAAGTTACCGGCCACGAGCTGCAGGACCGACATGTTGGCCAGGTACTGCTCGCGGTTGTCGTTGCGGTATCCGGGGATGATGCGCGAGGCCAGGTCGCGCATCACGGCCGGCGTCGCTCCGTCGTAGACCGACGTGGGCGCGCGGAACTCCAGGCTCTGCGCCGCCGCGAGCCGCGGCAACAGCACGAGCGAGAGGACGATGCCCAGTGCTCTGCGCATGCGGGCAGACCCTACTGCGCCGGACCCGGGCAGCCGCCCGAGCCGGCCTGGCGGCCTAGCGCCGCGCGCCGCGCCGCCGCGCAGGAAACGAACGCCGCATAGCTCCACGCGAGGTGCTTGGCCGAAGTCTGCTCGCCGGTGCGCTGATCGAACTGCTCTGACATGTCGCCGCTTTCGGGGATGAAGGCGCGGACCGTCTCGAGGTACCGGTTGCCGCGCGCGAGCAGCGCATCGCGTCCACCGCCGCCCCTGGCGGCGCGAAAGCACAGCTCGGCGGCCGCCAGTGTCGAGAAGTAGTAGGCGCCGCCGGAATAATAGCGGTCGCCGCGATAGCGCCCAAGCGCCGGCCCGCGCGCCGCCGGGCGGCTGTGATTGATGGCATAGTCCGCCTCGAAGACGCTGTCGAGCACACCGAGCGTCGCGTGAATCCGCGGATCGCACACCGAGTGGGTGGCGTACTCGTCGGAGGCCTGCAACACCGCCAGGACGACGGCGATGTCGAGCTCCTTTGCGGAGGCCTCACCCGATTCGAGCAACCGCGAGCGGTAGTAGCCGCGGTCCGCCAGCCAATATCCGTCCAACGTCTGGCGAATCTCCTGGCTCGCCGCCCGGCAATCGCGTGCCTGCCCCTGTTCGCCCCGCGTGTCGAGCCAACCGGCTCCGTCCTCGAGCGCCTGCGCGCTGACGAGCAGGGTGAAATAATGCAGCCCCCGCTCCTCCTCCCAGATGTCGTAGCACGGCTCCCGCGAATGATGGCGGGTGAAGCGCAGGTCATCGCGCAGCAACGCATCGCATGCCGCCAGCAGGTCCGAGTCGAGGGAAACAGTGCGCATCCAGCGCAGGACCGTGAGCGCGCGCAACGCGGGGCCGTCGTTCTGCGGCCGCCCCCAGTTGGAGATATCGAGAGTGCCGTCCGCGTTGACACGGGTCTCGCCCGCAATCGCTTCGCCGTGCACCCGTTGCAGCTCGGTGTCCGGCCGCAGAAACTGCACGAAATCCGCCGCGACCCGCGACCGCCACTGGCCCGAGGCCGCGGCGAGCCTGCGTCCATCGAGCCGCGCGAGCGTGGCGCTGAAGCGCACGAACTCGCCGAAGAGCCGCGGCGCCTCGTCGCCCGCCAGTCCCTGCGAGTGCAGGAGCCGCAAGGCATCGATGATGATCGCCGAGTCGCGATACCAGTGGAAGAAGTAATCCGGGTCGGGATCGTAGGAGGCCGGAACCGGGGAGGCGACCACCGCGCCGGGCACCGGGTGAATGATCTGATCGAACCCCGGCCGGGCCTTGACGATGCCGAGCGGCGAGATGCTGCGCAGCATCTGCCGCGCGGCATGGGCGTATTGCCGATCGATCCAGGCACCGAGCGTCTCCACGGGCGTGCCCCTCACCCTGGAAGATGCGGGCTCGAGAAGCCGAGCCGCCGCAACCCCGTACGGACCTCCGGCGCGCTCATGAAGAGCTTCCAGAGAAGTCCGGAGCGGAAGTTCTCGATCATGAGAATGATCGGACCCTGATCGATCGCAAGGTGTGTGTCCGCGTACCAGTCGCGCTGTGGACAGAAGGCGTCGACGAACCCGTGGCGCCGCCAGACCCTCTCGCCGAAAGTGCCGAGGAAGTGCCGCATGGCCTTCATCGCCTCCGCGGGTGCGTACGGGAAGCTCGCCAGCGCCGCCGTGGGCGCGATCGTGCCATTGTCGTTGTCGGGCGCATGTACCGAGTACCCGTCGGGATCATCGCTTGCCGTCAGACCCCAACAGTGCTCGCCGTACGCCCGATGATGGTTCGGGTTGGCTACGCAGTGCGCGTGATTGATCCTCACGTGCCGCACGTTCTGCTCCCAGTAGCTCGCATAGCGATCCCCGAGCCCGCGCGGGTCGAGGCCGCAGAACGAGTAATGAGTGAAGAAGAGCGGCCCTCCGAAGGGCGGCCCGAGCGGCAGCTCGATCCCGCCCCAGCTTCTGCCGTTGATGAAATCCCGCCCCGTGGCGAATCCCCGGTGATAGATGTGCGCGTCGATCGGGTAACGCGGCGCGCCGGCGGCGAGCACGTAGGTGATGAGACATTCGTTCCAGCCGCGGATCTCGTGCTCGAGAGCCCAGCCGTTGGTGGGACTCCAATGCCAATAAAGGACCCCGCGGGCGCCGCGCGCGTACCAGTCCCACTCCACCTCCTCCCACAGCCACGTCATGGCGTGCCGCACCCTCAGTTCCGCGGGCGTGTCACGATCGAAGTACTGCCGCGCGGTGAGCAGCCCCATGCAGAGAAAGGATGTCTCGACGAGATCGCCGCCGTCGTCCTTGCGTGAGAAGGGAATCGTGCGCCCCGTACGGCCGTCGAGGAAATGCGGTAGGGCACCGTGATAACAGCTGGCGCGCCCGAGAACATCCAACATGGCGCCGAGCCGCTCGAGCCCCTGCTCGCGCGTGATCCAGCCGCGCTCGACCGCGACCACGAGCGCCATGAGCGCAAACCCCGAGCCGCCGGTGGCGATGAGATCATCGCTCTGGCCCCTGCCCGCCGGGCGCCGGTCGGGCACGAGCCCGCTCACGGGATGCGCGGCCTCCCAGAAGAACCGGAACGTCTGCCGCTGCACGCGCTCGAGCAGCTCGTCGTCACTCAGGGTGGCGAGCCGCGCGGGGCTCATATCCTCGGATCGGGCGGTATCGGACACGGAACTCAACTCCTTCCTCCGGGACACTTGATCAGATGAACCACGCGGGCGAACAGCGGATCGCGCGCCTGCGCGCCGCCGATGTGAATGACGGCGGTGCGGGCGAGCTCCTCGCCGAAGACTTCGATGACCCGCTCGAGGGTGTCGCCGTCGAGTGAGCCGAATACATCGTCGATGAGAAGCCATGCCGGCGCCTGCAGCAGCACCCGGGCGAAGGCGAGCCCCAGCTGCTCGTCCTCACTCAACTCGCGATCCCAACGCCGCGCGACGTCGAGGAGCGGTACCAGGCGCTCGAGCCCGAGCCGGCGCAGGGCCTGCGCGCATGCTTCGGCATCGAACCCGTCCGCCTTGAGCGGATAGGCCAGCACTTCGCGCAGCGAGCCTTGCGGCAGATAGGGCGTGCCACGGGGGAAGTAGAGGATCTGCTCGCCGGCCGGTATGACGATCCGTCCGGTGCCGAGCGGCCAGAGGCCCGCGAGGGCGCGGAACAGCAACGTCTTGTTCGTTCCCGGCTCGCCCACGATGAGGAGGCGCTCCCCGGTGCCGACCTCCACCCGCCTCTCGCGCAGCATGTCGCGGCCGGCGGGGGACGAGACCTCGAGGCCCTCGATGAGGATCCGGCCGGCTGCGCCCTCCTCGTAGGTGATATGACTCTCGACCTCGTGCTTGACGTCCGTGGTAACGACGGCGCGGCGGAAATTGGCGACCCTGAGGAGGGTGGCGCGCCAGTCGGCGATGTTGCTGAAGTTGTCCACGAACCAGCGGAGCGAGGCCTGTGCCGTGGTGAACGCGGCTGCGGCCTGCATCAGGCCGCCGAAAGAGAGTGTGCCCCCGAAATACAGCGGCGCAGCGACGAGGATCGGGGCCACGAGCAGCACCCAGCCGAAACCCGCCGTGATCCAGGTCAGGTTGGTGAGTCCGGTAACCAGATGCTGGGTGGATTCGAGTACTGCCTGGAGGCTGGTTTCGAGCCGCCGCCGTTCGCCCTCCTCTCCCGCTGCGAGGGTGATGCCATCCAGGTGCTCGTTCACCCGCACCAGCGCGAAGCGCAAGTCCCCCTCGCGCGCGTAGCGCTCGGCATTGCGCCCGATGAGACTGCCACCCACCCAGTAGGAGAGCAGGGAGCCGAATGCCGCATAGATGATCGCGGCCCACACCATGTAGCCGGGCACCGGAACGTCGCGCCCCCCGATGTCGAGCACGAAACCCCGGGAGAGGACCCAGAGGACGCCAATGAAGGCGACGAGTGTCACCGACGCCTGCAGCAGGCCGCTGCCCAGATCGCCCGACAGCTCGCAAAGGTGGCGCGCGTCGTCGTGCAAGCGCTGATCGGGGTTGACCCCCATCGGCCCGGCGTTGGCGAGCCAAAAGGCGCGCCGCGGGCTCATCCAGTCGCGGATGAGATCTCCCACCAGCCCCTCGCGTAGCTTCACCTTCAAGGTCTCGACCAGCCAGCGCTGCGCCACATTGAGAACGAGGAGGCAGCCCACGATGATGAAGAACATCCCGAGCTGGAAGATAAAGTCGCGGAAATCGCGCCGCGTCAGCGCATCGTAGAAGGGCTGGTTCCAGCGATTCAGCCACACCTGTCCATAAGCCGTGGCCGCGATCACGGCGAAGGTCGCCGCAACCAGTGCGATGAGCGACTTGGCGACCGGTGAGGCGAGCAGTGCCCGGACTATCATGCCGACCTGCGGCACGAGCCCCGAATGGGCGGCCTCCGTCTCGGGCGGATGCCTGTCGCTGCTGTCGTCGGCGCGATCTATCATCGTGCTCATCGTAACCGGCCGTCCACTCGCAACCCGGAATACCTCATGAGGACATTGAAACCGCAAGACGCCCGGCGCATCGAGACGCTCATCCAGCGGATGACCCTGACCGAAAAGCTGGGTCAGCTCACCATGATGGCCGCCGGCCACACCGTAACCGGACCGGTGATCACTGGCCACTCCCTGGACGATATCCGATCCGGCCGCATCGGCAATCTCCTTAATCTTATCGGGGTGGCGGCCGCGCGCGAAATCCAGCGCATCGCGGTCGAGGAATCCCGCCTGGGCATCCCGCTGCTGATCGGCCTCGATGTCATCCATGGCCATCGCACCCTCTTCCCGCCGCCGCTGGCGGAAGTGGCGCTGTTCGATGCCGAGGCCTGGGCGCAAACGGCGCGGGAAGCAGCCAGGGAGGCGGCTGCCGACGGCATAAACATGGCCTTCGCTCCCATGCTCGACGTGTCCCGGGATCCCCGCTGGGGACGCACCGTCGAAGGTCCAGGCGAGTCGCCCTGGGTGGGGCAGCGTCTAGCCGAGGCCAAGGTACGGGGCATTCAGGGCACTGACCTGGCTGCATCGGACGCGATGGCAGCCGTGGCAAAGCACTTCTGCGCCTACGGGGCGGTGACAGCCGGCCGCGAGTACGCCTCTGTAGACGTCTCAGACCGAACGCTCCTCGAAGTTCACATGCCACCGTTCGCCGCGGCCGTCAGCTCCGGCGTCGCGGCAGTGATGCCCGCATTCACCGATCTCGCCGGCATTCCCATGACGGCACACGCCGGCATGTTGCGGCAGCGCCTGCGCCGTGATCTCGGCTTCGAAGGTGTCCTCGTAAGCGACTACAACGCCATCGCCGAGCTGATCCAACACCGGGTGGCGGGCGACCTGGTCGAAGCGGCGACTCTCGCGCTCAAGGCCGGCGTCGACATCGACATGGTCTCGGGGGCTTATCTCCAGGGGCTGCCCGCGGCGCTGGAGCGAGGCCTCGTGAGCCTGGCGGAGGTGGATGAGTCGGTACGCAGGGTGTTGACGCTGAAGGCTGAGCTAGGGCTGTTCGAGGATCCCTATCGCCGCGGCGCGATGCCGGAAAGCTCCGCGGCAGTGGCAGAGCGGCGCCGCCTCGCGCGCGACATTGCGGCGCGCTCCATCGTGCTCCTGACCAACAGGGACGATGCGCTGCCGCTCCCGGCGGACATACGCCGGCTGGCGCTCATCGGACCTCTCGCCGATGCACCCGCGGAGATGCGCGGCCCCTGGTGGTGCGCAGCGCAGCCGGACGCCCAAGTGGGTGTGCTCGCGGGCATGCGCGCGGCCTTGCCGCAAAGCGAAATCCTTCATTCGGGCGGCGTCGACATCGACGGCAACGACGAAAGTGGCATCGCGGCTGCCCTGGAGCTTTGTGATGATGCGGAGGCGATCGTCCTCTGCCTGGGCGAGGCGGCCACGATGAGCGGCGAGGCGGCCTCGCGCGCCCACCCCGGCCTCCCTGGCCGGCAACAGGAGCTGGCCGAGACGGTGTTGCAGCGCGCCGCCGCGCGGGGGATCCCGGTCGTTGCCGTTCTCTTCTGCGGGCGGCCCCTCATCGTCCCGTGGCTCGCGCAGCGGGCGAGCGCGCTGCTTGCGGCCTGGTTCCCCGGCGCCGAGGCCGGCCACGCCGTGGCTGACATCCTGACCGGCCGGGAGTCACCGAGCGGACGCACCCCGATCACCTGGCCGCGTGCGGTGGGGCAGATACCGCTGTACTTCGGGCAACGCAGCGGCGGCCGGCCTACCGATCCGACCGGGCCCTTCTCGAGCCGATACATCGACGAATCCAACGAGCCGCTCTTTCCCTTCGGACACGGGCTCACCTATGGCCGCTTCACCCTGAGCAACCTGCGCGTGACGCCGGAATCGGCCAACGCATCGGCTACCGTGGAAGTGCGAATCGATGTCGATAACCGGGGCAAACGCAGAGCGCAGGAGACGGTCTTCCTCTTCGCACGGCGCCTGAAGGCACGCGTTGCGCCCCCTGTTCTCGAGTTGCACGGCGTGGGCAAGATCACTTTGGATCCGGGCACGAGCGGCACCCTGGCTCTGCAGCTGCGCCTGGAGGAGCTGCGCTCGCTCGGGCCCGATCTCGCGCCGGCGCTCGAGCCTGGAACGATCGAGATCCTGGTAGGGCCGAGCGCGGACCGCGCCTCGCATCTCAGCGCCCGGTTGGAAGTGTTGGCGAACCCCGAGGCATAGGCACAGGGGCGAGGCGGTGCCTTTCAGCGAAGCATCGCTTCGCTCCGCCGAGCGGGAGTCCATGGAAGGACACCCCGGGCAGGCCCGGTTGGACCCGGGACGTGCGCGGAGCAGGATTGCGCAGCGCAATGTGCCCCGCCGCCGCAGGTGGCGGAGCCGCGCGCAAAAAGCCGCGCTTAGCCGCTTCGGCGTTGCCCGCGGCGCGCTGGCCCGGGCAGGAGCCCGAATCCAGCGCTTTAGATCAGTTGCGCGACCCGCTCGGCGACCAGCTCCGGCGCGCTGTCGCTCGCAGTGACCGCACAGCTCGCGCCGCGGCGCGGCACGTAGAGCTGCGGCTCAGTCACCTTGAAGAGCCCCACCGTAGTGGCATCCGTGGCTGCGCTCAGATGCATGAGGCCGGAGTCGGCACAGACGAAACAATCTGCCGCCTCCAGCACGGCCGCGACCTGACGCACGCGGCCCGAGTAGTACGCCGGCAGCTCGGGCAGCGCCGCGGCGCCGCTCGGTGGCCGGATTTCCATCACTCGCACCGTGTGCCGGTGCGATTGGAGGCTCGCGATCATGCGGCGCCACCAATCGACGGTGAAGCGCTTCGCGCCCGTTGCGTGCGCCGCCACGGCGACTACCGGACCCGAGCCCCTCTCTCCGAGGAGGCGCTCGATCTCGCCGCGGCCCGCAGCGCGCTCGGCATCGGTGAGGCGGATGCCCAGCTTCGGGAATTCGGCGCGGGACAGATCCGGATCCAGCTCGAGGAGACCGCGGCGCAGCAGATACACGGGATAATCGCCCATGTGTGGCGGCGCGCCCTCGAAAGGAACGAGTACGTCGATGCCCGCGTTCTTGTGCGCACTCGAGAAGCCGAGCTTGAGCCGTGCCGCCAGATGCCGCGACAGGAAACGCGCAGTCCAGGACCTCGGACTGGGGTCGATGAGGATGTCGTAGCGCACACGCCTCGCGCGCAGCAGTGTCAGCAGATGCCGCAGCGGGTGGCGAACCCCGCGAAACGGCAGCTGATGCACGCGCCTGACGGAGGGGAATTCCCGGAATACCTCGTGCGCTGCGGGGCATGCAGTCAGGATCTCGACCTGCGCCGCGGGCAGTGTAGCCTCGATCTCCTCGAGGAGCGGTGTCATCAGCAGCGTGTTGCCGAGGCGCGTATTGGGGCGGCAGATGAGGATGGTCGCGCTTGCGTACCTCGAGGCCGGGGACCCCGCGGCGCCCGCTGGATTTCCCGTTACGCTCGCACTCACGACAGCGCTTCTCGAGGTAGCCGGCAGCATCGCGGAATTATCGCATGCCAGTACGGCTCCCCGCCCGCTAGACTGTCACAAGGAAAGTTGCCTGGATGACCGGCTTGCATCCTTCGGAACTGGGCGCATCGGCCGCCATCTTCCTGTCGCAGATCATGGTGCTCCTGGTCGTCGGGCGGCTGCTCGGCGAGCTCCTTTCGCGTTGGGGTCAGCCGCCGGTAATGGGACAGCTGCTCGCGGGCGTCGTGCTCGGTCCCTCGTTCCTGGGCCACTTCTTCCCCGCCGCCGAGCTCGCCCTTTTTCCGCATGCGCCGCCCCAGAAGGCAATGCTCGACGCGGTCGCGCAGCTCGGCGTGCTTCTTCTGCTGCTGCTCACCGGTATGGAGACGGACCTCTCGGTGATGCGCTATTCGGGCCGGGCCGCTCTCAACGTGTCGCTGGCGGGCATTGCCCTGCCCTTTCTCTTCGGCGTTCTGGCGATCGAGCTGCTGCCGGCCTCGATGCTGGTCAGGCCGGACCAGCGGCTCCTGCTCGCGCTCTTCATCGGCACCGCGCTCGCGGTCTCGTCCGTCAAGATCGTGGCCGCACTGGTGCGCGAGCTCGGCTTCATCCGGCGCACGGTCGGCCAGATCATCCTGGCCGCGGCCATCATGGACGATGCGATCGGGTGGATCTTCGTCTCCGTGCTCCTGGGGCTTGCCCAACACGGGAGCATCGACGTCGGCGGCGTGCTGCGCAGCGTACTGGGCACCATCGCGTTCCTCGCTTTCAGCATCACCCTCGGACGGCGACTCGTTTTCCACGTGATCCGCTGGACCAACGATCACTTCGTCAGCGAGCTGCCGGTGATCACCGTCATCCTGGTGATCATGGGCGCGATGGCGCTCGCGACTGACGGGCTCGGTGTTCAGAGTGTGCTCGGGGCGTTCATCGCCGGCGTTCTGATCGGCGAGTCGCCCATACTCACGAGACACATCGAGGAGCAGCTGCGGGGGCTCATCGTGGCTCTCTTCATGCCCGTGTTCTTCGGATTGGCCGGCCTGTCCACCAATGTCGCGGCCCTCGGACGTCCCGACATGCTCCTGCTCACGGCAGGCCTGATCGTCGTAGCGAGCGTCGGAAAGTTCTCGGGCGCATTTCTCGGCGGCCGTTTCGCGGGGCTCACGGGTGGGGAATCGCTCGCCGTGGGTTGCGGCATGAATGCGCGCGGCTCGACCGAGGTGATCATCGCCTCCATCGGACTTTCGATGGGCCTCATCGACGAAAGCTTCTTCACCGCCATCGTGGTCATGGCCCTGGTGACGACTCTCGCCATGCCGCCGATGCTGCGCTGGGCGTTGCAGCGTCTGCCGATGCGGGCCGAGGAAGCCGCGCGTCTGGAGCGTGAAGCTCTCGAGGAACGGGGCTTTCTCTCCGGCGTCGAGCGCCTGTTGCTCGCGGCCGACTCGAGCCCGAGCGGCCAGCTCGCCTCGCGCCTCGCGGGCCTCATTGCCGGCGTGCGGCAGATTCCGGCCACCGCGCTGCATTTCGAGCGGACGACCACCGCCCAGAGCGCCGCGGCCGAGCACACGACGGCCGTCATCCGCGAGGCGGCCGAGTCCGGCGGCGCCGAGAACGGCGGCTCGGACCCGATCGACCTGACACTGAGAGTCGAGGAGCCGCATCCCGCCGGCGACGCCATCCGCTCGGAGGATCGCAAGGGATACGGGCTGCTCCTCATCGGCCGCGAGCCCGCCGCCCGCGGCTCGAAGCTCTACCGTGCCATTGCCCAAAGCGCCGCCGGATTCTCGGGACCCTTCGCGGTGGTGCTCGCGCGGCGCGAGCACCGCTCGGGCAGGCTGCGGGCGCCGCTGAATATCCTGGTGCCCGTGTCGGGAACGAGTGTCTCGCGCCGCGGCGCGGAGCTCGCCGTGGCGCTCGCGCAGGGCTCGCGCGGCTCGGTCACGGCCCTGCACATCGCGGGACGCAACGCCGCGGCCCGTCGCCCGCTACGCGGGCGCTTCGGCGCGCTCTTTGGGCGGCAGGATGAGATCTATGACGAGCCATCCAACAACCCCATCACCGACGAGATCGTGCAACTCGCGCGCGCGTATTCGGTAAACGTGCGATCCGCCGTGCGAAGCCACCGCGACGCCGAGACCGCGATACTGCGCGAGATCGGCGCAGGACGACACGACGTGTTGGTCATGGGGGTGAGCCCGCGGCCCGGCGAACCGCTGAATTTCGGCGATCTCGCCGCGGTATTGCTCGAACGCGCGGAGTGCTCACTGGTGTTGCTTGCCGCCGAGCCCGCCACCAAGCCCGATGCTCCTTCAAGCGCCAAGTGAGACCCCTATGGCCGCCAATCCAACAGATCGCCGATTCGCTCCACGGTCACATCCGCGGCCGGAAAGGCGGCGATCTCCTTCGGATCGAGGGCGTAGTGGCCCTGCCGCGGGAAGACCGTCGTCAAAGCGGTGCCCCAGGCGCTCTTCATCGCGGTGAGGATGCGCAGCTTGTCGTCCACCATCACATAGCGCGATGCCGGATGACGCTGGCGGACGGAATCGAGCATCCGCTCTTTGTGCAAATAGATGAGCACGCGCCCCTCGACCGCATCCCAGAGGCCCGAGCGGCGCACCTTGCGCGGCTGGAAGACCACGTCCCCGTCCGAGAGGATGACGGTCGGCCCGTAACGACGGCAGTGCGCGAGCACTTCCAACGCGTCCGGGTATAGGCGATTTGCGAACGGGTAGTCGATCAGAAAGGACGACATCAACAGGAGCTGCGGCTCGTCGAGATTCTCCAGCCGATAGCGTTGCAGCGCGCCGAGATAGTCCGCGTACCCGAGCTCCGCGCGCAGCGTCTCGAAGATGGACCAGTAGCGATCGCGCCGAGCACGCCCGAACTCCCGCTCGAGGTGCCCGCTCAAGTCACCCTGCACGGCGTCGTTGTCGAGCAACGTATTATCGACGTCGAACAGGAATACGACAGGCGCGGGCTGCGGCATGACTATGCTCTCGGCGTGGGGAGTAGTTGCGCCGCACGCTATCACGACGCAAGCCGGCGCGTCCCGCGCCGGCTGCGTAGCATCCTCGGACTATCGCACGCTGTAGCCGCGCGCCTCGAGACACGCCGTCATGGCGCGTTTGTAATTCTCGGGCGTTGCCGTCGTGGCCTGCGACTCGTTGGCCGTGTTCGTGGGATCGAACCCGGTCTGGCCAACGGCCCACTCGTGGCATTGATAGCGATCGTTCGAGGTCTGCTGTTCGCTCTGACCGTTCTTCGGGTAGACGAAGAGGCTCATCGCGCCCTGGCCTGCGGCAGCGCCCGTTTGGCCCGCGGCCGGCGGCGCGGCTCCCTGGGCCACACCACCCGTGACCGGCGGCGGGTCCGTGACGACGTACCCGGCGTAATCAGGGCTCCACGCGTAGTAGACGCCCTGCCAGTAGTAGTAAGGCACCCCTCCCCACCAGTACGTCACACAGCCCACCGGAAGCGTCCCGAAAAACCAAGGGAAGTCCCACCCCAGGTAGACGTGGGGCCAGAACCCGCCATGCCAATAGCCGCCGCCCCAGTAATGCGGTACCCAGTGCGGCCCCCACGGGCGCACCCAATAGCCAGGACGAGGCCCACCCCAATCGGGATGCATGCCGACCCAGTGCGGAGGCCCGGCATAGCGGGGCCCCCCCCAGCGACCTCCTCCCCAGTGACCTCCCCCCCAATGAGCTCCGCCCCAATGTCCCCCGTAATGCGGGCCCCCATGCCCTTCGAAATGCCCCTCGTAATGGCCGCCGCCACGACCCTCGAAGTGCCCATGTTGCTGCGCCATGGCCGGGGCCATGCCCAAAAAGAGTGAAGCCGCCAGCGCTGCCGCGCCGATGATGCCTGTCCTGATACGTGCCATGGATCTCATGCGCTCTCTGCCATCGCTGATTGGACCCGCCCCGCCCGGCTTTCGTTCGGGGCCGGCGCGCCCGCCATTGGAGCCGCCTGTAAGTATAGAACGCGGCTGCCCCCGACCGGCTTACCTCGGCACCGCCAGCTTGATCAGCTCCAGGGCACCGAGGAGCAGCACTGCCGCAGCAATGCACAGCAGCACCTGGCCGCCCTGCATGGGCCCAAGATGCAAAAACCCGCGGACCGCCGGAATAAGGAAAATCGCGGCGAGCGCACCGGCCGCCGCGCCCACGCTGATCCACAGCGATGGATTCGGGCGCACGAAGCCCGCGAGCGGCGACGCGCTGAAGCTCCGGTTCGCAAAGATCAGCGCGTAATTGGCACAAATGAGAGTGAGAAAGCCCATGGAGCGCACCTGCTCGGCGGGCAGGCCATGGAGCGTCGCGTATAGGAAGACGCCGGATACGGCAAGGATGGCGAGAGCCCCTTGCAGGAAGCCGGTGACGAGAAGCGAACGCGACAGCAGCGGGCTTTCGGGATCGCGGGGCGGGCGGGTCATGACGTCCCGCTCGTCGCGCTCCGCCTCGAGCACCACCGAGCACAGCGGATCGATGATGAGCTCGAGGATCGCGATCAGCATGGGTGTCAGCACGAGCGGCCGGCCCATGGCGATCGGCAGGAGCGCCAGACCCGCGATCGGCAGATGGATCGCGAGAATGTAGCTGACCGCCTTCAACAGGTTGTCGTAGATGCGGCGCCCGAGCCGCACGGCACGCACGATGGAATTGAAATCGTCATCGAGCAGGACGAGCGATGATGCCTCGCGCGCCACGTCGGTCCCGCGCTGTCCCATGGCGATGCCGATATGCGCCGACCTCAGGGCCGGGGCATCGTTCACGCCATCGCCCGTCATGGCGACGACCTGGCCGCTGGCTTTCAGTGCGGAGACGATCCTCAGCTTCTGTTGGGGCGTGATCCGCGCGAAGACCGACACGCTCGACGCATGCTCGAGCAGCGACTGCTCGTCGAGGCGCGCCAGCTCGGTGCCGGTCATGACGTTCCCGTACTCTATGCCGGCCTGCCTGGCGATCTCTCTCGCGGTCGCCGGATGATCGCCCGTGATCATCACGACGCGAATACCGGCCGAGCGACACTCACTCACGGCAGCGGGAATGCCCTCGCGCAGCGGGTCCGCGAAACCGACCAACCCCACGAATTGCAGCGGCAGATCGAGTGCGCGCTCCGGCGGCGCGGCCGGTACCAGCGCTGCCGAGGCGACGGCGAGCACGCGCATGCCGCGGTGCGCCAGCTCCTCGACCCTGAGCCGCAGCGAGTGGATCGCCGCGGGATCGAGGCGGCAAAGCGTGGCAATCGCCTCGGGCGCGCCCTTGGCCGCGGCGACCAGTGCGCCGTCCGGGCGGCGCCAGACCTGCACGAGCGCCGGCAGCTCCGGCAGCCACGGATAGCCGCGCACCAGCTCCGCGGGCGCGGCCGGGCGCCCGCCCTCTGCGGCAAGGCGGACCAGCGCGCGATCCATCGGATCCACGGCCTCCTGCCGGCTCGCCAACACGGCGGATTCGAGCAGCTCGCGCAGGCCGGGCTGCAGCGCGCCCGATCCCGCCGGCGGCGCGGCTGCAGCGGCGCCTGTTTCCGCGGCGCCCACCGCTGCCGCACATTGCGCATCCCGCTCCAGCCATTCGACCGACATGAGATTGCGCGTGAGAGTGCCCGTCTTATCGGTACAGAGCACCGTAGCCGCTCCCAGCGTCTCGATCGCCGCCGGCCGCCGCGTCAACACCTGCGAACGCGACAGCCGCCATGCGCCCATCACCATGAACACCGTGAGGACCAGAGGGAATTCCTCTGGCAGCATCGACATGGCGAGCGCTATGCCGCCGAGCAGTCCCTGCAGCCACGCGCCCCGCAGCAGGCCGTAGAGGAGCACTGCAACGGCGCTCAACGACAGGCCGACTATGGCGAAGCCCGTCACGAAGCCCCGCGTCTGCACCTGCAGGCGCGGCGGCTCCGGGGTGATCCGGGTCACGGCATGTCCGATCTTGCCGATCTCGCTGCGCGCCCCCGTTGCGGTGACGACCGCCAGCCCGCCACCCGTGACGATCAGCGTGCCGGAGAAGACCACGGGAAGGTCATCGCCTCCCGGTACGGCATCGGCGGCGGGCAGATCGAGCGCGACCCGCTTGCGCACGGGCACGGACTCTCCGGTGAGGAGACTCTCGTCGGCCTGGACGTCGTCTCCCGAAATCAACATTGCGTCCGCCGGAACGCGATCGCCCTCGGCAAGTACGAGCACATCGCCGCGCACGACTTCCCTGCCCGGGATGCGCTTCTGCTCGCCGTCACGAATGACGAGCGCCCGCGGGCTCGTCAGGTCCCGCAGCGCTTCCAGGACCCGCTCGCTCCTGCCCTCCTGAACGATGGCGATCGCCACCGAAAAACAGGCGAACGCGAACAGAACCAGTGCCTCGCCACGGCTGCCGATCAGCAGGTACAACACTCCCGCACCCAGGAGCAGCGCGAACATCGGCTCGCGCACCACATCACGGACGATGCGCAGCGCCGTGCGGCGCTCGAGCTCCGGCAGCGCGTTCGGGCCCTCGGCCCGAAGCCGCTCCGCAGCTTCACGACCGCTCAGTCCACGATGCAATGGAGTCCCGGCGCCGGATTCGACCATCGCGATATCGTACAGGCGATGTCCGCCGCGTCGCCATGCGCAGATAGCGAGGCGCGTCTCACGCTTACACCGGTTAACTTTTGGTAATGATCGTAACCGCGGCCGAACCTGCGACGTTGTTAACGCCCGAGAGCCCGCGAATCGGGCGCAATGCGACCCCGGCAATGGTGCCGAGAGGAGCCTTCTTATGTCGAAACCGATCCGTATCGTCCTCGCTGCCGTAGCCGCCACTTTCTCGCTGGCGTGCGTCGCGGCGCCGGCCATGGCGGACACGCCCTGGCAGGCCAAACACCCGCGCCGCGAAGAGGTCAACAACCGCCTGGGCAACCAGAACGCGCGCATCCATCAGGAAGTGAGGGAAGGTGAGATGTCGCACGCGAAGGCCGCTCGCCTGCACGCCGCCGATCACCGCATCCGCATGCAGGAGCGGCGCCAGGCTGCAAGGAACGGCGGCCACATCACCAGGCGCGAGCAGGCCAGGCTCAATCGCAGGGAGAATCGTGTCAGCCATCGGATAGGCAAGTAGCCCTGCCGATGTCCGGGCGGAGCCGCACGAACGGCGGCTCCGCCCGCTCTCTCACTGCCGGGCCGCGAGTGCGCGCGGCATCGCCGTATCGCCGACGCTGAGGGAAAACGGCGTAAAATTGGTGTCCCGGTCGAAATAGTCCTCCTGCTCCGAGCGTTTGAGAAACGCCACGACCCGGTACGTGACGGGCGTCATCACGATCTCCCACCCCGATTTCAGTACGTACTGAGTGACGCTCACTGTCAGCAGCTCCGACGGTGTCCATGATCCCATGAAGGCGATGGTGTAGAAGAGCCCGGAGTCGATGAGCTCTCCGCAGAGCGTCGATCCGACCACCCGCGTCCACAGCCAGCGGCCGTTCGTCCACAGTTTCATCTGCGCCAGGACGTAGCTGTTGACGAACGAGCCGCACCAGAAGGCGATGATCGACGCCGCGACGATACGCGGCGTACTGCCGAATATCGCCTCCACCGCCGGCTGTTTGCTCGCCCAGAAGCTGGCGGGCGGCAGGTGGACGATGACATATGACATGATCGCGGCGAATATCAGCGCCGCGAATCCCGCCCAGACGCAGCGCCGGTCGCGCGCATAGCCGTACACCTCAGTCAGGATGTCACCGAAGATGTAGGAGATCGGAAAGAACAGCACGCCCGCCATGAACGTGACCGCGCCTACGAGCGGCTCGTGCACGGTGGAGACCTTCGCCGGACCGATGAGATTCGAGCAGAGCAGAACGCAGACGTAGGCGCCCAGGATGAGATCGTAGTATTTGTAGTTCTTCATGGTCAGTGCCTGCGGCGGGAGATGATGATGACCGCGATCAACACGACGGCGATGTTGAGCACCCACCAGGCGGACATGCCGTGGCCCTGGATCACATCGAGAATGCTTTGCTGCTGCGGCACGGTCACCGTGCCCGTGAGGAGCTCCCGGATGCCATCGTGGGACACCACGAGGCCGAGCGAGTGAGTCCCCCCGCTCTGACCGCTGGTCGAAAGGAGATAGGTGCCGTTCGCCTCCGGCGCGAGCGGGATTCCGTGGCCGTCCAGGGTTGCAGTGACTTTCCCGGGTCCGGCGATGACCTGCCGATCCGAGACGCGGACGACCCGCAACGCAAGCGCATGGTCCGACGCAGCTGCCGTCAAAGTCAGCAGCGCCGAGTGCGCGATGATGGGACCGTTAGGGGAACCGGTGGCGGCAGCCATGGGCTAATCCTGTAATCCGAGGAAGCTCTCGAGCGCTTCCATCCCCGCCTGGAACCCGCGCAGCTGATCCTTCGTCAGGCACGAGAGGAGCTCCCGCTCCCGCTCGAGGACCAGCGGGACGAGCTCCGCATACATGCGCCGGCCCGCCTTGGTGAGGCGCACCTCACGCTCCCGCCGGTCGGCCGCGCTGGAGGCGCGCTCGATGAGCTCACGCTCCTCCAGGTGGGCGATGGCCCGGCTGACGCGGGTCTTGTGCATCCGGGTGCTCTGCGCAATGTGCTGGGCAGTGCAGCCGTGCCGGGAGCCCACTGTGGCCATCACGCGCCACTCCGGGATATCGAGGCCGAAGCGTTCCCGGTAGATGTCAGAGAGATGATTGCTGACTCCGACGGCCAGCCGGTTGAGGCGGTAGGGCACGAAACCCGTGAGCTCGAGCCCGAGCTCGCCGGGAACCCTGACGCTCACCCTGCCCCTCCGTTAATCGTTGCGTGCGCAACTAATTGTGTCATCATAGGAGGCAAAGCATACCGGGAGTGAGCGATGAGCACCGCGATTGCTGCTGACGCCGGCCCGCCGCCGATGCCGTTGAAATACCAGCAGGGATTCGGCAACCAGTTCACCACCGAGGCCCTGCCCGGCGCCTTGCCGGAGGGCCGCAACTCGCCGCAGCGCTGTCCGTACGGCCTCTATGCCGAGCAGTTCTCCGGCACCGCGTTCACCGCGCCGCGCCAGTCCAACCGCCGCAGCTGGCTCTATCGTATCCATCCGGCCGCGGTGCTCGAGCGCCCATTCCGCCCGTTGCCGCATCGGGGGTTGGCGGGACGCTTCGATTCGCTTTCCGCCGCGCCGAATCCGCTGCGTTGGAGCCCGCCGCCCATCCCGCGCGAGCCGCTCGACTTCGTCGACGGCCTGCTGACGCTCGGCGGGACCGGCTCGCCCGAGACCTGCACCGGCTGCGGGATCCACTGGTATCTCGCCAACCGCCCGATGCGCAACCGGTTCTTCTACGATGCAGACGGTGAGCTTCTCATCGTGCCGCAGCTCGGCCGGCTGCGGGTTGCGACGGAGCTGGGAATCATCGAAGCCGCACCGCAGGAGGTGCTGCTGATCCCGCGCGGACTGCGCTTCCGGGTAGAGCTTCCGGACGGTCAGGCGCGCGGCTACATCTGCGAGAGCTTCGGGGCGCCGATGCGCCTGCCCGACCTGGGGCCCATCGGCTCGAATGGCCTCGCCAATCCGCGCGATTTCCGGACGCCCGTCGCCTGGTACGAGGACCGCGCGGGCGAGATGGAGCTGGTGGCGAAGTTCTGCGGCGAGCTGTGGAGCGCGACGCTCGATCACTCCCCGCTCGATGTGGTGGCCTGGCACGGCAACAACGCCCCCTGCAAGTATGACCTGCGCCGTTTCAACACCATCGGCTCCGTGAGCTACGATCATCCCGATCCCTCGATCTTCCTCGTCCTGCAGTCCGCCAGCGATACACCCGGCGTCGACAGCGTCGACTTCGTCATCTTCCCGCCGCGCTGGCTGGCGATGGAGGACACCTTCCGGCCGCCCTGGTTTCACCGCAACGTCGCCAGCGAATGCATGGGCCTGATCCACGGGGTGTATGACGCCAAGGCCGGCGGCTTCGAGCCCGGCGGCGCATCGCTTCATAACTGCATGACCGGCCACGGCCCCGACGCCGCGACGTTCGAGCGGGCGCTGCAGGCCGATACCACGCGCCCGCAGCGTATCGGCGATACGATGGCATTCATGTTCGAGACGCGCACCGTTATCCGCCCCACGCGGCTGGCGCTCGAGCTGCCGCAGCTGCAGCCCGGTTACGCGCAATGCTGGCGCGGCCTCGGCAGACGTTTCAGCCCACCGGCTACGCCGCCCGGGGAGTATCCGCCGGACTCCGCCGCCTCGAAGTAGAGGAGCCCTGCCGATGCCGCCCGCCCCGGACCAGACTCACGACCCGAAGCTGCGCAGCTGGGTGGACTCGGCCAACCGCCCCGGTTGCGATTTCCCCATTCAGAACCTGCCGTTCGCCGTCTTCAGGCGCGCGGGCGGCGGCGAGAACTTCCGCTGCGGGGTTGCAATCGGCGAGTGCGTGCTCGACCTGGGTGCACTCGACATGCTGACGCCGTTCGAAGGGCTCGGGGCCGAGGCGCTCGCGGCATGCGCGGAGCCGTCGCTCAACCGGCTGATGGCATTGGGACGGGAGGCATGGGCCGCGCTGCGGCGCGGGCTTTCCGCCTGTCTGCGCCAGGGCTCGGCGCGCGCGACGGAGCTCGGCAATGCGCTCATCCCGCAGAGCGGAGTGGAATTCACGCTGCCGGCGAGAATCGGCAACTACACGGATTTCTATACCTCCATTCACCACGCCACCGCGGTCGGCCGCATCTTCCGGCCCGAGCAGCCGCTGCTGCCCAACTACAAGTGGGTGCCCATCGCCTATCACGGACGCGCCTCCTCGCTCGGCATTTCCGGCCAGCAGGTGCGGCGCCCCCGCGGCCAGATCATGCCGCGCGGCACGGAGCGGCCACAGGTCGGCGAGAGCGCGCGGCTCGACTTCGAGCTCGAGGTCGGTGTGCTCATCGGCAGCGGCAACGGCCTCGGCTGCCCGATTCCCGTCGCGCAGGCGGAGGAGCACGTGTTCGGCCTCTGTCTGTTGAATGACTGGTCGGCGCGCGACATCCAGGCGTGGGAGTATCAGCCGCTCGGTCCCTTCCTCGCCAAGAGCTTCGCCACCACGATCTCGCCCTGGGTGGTGACGCTGGAAGCGCTCGCCCCGTTCCGGCTTCCCTGGAGCCGCCCGGCGGAGGATCCGCAGCCGCTGCCCTACCTCGACTCCGAACAGCTGCGTGCGAGCGGCGCGATCGACCTGCATCTCGAGGTGGCGCTCGAAAGCGCAGCCATGCGGGCCGCGGGTCTGGCGCCCCGGACTCTGGCCCGAACCAACTTCCGCCACAGCTACTGGTCGATCGCACAGATGGTCGCGCACCACACCGTCAACGGCTGCAATCTCGAGGCCGGAGACCTCCTCGGCAGCGGCACTCAGTCGGGCCCGGAGCCCGACGAGGCCGGCTCGCTGCTCGAGCTGACCGCGGGAGGCAAGCGCCCGATAAGTCTCGAGAGCGGCGAGACACGTGCTTTCCTGGAGGACGGCGACCGGGTGATCCTTCGCGGCTGGTGCGAGCGGCCCGGATGCGCGCGGATCGGCTTCGGCGAAGCGGGCGGCCTGGTGTCGCCCGCCACCTGACATTCATCGAATCTCCGCCGCTCCACGTTACAACATGGAGGCGATGTCGGAAGCCGCCGTTGGATAGGCGAAGAGCGCCTCGCGCAGGGCATCGGTGCTCAGATTCTCGCGAATGGCCAGCGCAAAGAGATTGATGGTTTCCTCGGCTGCCGGGCCGACGAGATGCGCCCCCAGAATGCGCCGGCTCGCCTCGTCGACGAGCAGCTTGAAGCCATAGACCGGCTCGGCGAGGCGCCGCGCCGTGTACCAGTCGGAGGCACGCCGGCAATGCACCCGCAGGCTGCGGCTCGCCTCGCGCGCCGCCGTCTCGCCGAGCCCCACCGCCGCGATCGGCGGCATCGTGAAGGCGACGGTGGGCACGGCGCGATAGTCGGCCGCGCGCCTGTTGCCCTCGATAAGGTTCGCCGCGACGATCCCGGCATCCCGACCCGCAACGGGTGTCAGCGGCGGACCGCATTGCGCCGCATCCCCTGCGGCATACACCGCCGGGTTGGAAACGCTCTGCAGCCATTGATTCAGCCGCAGGCGGCCATGACCGTCCACCGCGACGCCGCCGGCCTCGAGCTCGAGGGCCTGCAGTGCCGGCCGGCGCCCTGCGGCGTGCACGACCAGGTCCGCGTCGATGGAGGCTTCATGCGCTCCTGAAGAGTATCTGACCCGCAATGCATGCGACATTCGCTCGCGGACCCGCGCGTTCCGCGATGGCTCGGCGCGCTCGATGGCAGCGACCGTCACGCCGGTCTCGACCGTGATGCCGAGCGACCGGAACGACTCCATCAGCCAGCCCACGAGATCGGGATCGAACCCGGTCAGCATCCGCTCGCCCCGCTGCAACACGGTCACCTGCGCCCCCGCGAGCGCCGCAATGTTGGAGAACTCCGCGGCGATGTAACCGCCGCCGATGAAGACGATACGCGGCGGCAGCACCTCGAGCGAAAGGAACTGCTCGTGGGTGATGGCGTAGTCCTGGCCAGGTATGCCGAGCGGGACCGGCTCGGCGCCGGCGGCGAGGACGATGTTGCGCGCCGCGAGCTCGATGCCGGCCGCCGAGAGCGCGTGCGGACCCCTGAAACGCGCCCTGCCCTCGAAGGCCTCGATACCCGCCTCGCGAAAGCCGCGTGCGCGCTGCGCCGGCACCGGATCGGTGAAGGTGCGCTTGAACGAAATGAGATCGGCCCAGTCGACCGACGGCGCGCCGCCGACACCGCGGCAGGCGAGCCGCCGCGCAGCCCGCACCGCCTCCGCGCCCGACACCAACACCTTCTTGGGGTCGCAGCCGCGCAGGGCGCACGTGCCGCCGAACGGCCGGAAGTCGACGATCGCGACGCTGCGCCCGGCCTCGCGCACCCTGGAGGCTACGCCCGCGGCCGCGGCGCCACTGCCGACCACGACGAGATCGTACTGTGTGCTCATCGCCTGAACGTACGGACAGCAAGCATGAGGCCCGGGAACCCCCGGGACCGCCCGGTAGCGCCAGGTATCGGCCGCCGCTACTTCGGCCGGTAGCCGATGCGAAAGGCGCCCCAGTGCCGGCCGCGCACCCAGATCGGGGAGGACAGGTCCTTCATCAACACAAAGTTACCGCCGCCCATGTCGCGCCGGTAGGTCTGCAGCAGGAAAGGCTTGGTGTTGCGCGCGACCTTCTGCACCGCACGGTCCTTGAAGAGGCGGCGGTTGCGGCAGTGCGCGGCGTTCCACACCGGATCCTTGCCTTGAGGGTGGCGGTAGTTGGGGTTGTGCGTCGGCAGATACCCTCCCTTCGCCCAGGCCACGCAAAAGACGATCCGCTGGTCCGCGCGCTGCAGCGGGTCCTGAATCGCCGGCAGCACGCGGTCCGTGAACTCGACGTAATCGGTGAAGTATTGCTTGGGATTGCTGCCCGGGATTTCCCGGTAGCGCTCGTCGAAGAGCTGCGTCTCGGTGATCTGCCCGCGCGCGATCGCCTGCTCGAACACCTCGCTGATCCGCTTCGCCGTCTCGATACCCATGCGGATCATCGGCGTATCGGAATTCTCCACACCGCTCTCCGCGATGAGCTCCATCAGGCCCTCGCTGAGCCCGAGGAGCGCCTCCACCCGCTTGTCGGCATGCGTGAGGCTGGTGGAGGAGAGCTGCACTCCCTCGGCGAGGCTGCCGAGCTCGGAAAGCGTGGCGTTGCAGGCCTCGAGGTTGCCGGCGGCCGAGCGCGCGATGGCGTCGATCTCGCGGCTCACGGTGCTGAAGGCCCCGTGAGCACGCACGATCACGCCCTGCACCTGCTGCGCGCCCCGCCCAGCCTCGCCCGCGTGTTTGTCGGCTGCTCCGCCCTCGGCGATCAGGCCGTCGATCTGCTCCGCAAGGGAGCGCACCGTGGCGGTGATCCGCTCGGTCGCGGTGCGTGTCTCCTCGGCGAGAGTCTTCACTTCACCGGCAACGACCGCGAACCCGCGCCCCGCCTCGCCGGCACGCGCCGCTTCGATGCCCGCATTGAGCGAGAGCAGCCGCGTCTGCTTGGCGATGCTCTCGATGGCGCCGGCCACGGCAGTGATCTGCTGGAGCACCGGAGCAAAGGAAGCGAGACGCTCCTGGATGCGTCCGACGGCGCTCGTCAGCCGTCCGATGTTCTCCACGGCACCGCCGATGAGCGTGCGTGACTCGGAAATCTCCGCTCCGGCCGCCGAGGCTGCCCGCTGCGCCTCGCGCGCTGCGCGATCGATCTCGCGATTGCCCGAGACCATGGTCTCGGTGGACTGGTGCAGCTCCTCGAATTGCGCCGCCTGTCCCGAGACGCGTGTCGCGAGATCCTCGAGGTGCCCGGCAATGTCGGCGACCTCGACACCCAGCGAGCCCAGGCGGCTCGCGAGCTCACTTACCAGGCCGTCGCTCTTGGACCGGCTGGCAACGTCGGCGGCGGGCGTCATGAGCACAAGAGTAGCCGCGGAACGGAACCGCGGCCACCGTGCTCTCTGCCGGTGCCGGACAATTACATCGAGTGTTCGGTTTCCGGGACAGGTTACGGTCAACGAATCAGGCGGCTGCAGAGATCGAGCAGGGGACCCGGCAGAATGCCGAGCGCCAGCACTGCCGCGGCATTGACGCCGATCACGAACCGCGGGCCGAGCGGCCGCAGCGTCGCCGGCAGGCTGTCCGGCGGCGCATCGAAGTACATGAGCTTCACGACGCGCAAGTAGTAGAACGCGCCTACCACCGACATCGCCAGCGAGATGACGACCAGACCCAGGTGGCTCGTCTCCCAGAGGGACTGGATGACCCTGAGCTTCGCCCAGAAGCCGACGAAGGGTGGCACGCCAGCGAAGGAGAACATCAACACCATCATGACCAGCGCGAGCAGCGGATCGCGCCGATAGAGCCCTTTGTAATGATCGAGCTTGTCCGCCTCGAAGCCCTTGCGGCTCGCGAGCAGGATCACGCCGAAGGCTCCGAGCGCCATGAGGACATACACCAGCATGTAGTAGAGCGCCGCGATATAGCCGCTCGGCGTGCCGGCGACGAAGCCGAGCACGATGAACCCGACGTGGCCAATCGTGGAATACGCCAGCATGCGTTTCAAATCCGACTGCGCAATCGCCACCACGTTGCCGACGATCAGCGACAACACAGCCAGCGGCATCAGCATGACCGTCCAATCCGCAGAGGTGCCGGCGAGACCGTGGGCCAGCAGGCGCAGCATCAGCGCAAAGTACGCAATCTTGGGGACCGTGCCGACGAAGAGCGTCACGCTGGTCGGCGCACCCTCATAGACGTCCGGCAGCCACATGTGGAATGGCACCGCGCCGAACTTGAAGCCGACGGCGACCACGATGAAGGCGAGGCCGAGAATGACCCCCAGGCTCCCGGGCGTCGCGAGCCTCGTCGCGATCACTTCCAGGTCGAGCGATCCCGTCATTCCGTAGACGATCGACATGCCGTAGAGCAGCGTGCCCGAGGCGATCGCACCCAGCACGAAGTACTTCATGGCCGATTCCGCTGCGATGCCCGAGTCCCGGTCGAACGCCACCATGGCGTAGACCGACAGAGCGAGCAGCTCCACGCCGATGTACACGGTGAGAAGGGTGTTGGCGGAGACGAGCACGAAGATGCCGAGCAGCGCCGTGAGCGCAAGGACGTAGTACTCCCCGCGCAGGATGTCCCGG
>Ga0134125_10000373_pt1 | contig 60784 bp, 57 predicted proteins | sample KB31751_FD_96464 | JGI IMG/M metagenome (GOLD analysis project Ga0134125, IMG submission 96464) | Terrestrial soil microbial communities with excess Nitrogen fertilizer from Kellogg Biological Station, Michigan, USA - KB3-175-1 | ecosystem: Environmental > Terrestrial > Soil > Unclassified ... | reverse complement strand
TCACGCGCTCGATCAGCTCGGGCGGCTCGACCACTTCGAAGTCGACTGCAGCCAGCGCCAGGGCAATCGATAACCAGTCCAGCGATGCGCCGCCCGTTAGCAACCAACACTTATCCGCGTCAATGGGCTCCAGGGTCGCAACGTTCGGAGGAATCCTTTGTGCGATCGCCTCAGCCGAAGCGAAAATCCGAACCTTCGCCCGTACGGATAAGGCGCCCACGAAACGCTTTTCGAGACGTACGCCGCAAAATCGCCGTCCGGGGGCTCGCGCGGGGTGAAATGGCCGGACGTTCGAAGACGGGGCTCGATACGATCGAGGCGAAACGTGCGCCACTCCGCGCGGTCCTGATCCCACGCCGCGAGATACCAGCGGCGCCCCGTATGAACCAGGCGATGCGGCTCAACTCGGCGCATCGTCGATTCACCTGCGCTGTTCTGGTAGCGGAACCGGAGGCACTCGCAATCCCGGGATGCCGCGGCAATCGTCGACAACACCTGGGCATCCACCGCCGGACCGTTATTGGCCAGCGGCACGATGAACGCATGCAACGCCGCCACACGCCGCCGCAGCCGGTCCGGCAGAACCTGCTGCATTTTGGAAAGCGCCCGCACCGACGCTTCTTCGATCCCTGTGACCGTCCCGCTCGCGGCGGTCCGCAATCCCACCGCGACTGCGACGGCTTCATCGTCATCGAGGAGCAGCGGCGGCAATGTGGCGCCTGCCCCCAATTGATATCCGCCGGCCACCCCCGACGTCGAATTCACCGGATATCCGAGCCGGCGCAGCCGATCCACATCGCGCCGCAGCGTGCGGGGCGTCACTTCCAGCCGTTCGCACAGATCGCCGCCGGACCAATAACGTTGCGCCTGAAACAGCGACAACAATTCGAGTAGTCTTGCCGACGTGGCGATCACGTTTTAATCAGTCTCTCATCCATTGCGGACCGCATCTGTCCGCAAACGGAGTTATCGTTTCGTTATGACCATCAGCCAGATGCTCCTCCCCGAATTCGACGAGGAAATGAAGAACACGCGCAAAATGCTGGAGCGGGTTCCCGACGGGAAGTTCGACTACCGTCCGCACCCGAAATCGATGACTATGGGTAAACTCGCCGCCCACGTCGCGGACGGCGTGGGCTGGGCGACCGTCACACTCGACGTTGAGGTCTTCGATCTCCCGGCCGACGCCAAGCCCTTTTATGCGCGGACGCAGGCGGAGCTGCTGGAGACCTTCGACCGGAACGTCAAGGCGTCGCGTCAAAAGATCGAGGCGGCCACTGACGCCGATTGGGCGAAGATCTGGACGATGAAGACGGGCGATCGGGTCTTCCTGTCAATGCCACGCGCTTCCGTGGTGCGCAGTATGATCATGAACCACGTGATCCACCACCGCGCTCAGCTCAGCGTTTATCTGCGGCTGAACGACATTGCGGTTCCCGGGATGTACGGACCGTCAGCGGACGAGTCGGCCAGTAGTCAGGCAGCCTGAATTTCGACGATCCTCCGCGTCCCCAGCGACTCGGGCAAGTCGTACTTCATGACGACATCCATGCGGACGCGGAATTTCCTGGCCTCGTCGGTCGCATCCGCGATCTCCTGTTCCGCGTCCGGGCCTTTGTAGAACACGAGCCGCGCGCCATCTTTCAGTGCCGGCCGAAACAAGGCCAGAGCCTTTGGGATCGGCGCAAGCGCCCGCGCCGTTATTACGCTGACGCCGCTCAACTCTTCGGCGCGCCGCGGCGTCACGAAAGCGTTCGCCAGCTTCAGGTCCGCCAGCGCGGCGTCGACAAACCGCGCCTTTTTCAGTATCGACTCGGCCAGCGTGAACCGGGTTTCCGGCAGCACCAGTGCGAGCGGGATGCCGGGGAATCCGGCTCCAGTCCCTGCGTCAAGCACGTGCTTTGCGCCGGCAAATAAACGCCACGGCACCACCGAATCGAGTACATGCTTGATGGCCGCCTCGCGCGGAGTCGTGATCCGCGTCAGATTGAGAACCTTGTTGGCCTCGACGATCAGATCGATGTGACGCGCCGCGCCCTGAATGACATTCTCACGATTCGGAAGATCGGCCGGCAGTACTTCGTCCAGCTCATATTCAAAGACGTCGCGATCGATCAACCCTGCTCCGCCGCAGCGGCCTCCGCCTCCGCTTCAGCCTGTTCGGCCGCGCGCGCCAGAGCGGCGGCTTCCTCGTCATCCTTGCGTTTCTGTGCTTCCAGAAGGGGAATCCACTCACTCACCAGCTTTTTCGCGTCGCTCGCCAGATCGACCGGGTGCTCCCTGGCTTCGCCCGAACCGTTGAGGAAAACCGCCGATATGCCCTTCGCGTTTGGACGCAATTCCAGACGATGGCCGCGCGCCTCCAGCCGGAGCGTCGTCCCGATCCACACCAGATTGATCTTGGTCCGGATCGGCCGCGCGGCAACGGTCGCCTGCTGCATGAGGCTCTGCGCAAACGGTTCCTTCTTCAATCGTTCCGCCCAGGGGGCTGCCGCGAGCGCCTGTTTCTTGTCCAGTTCGCGCCGGCGGCTGTCATCCGCCCCTCCATCCTCACGGGATTCCAGCGCTTTCAGGTTGTTCTCCAGGTTGTCGAGAAAGCTCATGTCCACCTATTTTCGCAGGGACTTCGTTTCAGGCAACTGCGGGAATCCGGGTAGACTGAAATTATTCACTTCGGCTTTATCGACTTTTTCAAAGCCGCGTGCGTCTTGTCACCAGGAGCCAGAGTTTGATCTTTCGGGCCGTCGAAGATACGGACCTGATTTCACGCGTTTGCCGGGGCGATGTGGAGGCTTACAACCTCCTCGTCTCGCGCTGGGAGAAGCGTGTCTTCAACTACATTCTTCGCCTGACGGCCAATCAGGAAGACGCTCTGGACCTGAGCCAGGACGTTTTTTTGAAGGCTTACCAGAACATCCGCAAGCTGGACGACCCGGCGCGATTCGGCCCATGGCTTTACCGGATTGCGCACAACGAGGCCTATTCTCTCTTCCGCAAGCGCCGGCCCGAAACGGTGCTGGAGGATTTGGATGCCGACCGCAATCCCGCGCCGGGCTTTTCCGTCGATCTTTCGCTCGCCGTCGCCGCCGCGCTCGACCGGCTCAATCCGGAACAGCGCGAGGCCGTCGTGCTGAAGGTCTATGAGGGATTCAAGTTCGATGAAATGGCCGAGATTCTGGGATGCCCGGTTTCGACCGTGAAGTCGCGGTTGTATACGGCCCTCGATTTGTTGAAGCGCGATCTGGCTCCTGTCGACAGTAAACGTTCTCATAGAGGCCCAGCATGTTGAGCAGCAAAAATTCATTTCCCTGCGGGCGCGCGGACGCCCTGCACGATTTTGCCTTCGATGAACTTCCGGCCAATGAACGGCAGGAAATGGAACAGCACATCCGCGCCTGCGGCGATTGCGCGCTGGAGTTCGATCGGCTGCGGATCACGACTTCGGCGCTCCGGATTCTGCCGGATCGCGAAATTCCGCAGCGCATCGCATTCGTGTCGGATGAAGTATTCCAGCCGTCGATCTGGGCGCGCTTCTGGAATTCCGGCGCGCAGCTCGGATTCGCATCGGCCTGCGTGCTCGCAGTTGCGCTTCTGGTTTCGGCATGGCGGATGTCGGTCGTGTACCATCCCTCGCCCGCTCAGCCCGTCGCGCACGTTGCGGCTTCTATGTCGCCGGAACAGATTCAGGCGTCGATCGCGCGCGCGGTTGCACAGACGCGTGCTGAGGACGCCAAAGTGATTCAGACCGCGGTCGCGGGCGTCGAAAAGAGACTCGACGCTCAATATCGTGGGCAGATGGTCGCGCTGCAGGAGAACTTCGACGTGATGCGCAAGACCGCCCTGAACTACGAAGCCCGGCTTGGCGCGAATGAATTTCCGGGGGCGGGTCAATGAGGAAATCCGCCATCATCCTGGTTGCCGCCGCGACACTCTGCCTCGCGGCAACTGAATCCCGTGTTTCGCGAGCGACCATTCTTGCGGTCGAACGCGCCATCAATGAAAAGATTGCCGCCTACTCGCCCGACCCGTACTACGCCCTTGGCGATGCGCGCGGAACCTATCTCGAAGGCTACGGCGTGCTGTTCACCAACGAATTGAATCTGATTAACAACGCCTCGCTGAGCCCGAGCCCATTCAAGCCGGCGGTCTCGAAGGAAGAGGTGGCGGCCGTCCACGATCGCAAAGTAAAGAAGCTGGCCGAGTTGAAGGATTCGATGCGCCTCCTGATGATGAACGCCAGCGCGACGCTCGAAGGGCTGCCGCCGAATGAGCATGTCGCGATGGAGACGATTCTGTTCAACTACTCCTGGGAAAATTCCCGCGGATTGCCGCACCGCGTCTTTATGACCGCCGAGAAGCAGAAACTGCTCGACGCCAGAGCCGCGCACGCCTCGCCGGAGCAGTTGGCCTCCATCATCGAAGAGCAGGAACGCTGAGTTGACCGCAGCAGCGCCGCCCCTCGGCCAGATCCTGATCCGCCGCGGCCTCATAGCCACCGACGATCTTGAGCGCGCCCTTGAGCTCCAGAAGGAACGCCGCGGCGAAAAGCTCGGCCGCATTCTCGTCGATATGGGCTTCATCGCCCAGCGCGACTTGCTGCTGGCGCTCTCCGAACAGCTTGGACTTGCAGTCGCCCAGCTCGGCACGCCCGCGGCAGGTCCCGAGTTGGAAGGACTTTCACCCCGCTTCCTGCGCCAGTCGTGCATCTTCCCCCTGGCGATCGAAGAAGGATCGTTGACGCTGGCGATGGCCGATCCGCTTGACTTCGAGACGATCAACGCCGTCCATAATTTTTCGAAGCTGGAGATTCACCCGCAGCTCGCCGCCGAGCAGGACATCGTAGATGCGATCGATCGTTACTACACGGAGGCCGACCGCCAGACCGCGACGGCCGAATTCGGGACAGGCGACGAGGAAGACCTCGAACACCTCCGCGATATGGCGAGCGAGGCGCCCGTCATTCGCCTCGTGAACGCGATGATCGCGCAGGCGATTGAAAAGCGCGCCAGCGATATTCACATCGAGCCGTTCGACAAGGAATTCCGCATCCGCTACCGCATCGACGGTGTGCTCTTTAATCAGGAGCAGCCGCCCCGCGAGCTCAAGGCGGCCATCACCTCGCGCCTCAAGCTGATGGCAAAACTCAACATCGCCGAGCGCAGGCTTCCGCAGGATGGCCGCATCAAGATCCGCATTCTCGGGCGCGAAGTGGATCTTCGCGTTTCCACACTCCCGACGCTTTTTGGCGAAAGCGTGGTCATGCGTCTGCTTGATCGCTCGGCAGGTGATTTCTACGATCTGCGCCGGCTCGGCTTTGACGACCGCATGCTTGCGCGCATGGAGCACTACACTTCCCTGCCCCACGGGATTTTTCTCGTGACAGGACCGACCGGCAGCGGCAAATCCACCACGCTTTACTCCGCGCTCAAGCGCATCAACCTGCCTGACAAGAAGATCATTACCATCGAAGACCCGGTTGAATACCAGATGGATGGGATCAACCAGATCCACGTGAATCCGCAGATCGGGCTGACGTTCGCCGCGGGACTGCGGCACATCGTCCGTCAGGATCCGGACGTGATCATGGTCGGTGAAATCCGCGACCGCGAGACGGCCGATATCGCGATACGCTCGGCGCTCACCGGCCACTTCGTCTTCTCGACGCTGCACACGAACGACGCGCCGAGCGCAGTCACCCGGTTAATGGATATGGGCGTCGAAAACTATCTGGTCACATCCTCGGTGGTTGCGATTCTTGCCCAACGGCTGGTTCGTCTGATCTGCCCGGAGTGCCGCGTGAGCGCGGGAAAAGCCATGACGCCCGCGGGCGAAGAAGTGGATACCTTTCGCGGCGCTGGATGTGAAGCCTGCAACGGCGCGGGATATCGCGGGCGCGCCGGTATCTTCGAGCTCATGGAGCTGAACGATGAGCTCCGCCATCTGATCATGGCGAGCGCCGACGCGGGACGCCTCACCGAAACTGCCCGCCGCAACGGCATGCGCAACCTGCGGGAAGACGGCTGGATGAAGGTCGCGGGCGGCGTCACGACAGCAGAAGAGGTCACGCGTGTCACCCAGGAGTTTTGAACCTCCACAGGCTGAAGCCTGTGCCGCCATCGTACGTTCCCCCGCAGGACTCAGGCTCGTCTTCTCCTTGTAATGGCCTCCGCGACCTTCCATTACCGCGCTGTAGCAGCCGACGGCAAACTTCGCTCCGGCGTCATCACGGCAGAGAACAATCGCGCCGTTGCGCGAGAGCTGATGCGCCAGGGGCTCACGCCTGTCTACGTCGGCTTTGAAGAGAAGAAATCCGCCGCCCTCAAGCTGCCATCGTTCGGCGCCGGACGCCGCACCGACGTCCTGTTCTTCACGCAGGAGCTCTCGACGCTCCTCAATTCGGGCGTTCCGCTCGACCGCGCGCTTTCGATTACCAGCGAGCTGACCACGCGCCAGCAATTCCGCGGCATCGTCCTCGATATTCTCCGGTCGATTAAAGGCGGCAAGTCGCTGGCGGACGCGCTGGCGCTCCACCCGCTGTATTTCTCCGACCTCTTCATCAACATGGTGCGCGCCGGGGAAGCCTCCGGCAGCCTCGGCACTATCTTCGAACGGCTCTCGGAATTTGAACGCTCGCGGGATGAGTTGCGCAGCTACATCGTCTCGTCGATGATCTACCCGGGGCTGCTCGCGATGGTTGGCGCCGGATCGATCTTCGTCATCCTCAACTTCGTGGTGCCGCGCTTTGCGACGATCTTCGACGACAGCCGGATGCAGATTCCCGTCCCAACGCTCATCATGCTGCAGGCGAGTCACATCGTGCAGAACTGGTGGTGGCTGGTCGCGCTCATTTTGATCGGCGGCTTCGCGGCCTTTCGGTTTTACATATCGACGCCCGGCGGCAAGCTGTGGTGGGACACCAGCCGCCTGAAGCTTCCGTTCCTCGGCGAGGCCCTCCAAAAGGCGGAAACGTCGCGTTTCGCGCGCGCCATGTCGACGCTGGTCGGAAACAGCGTGCCGCTCGTGCAGTCGCTGAACATCTCGGCGGGCATTATGTTCAACAGCCGTATGGCGGGATCCCTGAAAGACGTCGCACAGGGCGTTAAACGTGGCGAAGGCATCTCGCAGCCATTGGCGCGCACTAAAATGTTTCCGCCGCTGGCTTCGCACCTGCTGACTGTCGGCGAGGAGACCGGCAAGCTCGACGCGATGTTCGCGCGCATGGCCGACATCTATGAAGAGCAAACGCGCGCGGCCATCAAGCGTTTCACGTCGATTTTCGAGCCGCTCGTCATTTTGGTGATGGGCGTGATTGTCGGCGCGCTGGTGCTCAGTATGCTGATCGCGATTACCAGCATTAATGACGTTGCGATTTAGGAAGGAAGAACCATGAAGAAAACGAAGAACCTGCAGGCCGGCGTCACGTTGATCGAAATGCTCGTGGTCGTCGTGATCATCGCCGTTTTCGCGGCTGTGGTCGGGCCCAAGCTGCTTGGCCAGGGCGACAAAGCCCGCGTCGTCGCGGCGAAGCAGCAGATCGAGAATTTTCAGCTCGCGCTCGGCCAATATCACCTGGACACCGGCTCCTATCCAAGCACTGAGCAGGGACTCGCCGCGCTTCGCACGCAGCCCAACGGCGTCGAACAGTGGCATGGCCCATATCTCCAGAAGGACGTGGCACCCGACCCGTGGTCACATCCCTATGTGTACAAGTTCCCCGGCGACCATGGCGACGAACCGGACGTCCTGTCTTACGGAGCCGACGGCCAGGCCGGAGGCACCGAACTGAATACCGATATCGTGAGCTGGAAATAACTGTGGGGCGGATTGTCATTCCGCGAGCGATTGGAAATCGGCCTGGACGCTTGCAAACTACAGCGCCAGCACGATTGCCAATCGCGCGCCGCGTGCCATCCTGCCCGACATCCGGCGTCACGCTGATTGAACTGTTGATTGTCGTGGCAATCATCGCCGTCATCGCGGGCGTTTCCTTCCCTGCCCTGACCGCCGGACTGGCCAGCATCCGCCTCAACTCGGCTTCCGGCAGCACCGCCAGCTTTCTCACCTCGACGATGAACCGCGTCGATCGCCGCGAGCAGGCCGCCGCCGTAGTCATTTCACCGAAAGCGAGCCAGGTCGACGTGTTCACCGCCGCGTCCGGCAGCAAGCCGGAAAACACTCTGCGCATGCCGCAGGGAATCGCGATCGAGGGCGATGAGCCCCGCCGCTTCCTCCTTCAGCCCGGCGGCGCATTCCCGCGAATCGCGTTGGTTCTCCGCAACGACAAAGGCGCACGGCGGTCAGTCAGAATCGATCCCGCCACCGGGGTCCCGGAAATCCGCCGCGAGGATGGACAAAAATGAACAGCCGGCGGAGCGGCTTCACGCTTCTCGAAGTCCTCGTCGCCACGGTGATCATGGGCATCGCGGTCGCGGGCCTGATCGCGGGATTGTCGCAGTCGGTCCGCAATGCCTCGCGCCTGACCGACCACGACCGCGCCGCCATGCTCGCCCGCACCAAAATGAACGAACTGCTCACCGACGTGACCCTGCCGTTCGACGGAAGCATCGAAGGGAAGTTCGACGCTGATCAATCGGGTGGCGTACCGAGCGGGTGGCGCGCCGCGCTCCGTCCTTTTGAAATGCCGCCGCGCGCGGGCCCCGGAACCGTAATCCTGCAACAAATCGCGCTCGAGCTTTGGTGGCAACCCGCGACCGGCACACGCCGCACCATCCGAATCGAAAGCTACCGGCCCACCCGCATTCCCATTCCGGCCGCGCCATGAGCAACCGTTCCCAGTCCGGCATGACGCTCGTCGAGATTCTGATCGCGGTCACGCTGCTCAGTCTGCTGTCGGTCGGAATGCTCGTCGCCATGCGCCTCGGCTTCAGCACGATGGACAAGACCGACGCCCGCCTCATCGCCAATCGCCGGGTCGCGAACACGCGCGCCATCATCGAGAACGAGATCAACGGCTTCACGTACTCACTGGCGTACTTCCGGCCGGGCACCCCCGCGGCCGCTTCTGTTCCGTTCTTCGAAGGCGCGCCGGCGTCGATGCGTTTCGTCACTTCTTATTCGGTTGAAGATGCCTGGCGCGGACGCCCGCAAATCGCGGCGTTCGAAGTCGTCCCCGGCGAACAAAGCCGCGGCGTCCGGTTAATCGTCAACGAGACTCCATGGACGGGATGGGTGCAGGCGGGCCAGCAGATATCCGCGGTCGACCCGGACGGCCTCGTCCACTATGTGCCGGTCGAAGCAGGCCCACAGTCATTCGTTCTCGCCGACCGCCTGTCTTACTGCCGCTTCTCGTATCTTGAGACCCTGCGGGAGCCTCCCTTCCAAAGATGGCGGCCGGACTGGGCCACCCTGCGGCAACTGCCGATCGCCGTTCGGATTGAAATGGCGCCGCTCGATCCTTCCGCCATCAAGCTGCAGATAACGACCGTCACGGTTCCGCTCGAAGTCAATCGGGTACCCGGACTTAACTATGCCGACTTTCCACAGGCGCGCTAACGGCAAACAACGGCATAGAGAGGCTGAGTCTCCGAACGAATGTGCAGGTGTTCGGCGATGGTGGCACAGGCTTCAGCCTGTGACGAATTCTTGCCTTCGACAACCGCGCCGCGGGTCGGCTCTGCTCATGGTGCTTTGGTTGACAGCTGCCCTCTCCGCCGTCGGACTTGCCGTCGCCAACAACGTCCGCGGGGAAACCGAGCGCACCGAAACCAATGTCGACGACGCGCGCGCGTATTTCATCGCGCGCGGCGCGATCCAGCAGGCGGCGCTGCATGTCCTCTGGGGACGCACCTACCGCTCGCCGGAGGGTCTCCCGCTCTATTACGTGAACGGCGATCCCGGTATCGAACTCAAATTTCCTGAAGCCGACGTCCACGTCGACGTGATTCCCGAAGCCTCAAAGCTTTCGCTCAATACCGTCCGGCCGGAGGACCTCCTGCGCCTCTTTGCCGCGCTGGACGTGCCGGAAGATCGTGCTACCGGCATCACAGCGGCGATTCTCGACTGGCGAACTCCAGCCGATCCCCTGCGCCCCAGTCCGTTCGATTCGTTTTATTTAGCCCAGTCTCCGTCTTTTCTACCGCTTCATACGTCTTTCAGAGAGAACGAGGAACTGCTGCTCGTTAAAGGGATGACGTCCGACATTTATTACGGGACAGCGCTCGACAACTCGCACGCCGGCTTGCGCGATTGCGTATCTGTTTACGGCAGCGCGGGCGCTGTCGACATCAACACCGCGCAGCCCGCGACCCTGCAGGCTGTCGGAATCCCGCCGGCCGATGTCCAGACGATCGCGCAGAGCCGCGCGGCGCATCCCGTGCACAACTACCAGGAGCTCTCCGAAATCGCGCAGGCGCTGGGGCCGGTTGGCGCCCGGCTCAGCATTGGCGGCCTGACGATGTACACACTGCGCGCCACCGCCCGCCTCCGCCAGCCGGATGGAAAACTCTCCGATATGCGCCGCACGGTCGCGGCGCTCGTGAAGTTCTATTTTCCCGGCGATACCTCGGGAAACGGATTCCAGGTTCTGCGCTGGTACGACCGGACATGAGCACGGCCGCTACCGAACCAACACCAGTCGAAATTCCGGCGGGCGCTCTGCAACCGTTCTGGAAGCGCGCTCTGGCGTTTGGCGCCGGGCTCGGCATCGCGATCGGCGAGCGGCATCTCGATGTCGCGATCGTGCGGGCGCGTCCCGCGGGCGCTACGCTCCTCGCCACCGCCACCATCGAGGATTTCCGCACCCGTCCGGCCGCTGAATGGGGTGCGGAAATCCAGAAGCTTGTGACCGCGGCCGGTGAATCGCGTCTCGCCGCCACCGTGCTGCTTCCCCGGAGCGAAGTCATCGTCCGGACCGTCAACCTCCCCGGCGTTCCCGCAAAAGATATCGCAAACGCCATCGAACTGCAGATCGACACCCTGCATCCCTGGGGAGACACGGACATTGTGTGGGGATGGTCCCTTGCGGGTTCAAAGGGCGATGTAATGGTCGGGCTGGCGCGCAAGGAACTACTGGACTCGTTCGAGACTCTCTTCGGCGAAGCGGGCATTCCGATCGCGGCAGCCACGTTCTCGGCGGCGGTGATTCATGCTGCATTGCGCATCTGGAGCACGCCACCGGCCTCCCTTCTCCTGTTCGCGCGGGATGAAAACGGCCGCACGGAGGTATACGGCGAAAGCGAAGCGCGCGCCGCCTTCTCCGCCGGATTCCCGATGCCTTCGGAGCGAGCCATTGCCCTTGCTCGCGCGGAGTTGCGAGTCGGTCCGGATACCCCGGCGCGCCCGCTGAACGGCGCATTGCCGGTCGGGCTTCTGCACGAGAACGAGGGATCGAGCGACCACGCGCTGGCGTGCGCCGCCGCTATCGCGGGCTCGGCCCCGCGCGCCGCGGCATTTGCGAACCTGTTGCCGCTCGAGCGTCGCGCGTCGCACGACCGCATGCAGTATCTGCTTCCGGCCGTCCTTGCGGCTCTGGTCGTCATCGCGATCGTCATGGTCTTCGTCGTATTCCCCGCGATCGAGCAGCGCCGCTACCGCGACGACCTCGACCGCGCCGCCCGCCAGGTAGAGCCTGCCGCTCTGCGCGCCCAGGCCGCGGAAAAGAAGATCGCCGATGCCCGCATCAAAATCGCGGCTCTCGACGACATTCGCCGGCGCCCGCAAGCGGACCTCGACATCCTCAACGAGCTGACGCGCCTTCTGCAGCCGCCGGTCTGGACATCTTCGATCGAAATCTACACGGATTCCGTCGTCGTCTCCGGCGAAGCCGATCAGGCCGCGCCGCTTCTGAAAGTGCTCGACTCCTCCCCGCTCTTTCAGAACTCGGAATTCGCGCTCTCGGTGACTCGCAACGGGCAGACCGAAGTCTTCCGGATCAAAACCATGCGCCGCGGCCGCGCCGGGAGGACCACGCCGTGAGTGTGCGCATCTCCGAGCGCGATCGCCGCGCCCTGATTCTGCTCATCGTGTCGCTCGCGGTCGCGGCGATCCTGCGTTTCGCATTTCGCGACAACTCGACCGGAGTCGCCACCGTGCCGGCCTCTGTCAGCCGCGACAGTATTGCTCTCGCGCAGCAGCGCCTCGTCAAGCTTCGCCAGACCGCTGCGACTCTTCCGGCGCGCGAAGCAGTCCTGAAGCAAACCACCGCCGATCTGGCGGAGCGCGAACGCGGCATTATTCAGGCCGACACCGCGCCGCAGGCCCAGGCCGCGTTGCTCGAAATCGCCCGCCGCGTCGGGAAGATCGAACAAGTCGACGTGCGCGGGGGCGAGTTTGCGGCGCCGAAGCCGTTTGGCGACTACGGGCTCGTTTATGCCACGATCACCTTCGACTGCCACGTGGAGCAGCTCGTGAACTTCCTCGCCGACATCTCGCAGCAGCCGGAACTGGTCGTTCCGTCCGAAGAGCGCATCGCCGTCGTCCCGAACCCGAAAGACAAAGCCATGAGCGTTCGGATCGTGCTGGCGGGTGTCGTCCCGAAGAAGCTTGTGCCGGAGAAGAAAGGACTGGCCGCATTTTGAAACCGAAAATGGCGGTGCTTTCCGCTCTTCTGGTGATCGCGCTCGGTGCGGTGGTTTGGCAGGGCCGCACTGCCTGGAGCGACGCGCAGGCGAAGCGCCGGACCACGCTCAACGCCAAAGCTGCGCCGATCCCCGCGCCGCCCCTGTCGCCCGCGCCAAAGCCCGGCTCTGCGACCGCTATCAATTACGCGGATGTCGCAAACAAAGACCTCTTCTCGAAAGATCGCAATCCGAACGTCGTGATCGAACCGCCGGCGCCCGTCGTCGAAAAAAAGATGCCGCCGCTGCCGGTCGTTTATGGCGTTCTTGGACTTCCCAGCGGGACCAAAGCATTGATGTCGGAAAAGCCTGGCGAGACGAGCCGCGCGGTCCGGACCGGTGACTCGATCGGCGCATTCAAGATCGCGTCTCTCGATCCGCAAACCGTCGTGTTCGACTGGGAAGGCAAGCAGATTTCGAAAAAGATCGACGATTTGATCGATCGATCGGCGGTTGCCGCGCCGGGAGCCGCTGCCCCAGCCGCGGGCCAGCCCGCGGCAGCGGCGGCGCCACCGCCTCCGCGTCCCAATGCACCCCCGACGGCCGCCGCGCCCGGTGCCGCCACCGGACCCAATCAGCGGGCCTGCGTCCCGGGCGATAACTCGCCCGCCGGCACGGTCGCGGAGGGCTACAGGAAAGTTATGAACCAGACCCCATTTGGGGCCATTTGCAGTTGGGTTTCCCAATGAAGTCCGCTTGAAGGAATGGAGCCCCGAAAGAATGGAGTCCCGAAGGAATAGAGCAATGTCGAACATCAAAATCGCTGTCATGATCCTTGCCATCGCCGCGACCTGCGCGCCCGCGGCGATGCAAAAGAAAGCGGCAAAGAAGTCCGCCCCGGCATCACAGGCGGTGACGATCCCAAAAGACGCCGTTCCGAATGCCGACGGCGGCAGCTACGCCTGGACCGATAAAGACGGCAAGAAGTGGACGTTCACCAAAACTCCCTTCGGCATTATGAAGTCGCCGGTTACCAGCGCGCCCGTCCCCACACCCTCCGCAGATCTCAGCGGCACAAAGGCAATCGACAAGGGAGACACGGTGCGCTTCGAACGGCCCGGCCCCTTCGGCGTGACAGCCTGGGAAAAGAAGAAGACGGATCTCAACGACGACGAACGGCGCCTGTTCGAATCTCAAAACGCAAAGACGGAATGATCGATGACTAAATTGCCTCGCTTTCGGGTGATCGCGCTTCTGGTGTGCGCGGGAATTGCCCTCGCCCAACAACCGGCGCCGCAGCAGCCGACTCAACCGGCGCAGCCGGCGCCAACTGTTCCAGGTGGATTGAATCTGAATAACGCGTCCCTGACCGAGGTCATTAATCTTCTCGCGCAGGACCTCCACATCAACTACATCATTGACCCGGCCGTGAAAGCCGGCACCGTCACGATCAACACTTACGGTGCGGTCCGCGATGTCGATCTCCGGCCGCTGCTCGAAACCATCCTGCGGATGAACGGCCTGGCCATGGTCCAGGTCGGGAACATCTATCGCATTGTTCCGGCGGCGAACGTCGCGCGCCAGCCGGTCAGCCCGGTCAGCGAATCGGATCCTTCGAAAATGCCGGATGACGAGCGTATCGTCCTGAATCTCGTGTTCCTGCGCTACGTCACATCCGGCGAGATGCAGAAGATCCTGATGCCATTCATCGGTGACGGCGGCCAGATGACGAACTACGAGCCCGCCAATCTGCTCATCCTGCTCGATAACAGCCGCAACATGCGCCGCACGCTCGAGCTGATCGGCATGTTCGACAGCGATGCGTTCGCGGGGCAGCGCGTGCGTCCTTTCGATGTCAAGAACGGGCGCCCCAGCGACATCACCAAAGATCTTGAGGACATTTTCCGCGCGTATGCGCTGACGGGCGACAAGGGCAATGGTGCGGTGCGCTTCACCGCGCTGAACCGCCTGAATATGATCCTCGCGGTCGCGCCCAACCCTGGCGTCTTCGCCGAAGTGGAGAAGTGGCTCCAGAAACTCGATGTTCCCGCCAAGGTCACGGCCGGCTCCGTCGATAACTACGTCTACAAGTTGAAATACGAACGAGCGGAGGTGCTTGGCGGCGTAATCAACCAGCTCTATGGCGGCTGCGGATTTTCGAGCGGTGTTTACGGTGGCATTCCCGGCAACTCCTCCTATCCGGCGACCGGATATCCCGGCTCCAACTTCGGCGGGAGCAATTTCGGTCTGGGCGGAGGCTATGGCGGCGGTTACGGCGGAGGCGGCTTCAACCCCTACGGCGGCGGTTACGGGGGCGGCTATGGCGGTTCACCTTATGGGGGGAATCAGTTTGGCGGCTATCCCGGAGCGGGTGGCGGTTTTGGCGGCGGCTTCAATGTGCCTTGCGTCAACAACGGCGGCGGCGGGCTGGCCAGCGCATTCACCGCGACGCCTTTCAACGCGCCGGCAACTCCAACTGCGGGCGCGACACCTGCCGCATCGGCGGCCAATACGGCTCCACAACAACAAGATCAGACCGGCAGCTACCTGAGCGCCTCTCCTTACGGACGCGCCACCGGCCCACGCATCATCCCAAATCCTTTCAACAACACCCTTCTGGTGCAGGCTTCGCCCCAGGAATGGGAACAGATCCGTCATCTTCTCGAACAACTGGACATTCCCCCGCGCCAGGTGCTGATCGACGCGAAGATCTATGAGGTGACGCTCACCGGTGACTTCGCGCTCGGCGTTGAATCGTATCTGCAGAGCAAGACCGCCGGGAATCCGGCGGGCATCACCGGCGGACGCACCTTGCTCGGGTCCGTCACCACTGCGGCAACAGGCGGCGGCAGCGAACTCGCACTCTCGGCCGGCACGCTGGTGGGACACAGCCGTCAGCTTCTCGCGCTGCTCACGGCCAGTGAAAGCACCAGCAAGGCGAAGGTGCTCTCGGCGCCGAGCGTGATCGCGACCGATAGCATTCCGGCGTCCATCACGGTCGGCGATTCCGTGCCGACTCTGAGTTCCATCGCGGCGTCGAACGTGCAGCAAAACGGCAACTCGCTTTTCACCAACACCATCCAGAACACAAGCACCGGCATCGGGCTTAACATCCTCGCGCGCATCAATCCGAGCGGTGTCGTCACGATGGTCATCAATCAAAACGTGACGGCCCCGACGGCGACCACAACAAGCAACATCGACTCACCTTCGTTCTCGCAGCGCAATGTAAGCACGCAGGTCACGGTCGAGGACGGCGACACCGTCGCCATCGGCGGCATTATCGAGGAAACGAATAACGAAACCTCGTCCGGGATTCCTTACCTGCACCGCATCCCCTGGCTCGGCGCCGCTTTCGGCAACAAAACGGCCAGCAAGACGCGCACGGAGCTCATCATCTTCCTGACACCGCGAGTCATCTACGACACGACGCAGATGACGGACGCCTCCGACGAATTGAAGCAGAAGGTCCGCGATTTGAAAAAGATGATCCGGGACGAATAGTGACAGTGACTCCGTAGCCTGTTGGCGCGAAAAAAACAGTTATCGCTGAGACGCGATCCTGCGGATCAAAAATCGGCGCGCGCGTCAGAGTTTGAAGGTGAACGTGATACGCGTCCGTATTCTGACGCTCTTTCCGTCAACGGTGTAAGGTTCGAAAACCCATTTGCGCAGCGCTGTCTTCACCGGACCTTGCAATACCGGATTCCCCGTCTCATGGAGCACATTCTCCACCTTGCCGTCGAGCCCGATAATGATTTCCGCCTGAACGTCGCCTGACAGGCGAAATTGCCGAGCTGTCGCGGGGTACTCCGGATCAACCTTATATTTGACGAGCTTGCGCGCGACGGTTTCGTTCAGTAGAGGAAGTTTCTCGTCATTGGATGGCCCCGTCTGGGCGCCCGCCGCGAGCGACGCTGCAATCGTTATCGCCAGCGTTCGCACGCAGAATCGCAGGGTGGTGTTCATCCTTTGCCAATCAGGTGAACAGGCTAACAGAAGTTAACTCGTTCATCGATAATCGCTTGTGCTCTTATTGTATTAAATCGTATCTTTTAATGAAAGAAATAATACGGCTCACACACGGGAAAATGCGCCCATGAAACCTCGCTCGCTCAGTCTCAAGCTGGTACTCGCGACGGTGCTGACGACGAGCATCATCCTGATCCTGACGATCCTGTTCGCCTATCTCCGGGCCCGCAAGACTGTCGAGACCCAAACCAGCGCGGACGCGCAGAAAGTCACGCAATCCTACGCGACTCAACTGGACAGCTATGTGGATCGTGTCGCCGTCGTCCCGCGAACCATCGCAGCCCGCCAGGAAGCGACGGCAGGCGCCGCTTCCGCATACACGCTCCCGCTTCTTTCGCACCTCCTCGATAGCCTCTCCGCCGACGAGGCCTACGGAGCCTACATAGCTTTCGACGGCGTGCCGGAGACCAACCCGAAATCCATGGTGTGGGTGGACCGCAACAGCCTTCCCAACGCCCTTGTCCCTGCCGGCGGGCCTCGCAGCCGCACCGGCGAGTGGTACGCGGAGGCGAAGAAAGCCGGCAAGCTCCATGTCTCCGAGCCCTACTTCGACAAGGGCGGCTCCAATACGGAGCTTGTCAGCATCACGCAGCCGATCAAAGACAGCAACGAAAAATTTGTCGGCGTCGCTGGCGCTGACCTTTCGCTCGATCTGATCCGCGCTCTGGTCGACTACTTCCGGTTTCAGCAGGATCCGGCGACAGCCATCGATCCCGCGCTTCGCGAATACGCTTTTCTAGTGGCGCGCAACGGCCGCATCATCGCGCACCCCGACAAATCCCTCGTCATCAGTGAGAATTTTCCGGGCGCTCTGGTGTCCTCAATCCCGGGCGGCACAAACATTGCCGCGAGCGATCAGGGCGACACCATGGTCCTCGAGAAAGGCGTCCAGCGGCGCATTTACTGGGCGATCGCATCCGAGGCCGGATGGAAGGTCGCCCTCAGCGTTCCGGAATTCGAGATCACTGGCCCGGCAAACGCCCTGGCCCGGCAGACGGCCTATGTCGCGGCGGGCGGTCTGCTCCTGCTGGCGCTGGCGACCACGTTGATGGGCCGGCGCCTCGTTGCGCCGGTCTTGCGGCTGACCAGAGTGGCGGAAGGCGTAGGCCGGCAGGAATATGAATCCGTCCGGGAGCTGGATGTCGTTTCCAAACGCGCCGACGAGATCGGAATTCTTGGCCAGAGCCTGCGGACCATGGTGCGCGAAATATCGACGCGCGAGCAGAGTCTGCGGGATGCGGAAGAACGCCTTCGCCAGAGCGAGCTGCACTTCCGCTCGCTGATCGAAAACACCGCCGATATCATCGCCGTGCTGGATCGCGAAGGCCGCCTGCAATACGCCAGCCCGTCGATCTCCCACGTGCTGGGGATCACGCCCGAAGCCGCGGTGGAAAGGACCCTCGCGGAGTTCGTCGATCCCGAAGACTCCGCGAAAATCCAGGATTCGTTCCAGCAGACGGCGGCAAGCTGGGGCGCGTCCAATCAGGTGCAGATTCGCGTGAAGAATTTCGCCGGCGCCGCGCGGACTGTCGAGGTCACGCTCACCAACATGCTCGACAACGCCGCGGTCGGCGGCATCGTCGCCAACATCCGCGACATCACGGAGCGCAAACACGCCGAAGACATGGAACGCGACAAGGAGGCGGCGGAGTCGGCCAACAAGGCCAAGAGCAACTTCCTCGCGAACATGAGCCATGAGCTCCGGACTCCGCTGAACGCCATCATCGGCTACAGCGAAATGCTGCAGGAGCTCGCCGAAGACGACGGCCATGACGACTATCTGGCCGACCTGAAGAAGATTCACTCGGCCGGCAAGCATCTGCTCGAACTGATCAACGACGTTCTCGACATCTCAAAAATCGAAGCCGGCCGGATGGATCTTTATGTCGAAGACGTTTCCGTCAGCCAGCTTCTCGAAGAAGTACAGGCCGTGATTACCCCGCTTTCCCAGAAGAACTCCAACGATTTTGTTGTGGAAGCGCCGCCTGACGCGGGCACGATCCATGCCGATGTCACCAAGACGCGGCAGAGTCTGCTGAATCTTCTTTCCAATGCCTGCAAGTTCACCCAGCACGGAACCGTCACGCTTCACGTGCAGCGCGATGATGCGTGGATCTTTTTCGAAGTCCGCGACACCGGCATCGGCATGACGAAGGAGCAGATGGGCAAGCTGTTCCGCGCCTTCCAGCAGGCCGATTCCTCGACCACCCGCAAGTTCGGCGGCACGGGGCTCGGGCTCGCCATCAGCCGCCACTTCTGCCGCATGATGAACGGCGACATCACCGTCGCGAGCGAGCCCGGCAAAGGCACGACATTCACGATGCGGATTCCGGTGAACGTGGTGCCCCGCACAGGCCCCATCGCGGCGCCGTCGGAGGTTGGAAAGGTCTCCGAAGCGCCGGTCGAAGCCCTGCCGGCGACCGCGGCCGTTGTTCTGGTAATCGACGACGACCCCACAGTCGCCGACCTCCTGCGCCGGAGCTTGTCGAAAGACGGCTTCCGCGTGGAGCACGCCTATACCGGCGAAGAAGGGCTTCGCCTCGCGCGCCAGTTGCGCCCCGACGCCATTACGCTCGACGTCATGATGCCGCAAATGGATGGCTGGGAGGTGATGACCCGGCTGAAATCGGATCAGGACACCGCGGACATCCCGGTGATCATGCTGACGATCGTCGATGACAAGAAGACCGGCTATGCGCTCGGCGCGACCGAGTATCTGACCAAGCCGTTCAATCGCGAGCGGCTTACCGCGATCCTCAACCGCGCCGCGCCCGAGCGTGGCTCCCGCCTCGCGCTGGTGGTCGACGATTTTGAAGAAAACCGCGCTCTGCTGCGTCGCACGCTGGAGCCTGAAGGCTGGATGGTTGTCGAGGCGCCGAACGGGATCGAGGCGCTGGCGCGCATAGCGGAGCGGCGTCCGGACATGATCTTCCTGGATTTGATGATGCCCGAAATGGACGGCTTTGAATTTGTGGAACGCCTGCGTGCGAACGAGCTTACCGCCGCCATCCCGGTGCTGGTCGTCACCGCCAAGGACATCACACTGCAGGACCGGCAGAGGCTTTCCGGCGGCGTCCAGAACATTTTGCAAAAGAGCGCGCTCAGTCCGGCGGATCTGGTCGTGCAAACGCGGGAGCTGTTGACAACCCGGATCCGCGCGAACGTCGAAGCGCAGACGCCGGCCTGACTGATTGACAAAGCGTGCCGGACAAAGCACCTGGAGGACTCAGATGGCGAAGATCCTGATCGTCGAAGACAACGAGATGAATCGCGACATGTTGTCGCGCCGCCTCGAACGAAAGGGCTTCACGATCGTTATGGCCGTCGACGGCGCGGAAGGAGTAGCCAAGGCGGCGTCCGAAAACCCGGATCTCATCCTGATGGACATGAGCCTGCCCGTCCTCGACGGATGGGAGGCAACGCGCCAGCTCAAGGCGAATCCCGCAACTTCCCACATCCCTGTGATCGCGCTGACGGCGCATGCGATGGCCGGTGATCGCGACAAGACAATCGAAGCCGGCTGCGACGATTACGACACCAAGCCCATCGAGCTGCCGCGACTGCTGGGAAAAATCGAGACGCAACTCGGGAAAGCGAAGGCGGCGGATGGCGGCGATTGATCTTCCATTGAAAGCTGGGTCCTCCAAGGCCGGCGCGGAGCTGCTTTCCGAACTGCGGCACGATCTCAAGACTCCGCTGAACCAGATCATCGGCTACGGCGAGATGCTGCTGGAAGATGCTGAGTCGAATGCAGACACCGCCACGGCCGCCAGTCTGCGCACCGTCGTCACTGCCGCGCGGGAATGCGTCGAAGTCCAGGGACGTGCGCTGGTCCGTCCGGCCGCGGAAGTAAACGAACAGGTGTGGAAAGATCTGCGCGCTGACCACACGGCGCGCGCCGGGATGATGACCGGGATCCTCATCGGCCTGCGTGCCGAAGCGGCCGGGCAGATCGCCGCCGACCTCGACCGGCTCCTGCAAGCCGTATGCGATCTGGAACGCCTCGCGGCCGAAGCCCCCGGGCGCTGGAGCGGCCAGCCTTCCGGCCCCGAACCTGTAAAGCCCGTTTTCTCGCTCCAGACGGAACCCGATGCCGGGCCGGCCGAACCGACTGAAGGGCCGAGCCTCGGCCGTCTGCTCGTCATTGACGACAATGACGTCAATCGCGACATGCTTTCGCGCCGGCTTATTCGCGAGCGTTACGAGGTTGTCCAGGCGATGAACGGGCGTCAGGCGCTGGAGATTCTCGAGCGCGAAAATTTCGACCTCATCCTGCTCGACATCATCATGCCCGAGATGGATGGCTTCGCGGTTCTCGGCAGGCTGCGCGCCAACCCGCGCTGGAAAGATACGCCGGTCATCATGATCTCGGCGCTCGACGAAATCTCACACGTCGTCCGCTGCATCGAGATGGGCGCGGAGGACTATCTGCCCAAGCCCTTCGATCCCGTCCTGCTGCGCGCTCGCCTGGGGGCGATTCTCGAACGCAAACGCATGCGCGAGGCCGATCAGCGAATGCTGCGCAACATCCTGCCGGCCAAAGTGGCGGCGGAGCTTCGCGAGCACGGGTCCGTGGAGCCGATGTATTTCGAAGATGTCACGATCGGGTTCACCGATTTTGTCGGCTTCACGCTCGCGACCGAGCGCCTCGCGGCCGAGGAGCTGGTCGGGTATCTCCACGATTACTTCACCGCGTTCGATCACATCATGGCGCGCTACGGTCTCGAAAAGATGAAGACCATCGGCGACAGCTACATGTTCGTGAGCGGCATGCCCGATCGCCAGCCATCCCACCCGGTTGACGCCGTGCTTGCTTCGCTCGAAATCGTGGAGACCGTCAAGAAGATGGCCAAACCCAACGATGCGGTCGACTGGAAGGTACGGGTCGGCCTGCACACCGGCCCCGTGATCGCCGGCGTCGTCGGAATCCACAAGTTCGCTTTCGACATCTGGGGCGACTCGGTGAACTTCGCGTCGCGCATGGAGTCTTCGGGTGAAGCCAATCGCGTCAATCTCTCCGAGCGCTCTTACGCGCGTGTCAAAGACTTCATGCGTTGCACGCCGCGCGGCCGCGTGAAGACCAAAGACGGCCGTGAAGCCGACATGTTCTTCGTGGAAGGACCGCACGACAAATTGATGGGCGCCGGGGCCCTCTGTCCCGAGGCCTTCGCCCGCCGTTACAAAATTTACTTTCAGAAAGAAATCAGAGCATTCCCGCCATTTCTCGTGAACCGCGATTGAAATGCCCTGCTCACCGCTATGATCCGTCAGGAAGCAGGAGCATGACTTGAGCGGCGCGTAACGAACTCGTTGGCGAAGTGAAAGAGATCAAGGTCGGGGAATCACGGCGCATGGAGTCGCTGCACATGAGCTTGCGCAAGATCGTCAAGAACCGAGGCTCGTTTCCGAGCGAAGAAGCCGCGATCAAGCTGTTATATCTGGCGCTGACGAAAGTCGTTGCCAAATGGGAGACGGTCCAGCATTGGAAGCAGATGAACTATCTGGACTCGATCTGCGCCGACCGCATCCGCGAAGCCGGTGTCAGACAGTGAAAACCGCTCAGAGCCCACCAGCGGGATGAGCCGCTCATCCCGCGGCCACCCGTCGGCATTGCGGCTGATGCCAGAACGGTGCTCGCGCGCAAGAGGGTTCGCTGGCGCCCGCCGAAACGGCGTGCCCTTGCACCCTGCGCGCCGTTCTGGCTAATATCGTAGTCGCGACGGGCGGCTCCGGCGGGATGAGCTTAAGGTCATTCCCCAAACAACCGAGTCATCAAAAAAACGTTGCCGGTACTCACGTTCGTTCTCTGCCGCCTTGGCAGTAGAGGTTCTCCTTCGATCCTGCCCACCCGTTCCCCGCGGGAGCAAATTGTTTTCCCATAATCCTCAACAATCTACAAAAAACGAACCCATTTCTCTCAACCTCCATGCCCCACAATGTCCACCGGAGACCCTCCATGGCTACCGAAAAACAAATCGCGGCCAATCGCCGCAACGCTCTCCGGTCCACTGGACCTCGCACCCCCGAAGGAAAGCTGTCTCTTCACAGAACGCCGTCAAATACGATCTCCGCGGCCGCCGCTTCATCCTGGCCAAGCGAATGCCCGGAACGCTATGAAGCCTTCCGCCAGCACTTCTACGACGACTACATGCCCGCCACGGCCACCGAGACCGCTCTCGTGGACATCATGGCCACCGCCCTCTGGCGGCTCGACCGCGTGGATGGCTTCGAAGCCATGATCATCGACCATGAATCCCGCCATGGAAATTTTGCGGACAACGGCATCCTCGGCCAGTCCGAACCGGAGCCGCGCCGCCGAGTCCGGCCGCACGTCCGAAATGTTGAAACCGCACGCAGCCCGCCTTCAGCACCAGTTCAACGGCGCCCTCGATCGCCCCGCTCCGGTTAATCGCGCTCTGCAAACCGGATCAGGCCGTCGCGACGCGCCCATTGAGCGGCAATTCGAGAATGCGCTGATTCTCAGTAACGGTTCCGGTGTCCGTCGCCTGCGTTTCCACGAGTGCGGCGTTGGCTTCGACCCAAACCTCCTCGTTCACGTGCCGGCTTTGAGCTCAACATCAACCGTCGGGCTCGCCGAAACTTGCAGGACGTTGCCGTTCTGAACGAATTTGCGGAAGCGCCGGATGTTACAGTCCGGACGACCTCTGTCGCCGTCTGCGTTGTTTTGATCTCGGCCCCCGGCACGTCCGCGCCGGATGCATCGGCGACGGTTCCCTGAATCTGTGCGGTGTTTTGATTTTGCGCCCAAAGGCTGACGCCGCGCGCGGAGAACAGAGCGCAGGCAAGCGCACAGCGCGAAGGCCGCAACGGAAAAGCGATAAGATAATGCCGGGTAGCGCCCCGCCGGGGTGAGGAGCAGAGAATTCTCCGCATGGAGCTCCTGGATGAACCGTCGATTTTGGATCGTGGCTCTCGCTTGCATCCTGCTTCCTTTGGCCGGGCAGACTCCGGCGAAGAGATGGACGGCGCCGCATTTGCCTGACGGGCAACCGGATTTGCAGGGGGTCTGGACTAATCCCACCGTGACGCCGTTTGAACGTCCGGCGCAGTTCGCGAACAAGCCGACGCTGACCAAAGAAGAAGCCGCGAGGGTCGAACGAGATGCCGCGGCAGAGAACACGGATGCGCCGCCCAAAGCGGGCGATGTCGGGAACTATAACCAAGTCTGGTTCGACAGGGGCACGAAGGTGGTTGGAACGATGCAGAGTTCACTCGTCGTCGACCCGCCCGATGGCCGCGTACCGCTGAAACCGTCGGCTGAAGCGAAACGCGACGACGATGCCGCGCACAATGCCGACGCCCCTGAGTACATGAGCGTCTGGGACCGCTGCATCACACGCGGCGTGCCGGCGGGGATGTTCCCGGCGGGCTACAACAACGCCTATCAGATCGTGCAGAACCGCGGCTATGTCGCGATCCTCTACGAGATGATCCACGAGACGCGCATCATCCCGATTGCCGGTCCGAACCACCCAGGCGACGCGCACCCACCCGAGACGTTGCGGCAATGGAACGGCGACTCGCGAGGCCATTGGGAAGGCAACACGCTGGTGGTCGATACGACGAATTACAACGGGAAAGGGCAGGCGGCCACCAGCGCGGCGACCGGCCGCGTGAAGGGTATCGCACAAAGCCAGAAGCTTCACGTCGTCGAGCGTTTCACCCGCACAGCCGCGGACACCATTCGTTACGAAGTCACGATCGACGATCCGGAAGTGTATACGAAGCCGTGGAAGGTCGCGATTCCGCTCGTGCGCGACGACAACTACCGGATCTACGAGTATGCGTGCCACGAAGGCAACGAGGCCGTCGCGAATGTACTGCGCAACGGCCGCGCACTGGAACGCGCACTGGAAAAAGAGTGACGATGAATTCATCGGCGGCGCGCAGTGCGCTTCCGCCGATGGCTCGGGACAAGACCGGCCAAATGTTTCGATTACCGGCACATTCGCCTCGCTCTCGGCTTGACGCGATAGTCTCCAGTTGATAGACTCCGCACACAGTTACTGGTATTTCAGTTCCAAAATTCAAGCGTGCGCTCTGGACTTTCCCGGGGCGCGGTTTTTCAGGAGGTCGAGCGTGAAGTCACTGCTGAAGGCTGTGGTTTGTTTGAGTGCGTGTGCAGCGAGCGTGTTTGCGCAATCCGCCGCTACATCGCAGATCGCCGGCACCATTCAGGATTCGAGCGGGCTCGCCATCACCGGCGCGCAGGTGCGCGCGGTCCAGACCGACACCGGCCTGACTCGCGAAGCCACAAGCGGCGCCGACGGCGGCTACATTCTTCCGAGCCTGCCGAGCGGCCCATACCGTCTCGAAGTGACGAAGGAAGGCTTCAGCAAGTACATCCAAAACGGCATCGTCCTGCAGGTGGCGTCGAACCCGACGATCGACGCGAAGCTGCAGGTCGGCAGCGTGAGCCAGCAGGTACAGGTGGAAGCGTCGGCCGCGATGGTCGAGACGCGCAGCTCAGGCGTCGGCCAGGTGGTCGATCAGCAGCGCGTTGTCGATCTGCCATTGAACGGACGCACAGCCACCGACCTCATCCAGCTCGCGGGCGCGGCGGCGGTGGCGCCGAACGCGGACCTCGTCTCCACAAAGAATTATCCGAATGAAGCGCCGCTGTCGATCGCCGGCGGACTGGCGACGGGAACGACATACATTCTCGACGGCGGCACCCACAACGATCCCTTCAACAGCCTGAATTTGCCGCTTCCCTTCCCCGACGCCCTTCAGGAATTCAAGGTCGAGACCAGCGCGCTGCCGGCGCAATATGGGCAGCACTCGGGCGGCACGGTGAACGGCGTCACGAAGTCGGGCAGCAACGCGATCCATGGCGACGCGTTCGAGTTTGTGCGGAATTACGAATTCAACTCGCGGAACCCCGCGGCCACGGTGCGCGACTCCCTCAAGCGAAATCAGTTCGGCGGCACAATCGGCGGCCCGATCAAAAAGGACAAGCTGTTCTTCTTCCTCGGCTACCAGGGGACTTACGTTCGCTCCAACCCGGCAAACACTTTCAGCTTCATTCCCACGGCGGCAATGCAGCAGGGCGATTTCACCACCATCGTCTCACCGCAGTGCAACAACGGTAAGGCGATCACGCTGCTCGATCCACGCGATGCCACACACAAGACCGTCTTTTCCGACAGCCACATCCCGCAGTCGCTGCTGAGCGCGCCGGCGCTGAAGATGATGACGTTCTATCCGCCGGCGGCCGACGGTTGCGGCACGTCGTTCTATGGCACAGTGCAGAACCAGACCGAGCACATGGGCCTGGCGCGCGGCGATTACCAGATGAGCCAGCGGCAGACGCTGTTCCTGCGTTATTTTGTGACGCACGCGTTGGTATCGCCGACCTATGACGGAAAGAATCCGCTGTCGATGCAATTGTCGGGCGGCGACGATCTGGTCAACTCGGCCGTCTTCGGGCACACGTTCGTGCTCAACGCGAACATGGTGAATTCGTTCCGGGCCACGTTCAATCGCTCGGCGGTGGCGAAAACCGCGGCTCCGCTGTTCGACGGTCCGTCGCTCGGAATCAAGATGCACACGCTGGTGCCCGGGCACTTCCTCGCCACCGCATCGGGCGCGATCTACAGCATGTTGAATACCTCGTATGCGGCTTTCGATCCGACCACCGGCCATCAGATCGCCGACGACTTCAGCTTCATCAAAGGCAGCCATCAGTTCGGTTTCGGCGGCAATTGGATTCGCACCATGCAAAACGTTTACGGCCCTCTGAACGGCGATGGCAACTTCGCGTTCAACGGTCAATCGACGGGGCTCTCGATGGGCGACTTTCTGACCGGCTACGCGTCGTCTTACACGCAGAGCGGCATCCAGTATGACTACGAGCACTATCACTACGTCTCGCTTTACGCGCAGGACAACTGGAAGATCGCGCCGCGTTTCAGCCTGAACTACGGGGTGCGCTGGGAGCCTTACATCGGCGGATCGATGCCCTTGCAATACGTCGCGAACTTCAACCGCGGGCTGTTCGACCAAAACGTGCATTCGACCGTATATCCGAATGCTCCGGCGGGATTGATGTTCCCGGGCGATGCGGCATTCGACACCGGAAGCCGGCCGTCGCATACGAAGATGAATGACTTTGCGCCGCGGATTGGCGTGGTCTTCGATCCGAAAGGCGATGGCAAGATGACGATTCGTGCATCGTGGGGCATCTTCTACGACATGCCGCACACATTGTTTGCCTACGGTTTCTCGCAGGCTCCGCCATGGGGCGAAACCGTCAGCCGCCCGAACGTCTTCTTCAACGATCCCTGGGGACCGGGACAAGGCGGCAGCGCGGCGTTTCCGGGTGGCGACCCGTTCCCGCTACAGTTGAACAAGAACTTCACATTCCCGTCGTTCGGGACCTATACGACTTACCCGCTGAACATCAAGCCGACCTATCTCGAGCAGTGGAACTTCAGCATCCAGAAACAGATCGGGAGTAACTGGCTGCTGTCTGCCACCTATCTGGGGAACAACACGATTCATTTGTGGGCGGATGCGCCGGTCAATGCGCCGGTCTATGTGTCGGGCAACTGCGCGGCCGGACAATACGGCCTTACCGCTGCGGGCGCGTGCTCGACCACGGCCAATCAGAACTTCCGCCGCCCCTTGTATCTCGCAAACGCGGCGAATGGCGGGTTGATTGGAACGCTCCACTCGCTCGATACCGGCTCAACGGCCGGTTACAACGCGCTGCTGCTCTCGGCTCAACACCGGCTCGCGAGCCACTTCACCGTTCTCGGCAATTACACGTGGTCCCACTGCATCGCGGGCCCATTTACTTCGGAACTCGATGGCGTGCAATATACGAATGCCAACAACCGATCCTTCGATCGCGGCAACTGCGCCGGAATCGACCATCGCACGCTCATTAATGTGTCGGCGGTGGAAGAGGCGCCGAAGTTTTCGGACAAGTGGCTGCAGTTGTTCGCGGGTAACTGGAAGCTCTCGCAGATCATGCGAATTCAGTCGGGCAGCTACTTCTCGGTAACCACCACGATCGATCAGGCGCTGAACAGCATCGGCGGACAGCGCGCGGCGGCGACGGGGATCAGCCCGTATCCGGCGAACCAGACGTTCGCCACGTGGCTGAATCCCGCGGCGTTCGGCGCGCCGGCGCTGGGGACATTTGGGATGAGCCCGAACAACCTCAGGGGACCGGGCCAATTCACGATGGATATGAGCCTGGTGCGGGAAGTAAGGATCAGGGAGCGGAATACGGTGCAGTTCCGCGCCGAAGCTTTCAACTTACTCAATCACGCGCGGCCGAACAATCCGGGAACGAGTATTAACACACCGGCGACGCTCGGGAAAATCACCACCTTCCAGGACCCGAGAATTATGCAGTTCGCTTTGAAGTATGTGTTTTAAGTGCGCGAGGGATGGCGTCCTGCAGCCGTGCGGATCTATCTGCATCGTTGCTATCGAGCGCAAAGGTGTGCTGCTGGATCCGGGAGCGCGCGGCTAACGCCCTGAAGAGCCGAAGCCGCCCTCGCCGCGAAACGATTGTCCGAGTTCACTCTCTTGCCACTCGACTGTTTCGTAGCGAGCGACGATCATCTGGGCGATGCGCTCGCCGGACTTCACCTCGAACGGCTCGCTGCCGAGATTCAAAAGGATCACACGAATCTCACCGCGATAGCCGGGATCGATGGTAGCCGGGCTGTTCGGTAGCGTGATCGAGTGCTTAAGGGCGAGGCCGCTACGGGGGCGGATCTGCGCTTCGTAGCCGGGGGGAAGCTCGATGGCGAGCCCGGTCGGGACCAGTTTGGCTTCACCCGGCGCGAGTGTCGCGGCCTCGACGCTGTGGAGGTCCATTCCCGCGTCTTCATCCGAGCCGTGAGCGTAGCGGGGAATCGAAGCATTCTCGTGCAGTCGCTTAATCTTTACGCGCAAGAAGTTATCATAGCGGTTTGACCAGACGAGTCATCACCGTGGCGCCGATGCCGCCGGAGAAGAGCGCATATGCGCTGGCGCGGTACAGCCGGTCGGCCGATTCCATCCGCCAGTCCATCGAGTGGGTGCGCTCGCATAACACGCAGAGCTTTCTCGAGAGCTACTACTTTCAATACGGGCACCAGTCGATCGCCGATCTGGGACACACGGTGCTTTGCTTCGAGGGCGTCAGCGAGCTCGCCGCAAGCGAGATCGAAGACGAGACTCTGTGGGATGGGCAGGCGAAGTCATCGCGTTATCAGGATTTTTCGAAGTCGGGGTTTATCACGCCTCCGGAGTTCAGTGCGGAAGACGCGGCGCGATACTGCTCCGCCGCGCAGGCGCTGCTTGGGGCGTACGCATCGATCCACAAACGTGTCCACGAGTTCCTGAAAGAGCAGCTTCCCCGGCCCGAGTCGATGCGTTCCGACACTTACGAGCGCAATCTCGCGGCCCGCGCGTTCGATGTGGCGCGCTACCTGTTGTTCTGGGGTGTGCCGACCAATGTTGGTCAGGTAACGAGTATTCGGACGCTGGAAAAACAAATTAAGCGGCTGCGAGTCTCCGAGTTTGCGGAGGTACGCGAACTGGGCGCCGAGGTCGCGGAAGCGTGCGCGGCGCCGCCGGCGTGCGTATGGAACGATTCGCAGGCCGAGCCGCTGGCGCCGACGCTCGCTCGGCACGCTGAGCCGGATGAGTACCTGCGGGATTCGCACGAGGACCTCAAGCTGTGGGCGGCACAGAATCTCATGATTCCGAAGCAATGTGCGCCGTTGGTCGATCTGGTGAAACCAGCGGACTCATTGACCGAGATCGCCGCGACGCTGCTGTATCCGGTGTGCGGCCACTCGTTCCGCGCCATTTACGACGCCGTTGCGGGATGGAGCGCGGCGCGCCGGTCGGAAGTCGTCGATGTCGCAGTACGCTCGCGTAGTAAACGCGACGATCTCACACGGGGATTCCGCGGAGGCCAGTATTGCTTCGACATGCTGATCGATATCGGAGCCTATCGCGATCTGCACCGGCATCGGCGCTGTCATCAGTACCGGCAGCCATATAGCGGGACTCACGGCTTTGAAACGCCGGATCTGCTCGAGAAGTCTGGCGCCAAAGGGGAGTATGACCTCGCGATGCGTGCCGCATTGGCTCTGATGTGTGAGCTGCCTGATCCGGGACGCCAGTATCTGCTGCCATTCGGCGCGAAATCGCGCTTTCTGTTCAAGATGGATTTCGCGGAGGTCGAATACATTTCGCGAGTGCGCAGCGGAGTGAAGGGGCACTTCAGCTATCGCGAGATTGCATGGCAGATGAAACAGCGGATTGAGGAAATCGAACCGGCGCTGGCCAGGTTGATTGACGCTACTCCGCCGTGGGTTGAGGATCCGCTGAAGAGATAAGACCGCCGGGTGAAGACGCCGCGAATCAATAAAACAAATACTTCCGCCACTGCTCGTCGCCCTTGCCCAGCAGGCGCATGAGATGGCGGCTCGTGTGGAGGCTGAAGGGCCGCGGCTGGCGCGCCAGTTTGAAGCCGGCTTCCTCCGGTGTTCGGCTGCCCTTCCGGTTATTGCAGCTATGGCAACACGCCACGAGATTCTCCCAAGCCGATTCGCCCGCCCGTGACCGCGGAATCACGTGGTCAAGGGTCAGTTCGCCGGCCGGCAGCACCTTCAGGCAGTACTGGCAGGTATAGCGGTCGCGCATCAGAATGTTCTTGCGCGACAGGGCGCGCGTCTGGTGGGGGATGCGCCGATATTCGAGCAGACGGATTACCGACGGGACACGCACTGTCCGGCGGGTCGAATGAATGGCGCTGGACGACAGCTCTTCGGCGGACGCAATTCCCTTGAGCACGAGCACCAGCGCGCGCCGTGCGGCGCAGATGTTGATCGGTTCGTAGCTCGCGTTCAGAACGAGCACCGGTTTTTGCAGTCTGCTGTAGGTAGGCATCAGCTCCCTCTTTAATTCGAATCCAGCACAACGGACTTCGCGCTCACCTCGATCGTCGATCTACTCTGGCTACAGTTAGAAGCGAAATCGATTTCCCTCCGGCGCGCTTCAGCACCGAAGCGCACGCTCCGGCGGTGGCGCCGGTCGTCATGACGTCATCAATCAGAAGAATCCTCTTGCCCTTCACATCGGCGTTCGGCCGAAGCGTGAACGCGCCGGCCACGTTCCTGCGCCGTCCGGCGGTCGTCAAACTCGCCTGCGTGCCGGTGACACGTTTGCGATGAAGGGCGTTCATCACGGGAATGCCGCGGCTCTTTGCTACATGGCGGGCCAGCAACTCGGCCTGGTTGAATCCGCGGCTCCATTTTCTGCGCCAGTAAAGAGGCACCGGAACGATCGCATCGAAACGTTCGCCGTCCGGCAAAGCGCGGTTCATCAGCGCCGCCAAAGGGCGGGCCAGGGGCTTCATCCCCCGATACTTCAACAGGTGAATCAGGCTGCGCAGCGGACCTTCATACGCGCCGAAGCTGGCGGCGCGATCGAATGCCCTCAATCCCGCACGGCACGCCGCACACACGCCATGCTCATCGAGCGGGAAAGAGTTCTGGAACGGAGTGCTGCAGACGGTGCAGACAAACTCCGCGACTGGAGGCGCGGGCACATCGAGACAGGCGCCGCAGACGGGAACACGGGTCCATTTGGACAATGGGCGCCGGCAAATGCGGCAATCATCCGGAAAAAACAGCGTGAAGAGTCCGTGAGGAATCTCGCGGACGAGATTGAGGGCGGCCGTTCTCGTTATCGCACTACTCGAGAAGGCGCACCTCCCTGGTAGTCGAATTGTCTGATCACGAGAACCATCGTCAGACCCCTAATTCACGAGTGTACAACAAAACGGTCAGTCGAATATGAAGCGAACGTTAATCAAGCCGTCTTGCGGGGCAGGCTTACAAACATGCCAAACACGCATACGAACGCGATCAACAGCGCCCAGGCCGCCAACAACTCGCGGTCGATCAGCCAGCCCGCAATCACCGGCGCGATAACCTGACAGATCGAAGTGATGGATTGGGTAAGCCCGAGCACCACGCCCTGCTCACGTCTGCCCGCTTCGTGCGAGATCAGAGCGGTCACCGACGGACGGATGACCCCGTTGTAGGAATTGACCGTACTGGCGAGGAGCAACTGCCCGAGCGTGCGCGTCCACGCGAGAAGGCCGAAACCGATGGCGCTGACACCGAAGCCGGTCCAGACCAGCTTTCGCTCGCCAAAGATTTTCACGAGGCGCCCGATGAGTCCGCCTTGCAGAATCAGGCCGAGGAAACCGACATAGGTGAAGACATAGCCGACTTCCTTCGCGCCGAACGGATGTCCGTCGAAGGTGTAACGGCGCTGGGCATAGAGCGCGAATCCGGAGATGAACAGCGCGAAGGAAAGCGCGAAGAAGAAAAACTGCCAAAGCAGATTTCCGAGGCTCGGCCGCGCGAAGTATTCCGCGTAGGATTTCCAATCGAGCACGCTGAGGCGTCGTCCAGCCGGCCCGGCATCGCCTTCGCCGGCATGGGGGGTGGCTTTCGGCAGAAGCGTCGCCGTGCAGACGATGCTCGATGCGGAAAGAAACGCCGCCGCGAGGATCGGATATGAATAACCGAACTGGGCGAGATAACCAGAAATGCCTGGTCCGATGAGGAAGCCGATGCCGAATGCGACTCCGATGACACCGAACGATTTCGCACGATTTTCGGGGCTGGTCACATCGGCGATATAGGCCTGGGCAAGTGAGAGGTTGCCGGCGGTCAGTCCGTCGATGATGCGCGAAACGAACACAAGCCAGAGGGAACTGGCGGAGGCGAGAATGAGGAAGCCAATAAGTGTGCCGAACTGGCTGACGATCAGGAGGGGCTTGCGGCCCATGTGGTCCGACATCTTGCCCAGAATGGGGCCGGCGATCAATTGGCAAAAGGCGTAGGAGGAGATCAGTAATCCCACCACGGTTGCCGATGCGCCGAGCTTTTCGGCATAGAACGGCAGCAGAGGAAGGATGATCGTCAGCCCGAGAACGTCAACGAGAACGATCAGGAAGATGGGAAGCAGAGGGGAACGGTTCAATGCTTAGTATCTCGCAGGCGTTTGGAAAGCTGGCCCAGGCGCAATGCGGTGTTCAGCCGCACAACTTCGGCGTCAGCATCCAGCGCAGCACGCCATGGGGGCGCGGCCCTAAACTCTCTACGTCGATGCGCACGAGCGCCGCCTTCTTCATTTCGACCCGCAGCCCGGGGGCGGCAAGCAGATATATCACGAGCTGGCTCAGCAATGGCTCGTGTCCGGCGAGGAGAATCGCGGGCTCTTCGCTGTAATCGCGCAGCTCGACCCAGACTTTTTCCGTCGAGCCGTGGGGTACGAGCGCCTCGGTGCGAACGATTTCTCCTTTGTAGCCAAAGCCTTCGACAGCGACACGGGCCGTCTCGATCGCCCGTTTGTAAGGACTCGAAACGATCAGCGACGGCTCGACTCCCGCGCGACGAGCGGCCTTGATGACATCCGCGACTTTCTTTTTCCCTTCATCGGTAAGCGCGCGTTCGGCATCGGGGCGCCCCGGCTTTGCATCTTCCGCATGGCCGTGCCGCAGGAGATAAAGCTCCATCAGGCGGACCGCCTCACCGCTCTCCCCGTGCCATTGACCGGCTTCAACTGCAACGACCGGATGCGCCGCTGGAGTTCGCTGAAGATTGCCTCGGGCGTCCTGCTGGCGTCGATCGGCGTGAAAGCGTAACGCTTCGACATATGGTCGAGGGTGCGAATCAGCCGCGTCTGGTAATTGACGAAGCTCTCGTACATATCATCGCCGAAATGGCAGTCCATGCCGCTTTCCCAGTAGTTGAAGGCGCCGCGGCCGATGACGACGCGGGAGACAAGATCCTTCACTCGTGCCCGCAGATAGTAAACGGCGTGCGGCACGAGCCCGAACCCGCAGACCCGCTCGATCCACTCGGGATCTTCGCCGCGCGCGATGGCGCGGGCCATGATCGAGAAAATGTAGCGATCGGTGAGGACGACGAAGCCGGCGCGCAGTGCGGGCACGATCTCGTTCTCGAGGCGGTCGGCGAAGTCGGTGACATAGTAAAGCGTCATCGTGACGGGCCCAAGGGTATTGCCGTCCTTTGCCTTCGCGATTCCCTTCCCCGCGAGCGCGGAGCGCGCCATGCCGGTGTCGAGAACGGCGTGGCCTTCCTGCTCGAGCCAGTAGCGAAGCTGGTTGACCTGCGTCGAGCGGCCCACCGCATCGGCGCCCTCGATCACGATCAGTTTGCCGGCAAGACTGGTCGTGTCAACGCCCGGCAGTGGTTCTGAATAGGGGGTCAACGGCGGCGGAAGCGCCCCTCGGCGCCGATTGCGTTTAGTGGACGCCATTCGTCTCAGTCAATATGCCGGCAGGAACGACGGGGGCCCGCAGAACGTTCTTCTTCAGGCTCCGCCCGATGGCGCGGAGCACGATGGCGCGCATCTCGCGCTGCTGTTCTTCGATGGATTGAGTGGCGTCGATCACATAGAATCCCATTTCCGCCGTCATGCTTTCGTATTCCGCGATGATGCGGCCCTGAAAAATCCGGAAGCTCTCCTCCACGTTAGTGCTGATCCCGAGATCCATGCCGGCCTCGTAATACTTCAACGCATCGCGGCCTCCCAGAATGCGGCTCAGCGCCGTATCGAGCGGCGTCTTGAAGTAGAACGCCAGGTTAGGCCGGATGGCGAAACTATAGAGGTTGCGTACCCAGCGAGGATCGACGCCGCGCGCCACATCACGAGCGAAGGCGGTATACGCATAGCGGTCGGCGCACACGATGGCGCCGGCGCGGATCAACGGGAGGATATAGCGCTCTGTGCGGTCGGCGAAATCGGTGGCGTGCATCAGGCTGAAGGTGGTGGGGGTGAACATCTCCTTCTTCTTGCCGCGCCGGGTGGTTTCGTGAACGAGCGGGGAGGAGTTCCACTCGCTGAAAGCAACTGCGTAGCCGCTGGAACGCAGCCACCGGCTCAGGAGTGAAATCTGGGTGCTCTTGCCCGACCCGTCGATGCCTTCCACCACAATCAGCTTGCCCCGGTGGCGGTTTGGCGTGAAAAGGGAATCCATTGCGGGAAAGCGCAGTTGTAATTATACGTGCAGGCACGCATGCCGGCTTACACAAGCCTGAGAGTTCAGGCATGAGAATTAAATAAAGGCGAGGGTTTCAGACGACTGCGCGCGCCACCCCATCGCGGCCACCTCCCCCGAGATCTGCCGCCCGGAGTCACGCGCCAGCCAATCCGTTCCCTGTTGTATCGTGAGGGGGTTTGCCGTTTCCAGCAAAATCTCGCCATTTCAACAGCTTTGTTCCCTTTGCGAATGTGAGGTTTGCAATACTCGCCTGTGGGAAGTGTGTGAATAAACCGGGCCCGCGATGATTTGTTTGGGAATTGATGTCGCGACCGATCGAGCGGTGGCGGTCGAGTTCGGCGAAACAATCGTATCTGTAACGGAAGCCGGACGGGAAACGCACGCCGCGTTCCTCGCGCCGGGCTTCATAGACCTTCAGGTGAACGGATTCGCGGGGGTCGATTTCAACGATGCCGCGACACCCGTTGCGGAGATCGATCGGGCACTCGACGCAATGTTCGCCACCGGGGTCACCCGCTCCCTGCCCACTGTGATTACGGGCGCTCCGGACAACATGCTCGCGTGTCTGCGGAACCTGCGGCGTGCGCAGCGCGAACTCCCACATGGACGCGCGATCGCAGGCTTTCACGTGGAGGGTCCGCATATTGGCGCGGAAGATGGACCGCGCGGCGCCCATCCGGCGAAATGGGTGCGGCCGCCCGATTTCGAAGAGTTCTTGCGCTGGCAGGAGGCGACGGAGGGCAACATTCGGCTGGTAACTTTGTCGCCGCACTGGCCGGAGGCGGCGGCCTACATCGCCGCGGTGACGAAGGCTGGAGTCGCGGCGTCCATCGGCCATACCGGCGCGACGGCGGACCAGATCGCCGCCGCCGTGGATGCCGGCGCAGTTCTTTCAACGCACCTGGGCAACGCGACTTACCGGCTGGTCCCAAAGTTTCCGAATCCGCTTTGGGATCAGCTTGCAGACGACCGCCTGAGCGCCAGCTTCATCGTCGACGGGCTGCATCTCGATGCGGCATTTCTGCGTGTGGCCGTGCGGGCGAAGTCAATCAAGCGCACGGTTCTCGTAACCGATGCGGCCGCGCCGGCCGGCGGCAAGCCCGGCCCTTATCGCCTCGGCGAAATCGACGTCGAGTTGACGGAGGACGACCGCGTGGTGATGTCCGGCACGCGAAAACTGGCGGGGTCGTCGCTGCGGATGCATCACGCCATCGAGAATCTCGTGCGCATCGCGGGCGTCAGCCTGCGGGAGGCGATGCAGGCCGCGACTATCAATCCGGCGCGGGTCATCGGGCTTGAAAGCCGGAATCTCGGGCTTGCTCCGGGCGAGCGGGGAGACGTCATCGTTTTCCGGACATCGCCAATGCGAATCGGGTCGGTATTTCTGGATGGCATTCGCGTTGCTTAAGTGATAATCGGAACGTGGACTTCGATTACACACCCGAGCAAATCCAATTGCGGCGGGAAGTGCGCGAATTCGCGGCGGCGGAGATCGCCCCACACGTCATGGAGTGGGACGAAGCCCAGACCTTCCCCCTCGAGGTCGTCAAAAAGCTCGGCCAGCTTGGCTACATGGGGGCAATCTTTCCCGAGCAATATGGCGGCGCGGGACTCGGCTACGTCGAGTACGCCATTATCATCGAGGAGCTTTCGCGTGTCGATGGCTCGGTCGGCATCATCGTGGCCGCGCATACTTCGCTTTGCTCAAACCACATCTACAAAGCGGGAACCGAGGAGCAGAAGCAGAAATATCTGACGAAGCTGGCCTCTGGCGAATGGATCGGCTGCTGGTCGCTTACCGAGCCCGAAGCCGGGTCGGACGCCGCGGGCACTCGCACGACTGCCGTTCGCGACGGGGAGTGCTGGGTGATCAACGGATCGAAGACGTTCACCACGAACGCGCATTACGCCGATGTGTGCGTGGGGATGGCGATGACCGATCGCGCGGCGGCACGGCACGGGATTTCGGCGTTCATTCTCGAGAAGGACACGCCGGGGTTCCGTCCGGGAAAGAAAGAAAACAAGCTCGGCCTGCGCGCGAGCGCTACCGGTGAAGTGATCTTTTCCAATTGCCGGGTGCCGCCGTCGCAAATGCTTGGCAAGCAGGGTGAAGGCTTTGTCGACAGCCTTCGCATTCTGGATGGGGGCCGCGTCTCGATCGCAGCGCTGTCCATCGGGATGGCGCAAGGCGCGTACGACGCGGCGCTCAAGTACTCCAAATTGCGGAAACAGTTCGGACGGCCGATTTCCGAGTTCCAGGCCATCCAGCACAAGCTCGTCGATATGGCGACAAAGATCGATGCATCCCGCCTGCTGACATATCGCGCGGCTCGCATGATCGACGCCGGTAAGCGTGTCACCCGCGAATCGGCGATGGCGAAGCTGTTCTCGTCGGAGTCGGCCGTGTGGATCGCGAATGAGGCGGTGCAGATCCACGGCGGGTACGGATTCATCAAGGACTATCCGGTCGAAAAGTTTTATCGGGACGTCAAGCTGTGTACGATCGGCGAGGGCACGAGCGAGATTCAGCGGCTGGTGATCGCGCGGCAGTTGCTCGGGAATTGATGCCGCCTCAAAACGCGTACCGAAGCTGCGGGGCAGGCGATCGTTTTTCGTGGCCTGCGTTTAAAGGCGATTAGCATGGCAGACGACAAGAAACGATCGTCCGCCCCACTGCTCGCCCGGCTCGCTACGCAGATTGAGAACGGCGCGCCGGAAGCGCTCGAATTTCTCTCATCCGCTCTGGAAGGCGATGGCCTCATTATCGGCATCACCGGGCCTCCAGGCGCGGGCAAGAGCTCGCTCGTCGACGCCCTGGTCTCTCAAATACGCCGCCGCGACAGGACCGTCGCGGTAATCGCGGTCGATCCGTCCAGCCGGTTATCGGGCGGCGCGATCCTCGGCGATCGCGTACGGATGCAGAGGCATCACGCGGACCCCGGCGTCTTCATCCGGTCCATGGCCACACGCGGAGCCACCGGCGGACTCGCCCGCACCAGCGCGCGGCTCTCGCGGCTATTCCGCTCCGCCGGCTTCGATTACGTGCTCATCGAAACCGTCGGGGCCGGTCAGGATGAAGTGGACATCGCGGCGCTGGCGGACGTGACAGTCGTCGTGCTTGTACCCGGGCTCGGCGACGACATCCAGGCGATCAAGGCCGGGCTGATGGAGATCGCCGACATCTTTGTCATCAACAAAGCCGATCGTCCGGGCGCGGAGCAGACGCAGCGTGAGATTGAAGGGATGCTCGCGCTGGGGCACGGCGCGACCGCTCCGGCGATCTTTCGAACCGTCGCGATCGAAGGCACGGGTGTCGCCGAACTGCTCTCCGATCTCGAAGGCCGGCGGCGCAAGGACCCTGGCCCTGCTGAATTTCATTGGCATATCGATCATCTCGGTATCGCGGTTCGATCGATTGATGAGGCGCTCCCGTTCTACGCCGCGCACCTTGGCCTGCCTGTGCTCTCGCGCGAGACCGTCGAGCACGAGAAGGTGAATGTCGCCATGCTCCCTGCGGGCACTTCGCGGATTGAACTGCTCGAGCCCCTGGATGCCGGCTCCACGATCGCAAAGTTTCTGGAGAAGCGCGGACCCGGACTTCACCACGTCGCGATGCGGGTGCCAGACCTTCATGGCGCCGTCCGCCGGCTGGAAAGCGCAGGCGTCAGAATGCTTGGTCCACCGCGCCGCGGGGCGGGCGGACACCTCTACGTGTTTGTGCATCCAGCGAGCAGTGGTGGCGTACTATGGGAGCTTATTCAGGAGACTCATTGAGCAGAATCGGCATTATCGGCGGGAGCGGGCTCTACTCCATGCCGGGTTTTCACGCAGAGAAAGAAATCGCCATCAACACACCTTTCGGAGCGCCGTCCGACAACTACATCACCGGCGAGCTCGAAGGTCATGAAGTCGCATTTCTGGCGCGCCACGGACGCGGACACCGCCTTTCGCCCTCCGAGTTGAACTTTCGCGCGAACATTTACGGGATGAAAACACTTGGCGTCGAGCGCATCCTCTCGCTCAGCGCCGTCGGCTCCCTTAAGGAAGAACACAAGCCGCTCGATTTCCTCATCCCCGATCAGTTCTTCGATCGCACGCGCGGACGCATTTCGACATTCTTCGGCAATGGTCTGGTAGCCCACGTGAGCTTCGCCGATCCTGTGTGCCCGCAGCTTTCCTGCGTCGCGGAGTCGGCGTGCCGCGCCGTGTCAGTCAGGGTGAAGCGCGGCGGGACGTACATCTGCATGGAAGGCCCGGCGTTTTCGACCAAAGCGGAATCGAATCTCTATCGGTCCTGGGGAATGGACGTCATCGGCATGACCAATCTGCAGGAAGCGAAACTCGCGCGCGAGGCCGAGATCTGCTACGTGACGATCGCGATGGTTACCGATTACGACTGCTGGCATTCCGATCACGATGCTGTCGAAGTTACCGATATCATCCGGGTGCTTCAACAGAATGCGGCGAACGCGTGCCAGGTGGTGGCGCAAGCGGTTAAAAATATGCCGGTGGAGCGCGCGTGCAAATGCGGCTCGGCGCTCCAGCACGCGCTGATCACCGACCGCGCCGTCGTGCCACCAACAACGATCCAGAAGCTGGAACCGATTGTCGGCAAGTATTTCGTGTAAGGACGCCCTCGACGCGATCCGGCGTGGGGAGCGGCTGCCCGCAGACGTTGTGCGCCAGCTCGGCGAAGAGCAGCCCGGCGACTTTTTCCAAACGATTATTGAAGGACTCGCGGACTCCTTCAATCCCGCCGACGCCGCTGCATACGAAGAAATGATGACCGCCTGGATACCGCCGAGGCCCCGAGTTGCTCCCGAGATTCCCGAATTGGTCGAGGCGGTTTATGTCCTGTCGCGCGTCACACTCGGCGCGGATATCAAGATCACCAGCTCAATCCTGTCGGCCGCCAAAAAACATTTTGGCGCCACTATTTTTTTCGTTGGAAACCGCAAGTCGGCGGAGCTCTTCGCGTCAGATGCCTCGATCTCGTGGCTCGAAGCCGATTATCCGCGCTCCGGACCTGTGAGCCATCGCATCCAGTTCGCCCACGATCTTCAGCGCCGTCTGGACAGGCCCGCCAGCATCGTCATCGATCCCGATTCGCGAATGACGCAGCTCGGATTGGTCCCGGTCTGCGAGCCAAAACGCTACTTTCATTTTCCCAGCCGGACCGCCGATTCAGCCGCGAACCTCAGCCAACTCGTGCGGGACTGGACGTGGGATACGTTTGGTGAATCCGGTCAGGCATACATTGCGCCGCGCCCTGTGCCGGAAAAGACAGCGGATCCGTTCGCGACTCTCAGCCTCGGCGTCGGACAAAATCATGCAAAACGTGTGGGCGGCGAATTCGAAACCAAACTGATCCGCAAACTGGGCGAGAAATTCCGGACCATCTGGATCGATCGGGGCGCCGGCGGCGAGGAAGCCACCCGCGTGACCGAGGCGGCGAATGCCTCCGGTTACATGGACCGCGTCCGATTCTGGGAAGGATCTTTCGCCGGTTTCGCATCGCTCATCTCGCAATCCGCTTTCTACGCTGGTTACGATTCCGCCGGACAGCACGCGGCGGCGGCATCCGGCGTGCCGTTGGTGACGTTCTTCGCGGGGGCACCGTCGGCCCGATTCCGCGACCGCTGGAGTCCCGCCGGAAGCGGCCGAATCGAGGTCATCGACGGTTCCAGCATGCCGCCGGAAGCGTGTCTGGAGCGCCTTTCAGCTTTGTTAGAATGACCTCGATCCGACTGAGCCAAACATGACCCCGAATCCGCACGTTTCGAGGCTGCCGCAGGGATTCGCCGCAGCCGTGATGCCAGTGACAGCCAGCGCCATCACCACCAATACCAATGGCCTGACCGCCGGAGAAGTCGAGATTCCATCGGGCGACGTGCGCATGCCCGCCTATCGCGCCAAACCGGAGAACGGCGCCGCGTTCCCGACGGTCATCGTTATCCAGGAAATCTTTGGAATTCACGAGCACATCAAGGATCTTTGCCGGCGGCTGGCGAAGGAAGGGTACCTCGCGGTCGCGCCTTATCTTTACGCTCGGGAAGGCGAAGTCGCCCACTTGAGTGAGATCGAGGAGATCCGAAAAGTCGTCGGGAGGGTTCCGGATGCCCAGGTGATGCGCGATCTCGACGCCACTGTCGAATGGTCGTCACAGGATGGCGGCGATACCAGCCGCCTGGCATTGACCGGTTTCTGCTGGGGCGGCCGCATTGTCTGGTTGTATTCCGCGTATACCAGCCGGTTTAATGCGGGGGCGGCGTGGTACGGCAGGCTCGCTGGTCACACGTCCGGGCTGCAACCGAAGAACCCTGTCGATGTGGCCGCGGAGTTGAAAGTCCCGGTGCGCGGATTCTATGGCGGCAAGGATGCCGGCATTCCGCTCGATACCGTGGAGCAAATGCGCCTCGGGATCGAAGCCGCGAGCGCTGCCGCTAATGACGTTTCGCGCCGGGCCAGCCGCATCGACGTTTATCCGGAAGCCCAGCACGGTTTCAACGCCGATTACCGGCCCGCGTACGATCCTGCTGCCGCGCGGGACGCGTGGTCGAAAATGCTGGCGTTCTTCAAAGAGCACAACGTTTGACTATGAGAAACTTCCCGTTAATTACTTGTGTAGTATTTCTTCTCGGAGCCTGCTCCGCCGGCGGCCAGAAGGTCACCAACGAGACCGCTCCCGCCACATACAAGGTGAATCTCGACACATCCAAAGGGCCGGTTGTAATCGAAGTGACACGCGCTGACGCACCGCTCGGGGCGGACCGCTTCTACAACCTTGTCAAAGCGAAGTACTTCGACGGCGCTCGATTCTTCCGGGTGGTTCCCGGCTTCATGGCGCAGTTTGGATTGGCGGCCGATCCCGCTGTCAGCAAAGCCTGGGATGTGCCAATTCAGGACGATCCTGTGAAAACCAGCAACGTGCGGGGCAGCGTGACTTTCGCGGCGACCAGCGAGCCTAACACGCGATCGACGCAGTTGTTCATCAACTTCGCCGATAACCCGCGGCTGGATTCTCTCGGCTTCGCACCGTTCGGGAAGGTCGTGAGCGGCATGGAGAACGTCGATCAGATCTATGCGGGAGATCGAGAAAACCCGGATCAAGGCCGAATCCAGGCTGAAGGGAATGCCTATCTGGAGAAGGCGTTTCCACATCTGGACTACATAAAGACGGCACGCATCGCTGAATAGGCAGCATCCAAAATATTTGTGCAACCTTTGGCCGCCCACATGCACTAAACAGGTAGATGGAACAATTCTTCGAATCCCGGCCGCCGGTACAACCCCTGCCGCTGCCGGACCTGCAGGCGATCCGGGAGGAGGCCGTATCGGCCGGCGCCCTCGATCCCACAACCCTCATGTTTCAGGTGATGGAATACGACAAGATCAGTGGCGAGCTTCTCGGCGTTCCGATGCGGGACATCGGGCTGGTTGAAGCCATTGAAAAGACAGCGCGCCTGATTGCACGCCGCAGCCATTCTCATTTTTTTCTGAGGCCGGTTGGATTCGTTCAATAGCAAATTCCTACAACCATAGTCAAAAGCGGATTGCTCCTGCCAGTGAACGCTTTTGAGCGAACTGCTGAAAGTACTAGCAGTCACATTTTTCGAAAACCCCTTCCACGCGACGGCTTCGCCAGGTGATACTAGCGATTCTGTGCTAGTCAGTTAACACTCGGATGCTAACGGGTGTTAGTAGCGCATCGGAGGGGCAATGAACAAGCGGTCGAAGTTTTTACCGGCAGGACTCTTACTCGCATCCCTGGCCCTGTTTTCCAGCGAAGCTCTGTTGGGCGAAACATGGGCTTACGTCGATCCGCAGGCCCCAAGCCAACCTTGGCCAGGGAATCTCGGATTGGATTTTACAGTCAACGCGCCTATCGTCGTCACCGCGCTTGGCGCCTTCAATGGCGCAGGCGATGGCGTCGTCAATGGTGGACCGATCCAAGTCCAGATTTTTGATCAGACCACCGGCAACCCGGTCACTCCCCTCGCGACTTTTACTCACGGCGCCGGACCCAATGCGGGGGCGTATGACCTGGTCCCGGGCGGCTACGATATCACGCAATCGATCGCCGACACGGTGTTGGGGCCCGGGAACTATACCGTGGTAGCGATTGGCTTCAGCTCTCAGGATGAGAACGGCAATGTCAACATAAGCGGCCCCGGGCCCACGGAAAACGACGGCAGCGGCCTGATTACGTTCACGGGCGCGCGTTACGACGGAAACACGTCGATCGATGAGCCGGTCAGTTGTGTTGGGTGTGTAGTCACCAATCAGTTTGACGCAGGGACATTCGAGTTCGAAGCGACGCCGGAACCGGGAACGGTCGGATTGGTGGCGTTGGGATCCCTCGCGATGCTCGTGAGACTGCGTTCGCGGCGCCGCGCATAAAGGTTCAAAGTTAGTTGCGGAGTCTGTCCGCGCGCTGATGGTGGACGGAGATCGATCGTAAATCAGCAGATTGTAATTCGACTCGGGAGGAACAGGAAGAGATGAGAAAGATGCACACCGCCGCTTGCGCGATCGTCCTCGGAGGATTGGTCGGACTGGCAGCCAACGCGGAAGTTTTAAACTACAGCTACGACACCACACTGGCCTCGCCGGACGTGAACACCTCGCCAACCAGTTCTGGCGGTACCGCCAACGATAATCTCAGCTGGTACAACGGTTCCGGCAATGCGACCGTTCAGGGCGGATGGACCGTAGCGACCGGCCAGACCAGCGGGATTGAAATCGGTCTCCGCGCCAAATACCGACAGGGCGATGTGATCGATACACCCACGAATGTCTATCAGGTCCCATACGGTCTGCAGCCGTCGACAATTCGGGCCAACTGGAACTACGAGTTTTCGATCGACCTGCAACCCGGCGGTCCGGTGAGCGGCGGATTAACGCTGCAGAACGTGACGGCTGCTTTGACAATCACGGATCTCACGACGGGCGCAACCGCTACCGGGAATCCGATGACTTACTGGGCGGACAACACGTATTTTGGTGGTCTCGGTATTCCTCTGACGAGTACGGGCGCCCATGAAGCCGACTTCAAGGATACGGCCCATGGCGGGACGAAGAATAGCAATCAGGTTGCCGGTCTTCTCACGGGCGATTATGGGTTCCAGAATTCGGAGAACCCGACATTTGGCGATTTCCCCCTAACAGCCCTATATGGTGCCAGTAGCGGAACGCAGGGCGAAATCTTTAACCCGAACGCCGGCGATACCTATCAGTTCACCCTGGCTGTCTACCAGGACGCCGTGGACGGGACGCTCAATACAGCGGCGCAGAACACCGACGCGCGGTTGCTCGCTTCCAACTCGATCAATGTTGAAGTGGTGACGCCGGAGCCCTCCACGTGGGCGCTCCTCGCGGGCGCTTCACTCGCACTCTTGATCGCCCATCGCCGGCGGAAAGTGGCCTAGCTTATGCCCGGGAAACTTCTTGCCATCGCCTCGGGGCTGGCAGTGTCGCTGATGCTTGCGGCGCTGCCGGTCCAGGCCGAGCCGTACAATTTCGGTGACAACGTCGGGAATACGGTAAAGCTGACCATTCAGCCGTATGCGTCGGGTGAAGTTAACAGCGGTTTTTTTGTTGGGCTGACCCAGGCATATATCGACGGGGATTCGACCAATCCGTTTTACGTGTATTGCATCGACTTCGCACACGATATCAGCTTGCCCACCAGCTACGACGTCGTAATCAAGTCTCTGGACCCGGCGAATCCGAACAATCAGCCGAGTTTTCAAATCAACCCTAACCTCAACCTGACTCTGGCAACACTCCAGTTGCAAGCCGCGATGGGGTGGAATTTCGGCGTAGCGCCTTCGGGGGATTCGGTACAGGATGGCGATATCCAGAAGGATATCTGGAATCTGAGCGGTGGGAATTTCACGCCGCCCAACGCCAACATGACGGCGATCTACAACGCCGCAGTCGCAACCGCCGCAAGCGCCGACTACAGCGACCAGTATTTCTTCGACATCACGGGCGAACCGGGGCAGCAGGCGTTCATGCCCGTCGACACGCAGGCCATCACAACGCACTCCGTTCCAGCCACACCGGAACCGGCGACGTGGGGGCTGATGGCCGGTGCATTGATGGCGATGGTATTCGGGGTGCGGCGCCGGGCAGCCCGAAACGCAGCGTAGAATCGGTAAAGCGCAATTCAACCTGGCGCCGGTGAGAACCTTCACCGGCGCCTTTTTGTGTTTGTGCCCCGGAGATTTCTTCGGAAGAATTATTTTCCCGTGAACAGCGGAGCGACGGCGGCGCGCTCCTCCGATTTCGGGTCCTGCCGCAGCGCGATGTCGAATTCCTTGCGGCCGCCGTTCGGATCTCCGCTCCTGGCGAGGGCCGCCGCAAGGTGGTAGTGGGCGACGGGGCGGTCCGCAGCCTTCAACGACTTCTGCAAATACGGCAACGCGGCGTCATATTTGCCCTGCCGGTAATAGATCCACCCGATGGTGTCTTCGATCACCGGACTCGCGGGCGCAAGTCCCAGGGCTTTCTGTGCCCAAAACAGCGCGTCCTCAAACTTGTTCTGACGCGACGCCAGCACGTTGGCCAGATTATTCATCGTGACCACGTTCGTGGGCTCCAACTCGAGCGCCTTCAGATAATGCGCGACGATGACATTGGGAGACGCTCCTTTGCGCGTCTCGATTTCGGCCAGCATAAGGCGGGAGGCCGCATTGTCATGCGTCTTGATCAACTCGGCGAGACGCTGTTTGGCCTGGTCGACCGCGCCTGTCCGCATATCGAGAAGCGCGAGTTGATTGGTCGCGTTTTGCACGTCGCCCCCGGATCGCGCCGCCTCGAATGCGGAGCGGGCGCCCTTCGCGTCGCCGCTGTGCTCGAGTTCGCCGGCGAGAATATCCTGCACGGCTGCCGATCCTGGATTCTTCGCGGCCGTTTCCTTGAGAAGAGCGAGGTACTTCGGGGCTTCATTCTGCTGCTTCATTACGTTCCCGAGAAGGATCAGCATTTGCGGGTCGGCCGGCGCCATCGCGTACGCGGCGTCGAGCGACTTGCGGGCGCCTGCCAGATCGTGACTCCGGGATTTCAGCATCGCGTCCTGATACAGGAAGCCCGCGGAACGGGAAATCGAGAGCACGTGGTCGATACTCTTCTTCGCTTCGTCCCAGTCGCCGTTAGCCATTAGCGCCATATTGCGGTAGTAGACGTATTCGGCGGTATTCTTTTCGGCCGCGTTTGCCTGGTCGAGAGTATCCAGAGCGACTTTCGGTTTGCCGGAACTCACGAGCAGCCGCGCCAACTCCAGCCGCGCGGCAAGGAAGCGAGGATTAGCCTTCAACGCCTCCGCCAGGAGATCCCCCTCACGAATGGTTTCGCCACGCGCCCCGAAGATGCGCGATTCCTGGTAGCTCAATTGCGCTGAAAAGGCTTTCTCCTCCTGCAGCGTCTTCACGTCTTTGGCGGCCGCGTCCAGACTCCCCTTGTCGATTTCGAGGGTGGCGCGCTGCAGAAGCGCAGATTTATCTTTCGGATTTTTGCCGAGTGTACCGCCGACGACGTCTTCCGCCTCCTTGCGGCGATTGGCGGCGATCAACAGCCCGGAGTACTCATCGCGGATCGCGGGGTCGTCATTGTGTTCTTTCAAAACCCGGTTATATTCGGCAATCCCCTGGTCGATCTTCTTTTCCGCGAAGAGCATACGCCCGTAGGTGGCCCAGCTTCGCCTTTCCGGTAACTTCGCGAGTTCCTGTGTGATCTCCTCGGCGCCGGATGTGTTTTGATTCATCAATTCGCGCCGCAGGCGAAGCTCGAGGGCGGGCCGGAAGTCGCGCTTCAACGAGAGCGCCCGGCTGATTTGCGCGTCAGCATCCGCAAGGTCCTTCGTCGCCAGCGCGACCTGCGCCCGCAACACCGCGGTTTCGGGCGATTTTGGAAGATCCTCAGCCAGATCGTGGGCGATCTGCTTCGCGGTGTCGACGTCTCCACGGGCCGCGTAGAAAGCGATCACTACTGTCGCGGGCCGGGTGTTCGACGGGTTCTTTTCAGTCGCTTTCCTCAGCAGTTCCCATGCCTGCGCTTTGTCACCCAGCTTCGCCTGGGCAAGAGCCAGGGCACCCAAGGCCTCGGCATCGTCAGGGGATGTACGCAGGTGAGCTGACAGGACTTTCTTCGCGTCCTCGAGAACCTCGGGCTTGTTACTCCCCACTTTCACGAGAGCCATCTGGTATTGCGCACCCTCGTGCTTCGGATTCAGCCCGTTAGCTTTGGTGAAAGCCTCCACAGCCTGTTTGGAAGCGCCGCCGGCAAGATATGTCATGCCGAGCTGGTACACGGGCTCGGCATCCTTCGGCATGTTCTGCGAAGCGACCTTGAATTCGACAACAGCCTTCTTGTAGTCTTTCTTCGCGAGATCCTCGAGACCGCGCTTCATGTGCTTCGCCTCGTTCGCGACCGGGTCGCGCGAGCAGCCCGCAAGGAAGAGGATGCCGGCCGCGAGAAAGCGGGCGGATTTCCAGCGGCCGATCGCGAACACAGATGTCTGTGGCGCGTCGGTGTGGAGCGAGGTGGAGCGGAGGGCTTCGTGAGGCATGAGATTTACCTGTTGGCGTAACTGGCGTCGATCATCGCGAGAATTACAGTCTGATCGACGCCCGCTTCTTTCAGTTCGATAATCGAGCTGGCACTGACGTCGTAATCCGCTGTGGAGGTGCGAATCAATTGCAGAATCACATTTGTCCCCACGTTCGCTTTCCACAGCTTGAGGATGGTTGCATTGTCCATCGTCGTCCGCGGCTTTTTGATCATCATTTGCTCGAAGGTGGAAAGGCCGCCGGCTGTGGTGCGGGCGCGAGCGAGCGCGTCGGCATTAGCAGCCGATCCACCCAAGCCATCGTCGCGGTGAAGCGACAGCGGGTGGAACCAAAACCAGGCCGCCACCGCCGGGGTCGCAACCATCAGGCCCCAGCGGACCACCAGGCCGGGTTTGAGACGGACTTTTTGTTCGTGATGGCCGCAGTGAACGCATCGGTACGGATAAATCCCGAAGATCTTGTGCGGAGCCTTGCGCGCCTTGCGCTGGAGCTGCTTATCCCCGCATTTGCTGCAAGGATGGGGTGAGTAATTCGCCGAGGGCGTTTGAGTGGCGGCCGCCATGACTTCGGAATTCAATTTTGATGAGCCGGAGAGACCGGGGCGTGCGGGAACCTGCGATAGGTAAGGTACAGCACTTCTCTATCATATCCGCCAAAGCGCCAAGCCGGTGCGCGGTGGTTATAGTACTGCCGCCGAAAGCCCCATCAGCAATGTCATTGCGTGGCCGTAAGATTTATGTTTTTCGTATATTTAAGGTACTATGAGACACATTTTTTGAGGGAGTAAGAAATTTACTGGCCATGCGGCTGGTGGTACGGGATACTGAGCTTGGTTCACTCCAGATATATAACGAGAGTTAACCATCGGAGGATTTATGCGGCGCCTTTCCCTATTCCTGGCCATGGTCGTATTCGCGGCGGGAACCACCGCCTGGGCGGAGACCTGGGCCTACGTTGACCAAGGCCCATCGAATCAGACCTGGTCAGGTAATCTTGGACTCGACTTTCACGTGAATTCGGCGATCGTCGTTACCGGTCTTGGAATCTTCAATGCGTCGGGCGCCAATTTCATCGTCGGCGGCCCGATTAGCGTCGGCATCTTCGACATTAACGCTGCCCCCAATTCCGGCCCGCTCGTTTCCACCAGTTTCTTCAACAGTACAACCTACAGCATCGCCCCAGGCCCCTATGATCTCAACCAGGCGGTTAATCCGATAGTCCTGAATCCGGGCGATTATTCGGTTGTCGCAGTCGGTTACGGCTCGCTGGACCCGAATGGCAATCAGCACAATGGCAGCCCCGGCCCCTTGACCGATGATGGCGGCGGTTTGATCTCGTTTATCGGGACAGGCCGCTATGACAGCAACACTTCGCTCGATTTGCCGGGAACGATAGATGTGAGCAGTGGGCAGCCTCCGTCCGGTCCGAATATCTACGACGCGGGTACTTTCGAATTCGAAGCCGTTCCTGAGCCCGGCACTTCCGCGCTCCTGGGCATCGGAATCACTGGTCTTGGATTTCTGTACCGGCGCGCCGCAAGACGCAAAATCAATTAATTTCGTGTGGCCGGCGAACGGCCAGCCACACCACAGCACGCGGTGAGTTGCGGCGTTCTGAGATCACTGCCGCTGCAAGATCCAATCCCGACGACCGCTGCCAGTCGCGATGACGACAGCTCCCCGGAAGTTCCGGACGGCCTCGTGGTTGCTCCGGCCGGATGAAAAGAACCCGAGCTCGCGCCGTCTTCCGCTAATCTCTAAATAAAGAAGAATGATTAGAGCGGCGGAGATATTCCGGCGTTATGTGCTATGTCTGGGTGCTGTCGCTGCGTTGGTTGCAGTCTGTTACATGCTGCCGGTCAATGCAACAACAGTCGGACTCTTTCTGCTGCTCCTCGTTCTGTGGGCTGCCACCACCAGGGGGCTTGCGGAGGCCATCTTCACTTCTGTGGTCGCCGTCGTTGGCTTCAACTTCTTTTTTCTTCCGCCAGTCGGAACGCTGACCATCGCCGACCCCGAGAACTGGGTCGCGCTGTTCGCCTTTCTGGTGACGGCCGTGACCGTCAGCCGGCTCTCGACGACAGCAAAGCGGAGGGCTGAGGAAGCGGAATCCGGCCGCAATGAAATCGGCACTCTCTATGAGTTAAGCCGGGCCATGCTGATGGACGAGGCGCGTGACGCGGTCCGCGTGTCGGTTGCGAAGACAGGCGAAATTCTCCATCTGCGGCACATTGCATTTTTCGACATTGCCGGGAATCAACTTTACGGTTCACTCGACGACTCCGGCATCTCACAGAATGAGATGGTGCGCGTAGCCGAGACCGGCGAACCTGCGGGCGAAGACGATTCCATCATCATTCCCGTCCGCCTGGGAACTGTGCTCGTCGGCAGCCTTGCACTGCAGGGCGCGCGCCTCAGCAAGACGACACGCGATTCAGTCGCCAGCCTGCTGGCCATCAACTATGAGCGCGTGCGCACGCTGAACCGCGCCGCGGCCGCCGAAGTTGCCCGCCGGAATGAAGAATTCAAGTCCTCGCTGCTGGACGCGCTCGCACACGATCTGAAGACGCCACTTACGGCGATACGGACCTGCGCAACGCGGCTGATCGCCATTCCCCCACGTACGGAAGAAGTGCGTCAGGAACTGCTCTCGATTATCGATCAGGAATCGGAGCGCCTGGGACAATCGATCAGTGAGGCCATTGAACTAGCGAGGATCGAGTCGCAACAGTTGCAGCTCAACAAGCAGATGACCAACGTTCGCGATTTGGCCAGAGGCGCGATCGAAGCGGCGCGAGATGAAAATCCGGCCCGATACACCCTGGATATTCCGGAAGATCTCGAACTCAACATCGACTCAGGTCTCGTGCGGCGTGCCCTGCTCCAGTTGCTGGAGAATGCGCGCAAATATTCCCCACCCGATTCGCCAATCGAGATGGAAGCACGAAGCGCGGACGCCCGCATCCGCATCTCTGTAAAGGACCGTGGACCGGGTATTCCACAGGATGAATTGAAGAGAGTGTTCGAGAAGTTCTATCGCGGGAGACACGGATCCACCGGCAATGTGGAAGGGACTGGCATGGGCCTCGCAATCACCAAATCGATCATAGAAGCCCACAGTGGGACTATTCACGCGGAACGCCGTTCCGGAGGCGGCACCACCATCGCATTCACCCTCCCGATGGCTATCGCATCCCCGTATCAAGTCACAGTGAAACGATGAATACAGCCACGATTCTCGTGGTGGACGACGAACCGCAACTGCGGCGCGCCATGAAGGCCACCCTGACCGACCTCGGCTATGCTGTCATCGACGCCAGGAGCGGAGAAGAGGCGCTGGAAGTTCTGCGCCGGGACACTGCCGATCTGATCCTGCTCGATCTGAATATGCCCGGGATCGGCGGACTCGAGACGTGCCGCGCCATCCGTCAGAGCTCTGAGGCGCCGATCATCGTCCTGAGCGTCCGCAACACGGAACAGGACAAAGTATCGGCTCTTGACGCGGGCGCGGACGATTACGTCACCAAACCATTTGGCATTCAGGAATTGCTCGCACGCATTCGTGCGGCTTTCCGGCGGAGCCCCGGCTCGGGCGAGACAGAAATACACAACTTCGTTAGCGGCAGCCTCGAGATCGATTTCGATGCGCGCAGGGTAACGCGCGACGGAAAGTCCGTTCGCCTTACTCCCAAAGAATTCGATCTGCTGAAGATGCTTGTGGAGCATCCCAATCGCGCGATTCCACACCGGAAGCTGCTTCAGACCATCTGGGGCCCCGATTATGGAGATGAGGTGGAATATCTCAGGGTGGTCGTGAATCAGCTCCGCAAAAAGATTGAAGCGGTTCCGTCGAAGCCACGACACCTGCTGACGGAACCCTGGGTGGGGTACCGCTTCGTCACGCAGGACGCCGAAGCCGAAGAGACTTCCACAAACTTCTGATACGAATCTTATGAACTTCTAACGGACTTGAACTTACCCTGCGATTGGCGGGTGTTCCGTGAGAAGACAATCGGCAGCGGGCCAGGCAGACGCAGCGGCAAAGCATCAGAGCGAACTCGATCTGGTGGTTCCATTTACGACGCCAGACCTGACGAGAGCCGCGCTTGCTGCCGCGGCGCGCATGAGCGCCGGCCTCAACGCGCGAGTCCGGCTTCTGCGAGTCCACATCGTTCCAGCGCCATTGGATATCGTCCAGTCGCCCATTGAAATTAATTTTCTGAAGGAGCAATTGTCTGCATTAATGCCCGACATACCCGCGAGCCGGGAATTGCGGTTCGCCCGGGATTGGTCCGCGGGTCTGCTTACGACGATCACGGGTGAATCGCTTGTAGTCCTTGCCGCGCCCAGGCGGCTCTGGAAGACAAAAAACGAACGCCTCGCCGCCGCCCTGGCGCGTACCGGATATCGCGTGGTCCTGATTCGAACACCGCTTTTGTTTCCCTCAACCGTCATCACAGAGGTCCCCAATGCCTGATATCGCTTATTCGCTGTTGATCGTCGCCTTTTTCGCCGTGGCCTGGATGATGGTCCGAGCGTGCGAACGGCTCTAAGGAGCGTGAATCGAATGGATTACCTGCTGGCCGGTCTCATTGCCATGATCCTGTGCGTGTATCTGCTGTATGCGCTCCTGAAGCCGGAGAAATTTTAATGACCGTGAATGGCTGGATTCAAATCGCCATCTTTTTCGCGCTGATTCTCGTCTGTGCGAAGCCCCTCGGATCTTTCATCGCGACGATTGTTGAAGGGCGGAAGAATTTCCTGACGCCGGTTTTCGGGCCTGTCGAGCGCCTGATTTACGGGATCTGCGGGATTCCGCTCGATAACGACGGGCAGCCCGAAGAGCAGCACTGGACGCGGTATGCGGGCGCTTTGCTTGCCTTCAGCGCAGTGAGCGCCGTGTTGTTATATGCGATACAGCGCCTGCAGTTGCTGCTGCCGTTCAATCCACAGGGACTCGGCGCGGGTAATGTGAGTCCGGACCTTGCATTCAACACCGCCGTCAGTTTTACGACCAACACCAACTGGCAAAGCTACACGCCGGAGCGGACGCTGAGCTACTTTGTGCAAATGGCCGGACTGACGGTGCACAATTTCCTCTCTGCCGCGGCTGGACTTGGTATCGCAGTGGCGTTGGCCCGTGGGTTCGCGCGCCAATCAGCCGCGACGATCGGCAACTTCTGGGCGGATTTGACGCGAGCCACGCTTTATTTTTTGTTGCCAATGTCGCTCATCGCGGCGATCGTCCTGTGTTCACAGGGTGTCGTTCAAAACCTTCATCCCTACACTGTCGCGACAACGCTCGAAGGCGCGAAGCAAACGATCGCACAAGGGCCGGTAGCCTCGCAGGAAGCAATCAAGATGCTGAGCACCAACGGGGGCGGATTTTTCAACGCGAATTCAGCACATCCATTTGAAAATCCCACACCGCTCTCGAATATGTTCCAGATGTTTCTGATCTTTGTCATTCCGGCGGCGCTGACGTGCACTTTCGGGAAACTCGTGCGCGACACGCGCCAGGGCTGGGCTCTGTTCAGCGCCATGAGCCTGCTCTGGCTGGGCGGTGTTATCGTGGCGTACCACTACGAGCAAAAGGGCACGCCGATGCTTGCGAATGCCGGCATTCAGATGGCATCGACCGGCACGCAGGCCGGCGGCAACATGGAAGGCAAAGAGACCCGGTTCGGCATTGCAGACTCCGCTTTGTTCGCGACCGTTACCACCGACGCAAGTTGCGGCGCCGTGAACGCAATGCACGACAGCTTTACGCCCCTCGGCGGGCTCGTGCCCCTGTTCAATATGCAACTTGGCGAAGTGGTGTTCGGAGGCGTAGGCGCCGGGCTTTACGGGATGCTGATGTTCGCGATCCTCGGGGTCTTCATCGCAGGCCTGATGGTCGGCCGCACGCCGGAATATCTCGGCAAGAAGATCGAACAGAAAGAAGTGAAGATGGCGATAGTCGCCATGCTGGTTCTCGCCGCCAGTATTTTGTTCTTTTCCGGGGCAAGTTCCGTCGCGCAATTCGCCGCGAACGGGTATTGGAACGCCCCCGGCGCCGCGGCGGCAAATACGGGTAATCCTGGAGCACACGGACTCAGCGAAATCCTTTATGCCTATACCAGCGCCGCCGGCAACAACGGCAGTGCCTTCGCCGGTCTGAACGCGAACACCCCCTGGTACAACGTGACGATCGGCTTCGCGATGCTGATCGGCCGTTTCATGATGTTACTGCCACTGCTCGCCATAGCTGGTTCCCTCGCGGCGAAGAAACAGGTTCCCGTTTCCGCCGGCACGTTTCCCACGCACGGGCCATTGTTCGTCGGGCTGTTGGTTGGGGTGGTAATTATCGTTGGCGCTCTGACGTATTTCCCGGCGCTGTCGCTGGGACCGATTGTCGAGCATCTGATGCTTTGAGCCACAAAGGAAAGACACATGGCAACTGAACTGGAAGAACCGAAGCCGATTATTCAGGAGGCAGAAACCCGCGAGGCCGGCTCCAGCGGGATCGAGTTGCCCCGAGGGAAAAGAGCGCGCCCCTTGTTCGACCCGCCGATCGTCAGGCGCGCGATCGCCGGCTCCTTTATAAAGCTGAACCCCGTTACGCTGGCGAAGAACCCGGTCATCTTCGTGGTCGAAGCCGGAGCGGCCCTGACGACCGGGCTGATGGTCGAAACCCTGGTCAGGCGCGGCACGGAATTCGCTTTCGAATTCCAGATCGCTGCCTGGCTATGGTTTACGGTACTCTTCGCCAACTTCGCCGAAGCGATGGCGGAAGGCCGGGGAAAGGCCCAGGCGGAGAGCCTCCGCAAGACCAAAACGAGTGCCACTGCGAGGAGACTTGTGGATGGCAAGGTCGAAGTCGTCGCAGCCTCCTCATTGCGTAAAGGCGATATCTGCCTTTGTGAGCCCAACGATATCATCCCCGGCGACGGCGATGTCGTCGAAGGAATCGCCAGCGTGGACGAATCTGTAATCACCGGCGAAAGCGCTCCGGTGATTCGTGAATCGGGCGGTGACCGCAGCGCGGTTACCGGCGGCACAAAAGTCCTCTCTGACTACATTAAGGTCCAGATCACTTCGAACCCCGGCGAAACCTTTCTGGACCGGATGATTGCGCTGGTGGAAGGCGCTCAACGCCAGAAAACTCCCAACGAAATCGCGCTCAACATCATGATCGCGGGGATGACGCTGATCTTCCTGTTCGCTGTCATAACACTCGCGCCGTTCGCCGAGTACAGCGTGGATGCCGCGAAGACGGGAAGAGTGCCGACGGTAATCGTCCTGGTTTCATTGCTTGTCTGCCTGATCCCAACGACAATAGGCGGATTGCTCTCCGCCATCGGTATTGCCGGCATGGATCGGGTGATGCAGCACAATGTGCTGGCTATGAGCGGCAAGGCTGTGGAAGCCGCGGGAGACGTCAACACGCTTCTGCTCGATAAGACCGGTACGATCACGCTCGGGAACCGGCAGGCTGTCGAATTCAGTGTCGCTCCCGGAATTTCCGCCGAAGATATGGCAGATGCAGCGCAGCTTTCCAGTCTCGCCGATGAAACACCAGAAGGCCGCAGCATCGTTGTGCTCGCCAAGGAAAAATATGGTCTCCGTGGCCGTGAGATCGCGGAACATCAGGCGGAGTTCATTCCCTTTACGGCACATACCCGAATGAGCGGTCTCAATTTCGAAGGCCGCACCATTCGCAAGGGCGCTATGGAGTCGATTCGCCAGCACGTCGTTGAACAACGCGGAATATTTCCGCAGCGAGTGAACGATATGGCCGATGCCATCTCGCGCAGCGGAGGCACGCCGCTGGTTGTGTCGGATGGCCCGCGAGTGCTCGGCGTAATTCACCTGAAAGACATCGTGAAGGGCGGAATACGTGAACGTTTCGCACAGATGCGAGTGATGGGAATTCGCACGGTCATGATCACCGGAGACAATCCGCTGACTGCGGCGGCGATCGCCTCCGAAGCAGGCGTCGATGACTTTCTCGCTCAGGCCACCCCACGCGACAAGCTTGACCTCATCAAGCGCGAACAGGCCGGCGGCCGTCTGGTCGCCATGACCGGCGACGGCACGAACGACGCCCCGGCACTTGCCCGGGCGGATGTAGGCGTCGCGATGAATACCGGCACCATGGCGGCCAAAGAAGCTGGCAACATGGTCGATCTCGACAGCAACCCGACCAAGCTCATCGAAATCGTGGCGATCGGCAAGCAGTTGCTGATCACGCGCGGCGCGCTCACGACCTTTTCGATCGCGAATGACGTCGCGAAATACTTTGCCATCATCCCGGCAATGTTCGCCGTGACGTATCCGCAGTTGAACAGACTGAACATCATGGGCCTGCATTCGCCCGGGAGCGCCATACTGGCTGCTGTCATTTTCAACGCCCTGATCATCATCGCACTGGTGCCGCTCGCGCTGCGCGGCGTAAAATACCGCGCGCTTTCCGCAGGCGCATTGCTGCGGCGGAATCTGCTGATCTACGGACTCGGCGGCGTGATCGCGCCGTTTCCTGGAATCTGGGGCATCGACCGGCTGCTCGGCCTGCTGCACCTTGCGTAAGGAGAACTGACATGTTGAAAGAACTCAAACCGGCTTTTCTGATCACGATCGTGATGACATTCCTCACCGGCATCATCTATCCTCTGGCGGTGACCGGTATCGCACAGGGAATGTTTCCGAAAGAATCGAATGGCAGCCTGATTGTGCGGAACGGAAAGGTCGTCGGGTCCGAGTTGATTGGCCAGAACTTTGTGAAGCCGGAGTACTTCCATCCACGGCCATCCGCGGCAGGCTACGATGCGACAAGCTCGGGCGGCTCGAATCTGGGCCCCGGCAGCCCGGCCCTTGCCGATCGCCTGAAGAAGGACGCTTCGACGTTCCGCAAAGAAAATCCTGATTACACGGGGCCGATTGCCGCGGACGCCATAACGGCCTCCGGCAGCGGTCTCGACCCCGAAATCAGCCCGGCGAACGCGATGGCGCAGGCTCCGCGCGTGGCGGAAGCACGGGGAGTGGATCTAGAAAAAGTTCGCATGCTGGTCGACATTAACACCACGGGCCGCGATCTCGCCGTGTTCGGGGAGCGGCGCGTCAATGTTCTGAAGCTGAACATGATGCTCGATCAGGCGTACGCGAAGTGACGCGCGGGTAAGATGGCGCTGAGGGAAATCACCCGGCCGGATCCCGAGGAACTGCTCCGCCAGTTCGAAGCGCAGCTGGCACATGAAGCGCGCGGGCGCCTAAAACTTTTTCTTGGCTATGCTTCGCGTGTGGGCAAGTCGCGTCGCATGTTCGATGAAGGGCGCCGCCGCAGGAAGCGCGGCCAGGACGTCGTAATTGGCGCGATTCAATCACGGGGGCGTGAGGCTGTCGCCGATTCGATTCAGGAGCTGGAGATCATTCCGCCCCTCGGTGCCGGCGAGGCGGAAGCAATCGACGTCGCGGCCGTTGTGCGCCGCGCTCCTCAGGTTTGTCTTGTCGATGAACTGGCGCGCGACTATGCGCCCGAGAGCCCTTACGCGCATCGCTGGCAGGAAGTGGAAGCGATCCGCGAGCAGGGGATTAACGTGGTTGCAGCGGTAAATTTGCAGCACATTGCAGAGCAGCAGGATGCGGTTGAGCTCATCACCAACACCCGTTCCAGCAGTTCCGTTCCGCAGCGGTTCATTCATTCCGCCGATGAAATCGTGATCGTCGATGTGCCCGCGGAAGAAATCTTACAGCACGGCGGCACGGCGCGGCTCTCGCCGGAACAGCTCTCCAGGCTTCGTGAACTTGCGCTGCTCCTCGCGGCCCAGGTGATCGAACAGCGTTTGCAATGTTATATGGACGCGCATGGCATCCGGCAAAGCTGGGGAACGCAGGAACGGGTCCTTGTCTGCATCACACCGCGCAGCAGCGCGCGGCACATGCTCGAAAGCGGAGCCCGCGCGGCGGCGCGTTTCCACGGGAGACTACTTGTTTTGTATGTTCGGCAGCGCGAGTTGCCGCGCGATGCGGGCGAAACGATGAACGAAAGTCTTGCATTTGCGCGTAAACTCGGCGCGGAGGTGCACGTAATCGACGGCGCCGCGGGCGAAAACCCGATCAAGGCGATCATGCACTTCGCGCGCGAGCAGCGGATCACGCAGTTGTTCATCGGCCACACCAGAAAGACCGCATGGAAATTCTGGGCTTCCAATTCGGTAGATAAACTGATCAGAGAGGCAGAGGGCATGGACGTCCGCATTTTCCCCAATGTCCCCGGGCGGAAGCCGGCCGCGCACGCGGCGTGATGGAGCGGCAGCCCGGCAAGCTCAAAGTATTTCTCGGCTACGCTGCCGGGGCCGGCAAGACTTACCAGATGCTGACCGAAGCGCAGGAGCTGAAAGCCCGCGGCGTGGACGCCGTGATCGGCTATTTTGAACCTCATGCTCGCGCGGAAACGATTGCATTAACCAAAGGCCTTGAGTTCGTTCCGCGTGCGGTCTTCGAATATCGCGGCGCGCGTTTCGAAGAGATGGATACGGATGCGGTGATTGCGCGGCATCCTCAGGTCGCCGTCGTCGATGAATTCGCGCATACCAATGTGCCCGGCTCTGCTCGAGCGAAGCGCTGGCAGGATGTCATGGTAATCCTCGGCGCCGGTATCGATGTTCTCACGAGCATGAACATCCAGCACATCGAGAGCCTGAACGATGAAGTATGGCACGTAACCGGAATCCGCGTGCGCGAGACGTTGCCCGACTGGCTGCTTCGCGAAGCTGAAGAAGTCGTCATGGTGGATGTCACGCCGCGAGCGCTCGTGCACCGTGTCGAACGCGGCGTGGTCTATTCACAGGAGAAAGCCCGGCTCGCACTCGACAACTTTTTCACGGAATCGAATTTGACCGCGCTGCGTGAACTGGCCCTTCGGCAGACAGCTCATCAGATCGAGGAACGAATGGAAGAATTCCGTGAGCCTTGGCCCGCCCACGCGCTCTCTTCACGGCAGCCTGAACGAATCGCGATCTGGCTGACGCCGCATCCTTCGACCGCTATGCTGATCCGTCGCGGCCGCCGGGTCGCCGATTACCTGAATTCCGAAAGCACGGCGTTGTTTGTCGCTCGTGACCCAAATATGCCGGAGCTGAATGAGGAACAACGGATTTCGGTTGAAAGGCATCTCAGCTTTTGCAGGAACCTGAGAATACCCGTGGAGGTGCTCGCAAGTACAGAGCCGGCGAAGGCCATCGTCAACTGGTCTCGCGATCACGGCATCACGCAGATCTTTGCTACAAGGGACGCGCCGGAAGTTCAGAAACTGGTGCATCTCTCAAAGGACATGCAGGTAACGATCGTCTCGCCCCGGACGCGCACAGGGGAATAAGTCCGGAAGGCTTACCGGCTGGCGTAACTGGCGTCTATCATCGCCAGAATGATTGCCTGGTCGACGCCCGCTTGCTTCAGATCGATGATCGCGCTGGCGCTGACGTCGTAATCCGAATTCGAAGTGCGAATCATCTGCAGGATTACATTCGTTCCGACGTTCGCCTTCCAGAGCTTCAGGATGGTCTGGTTGTCCATCGTCGTACGGGGCTTTTTCACCATCATCTGCTCGAATGTGGAGAGCCCGCCGGCCGTGGTCCGGGCGCGAGCGAGCGCGTCGGCATTGCTGCCAGAAGCGGCGTTCTCATCGCCCGGGTGAAACGAGAACGGATGCGTCCAGAACCAGGCGATGGCGCCCGGCACGAGGATCAGAAAAACCGCCCGCAGGATCAGGCCCGGCTTTAGCCTGAACTTGTTCTCGCGATTCGCACAGTGAATGCAAACATAGGGATAAATCCCGAATAGTTTGTGGCCGAGTGTCCGGGTCCTGCGCTGCAGCTCTTTTTCGCCGCACCTCTGGCAGGGTTGAGGGGAATAGTTGGCGGATGAGCTCGGCGTCGCGGTTGGCATGTTTCAGAATTTCAACCCGGAATCGACTGAAAATGTCGCCGGAAGGGGGCCTCGTGACATAAGCTCGCCTACCAGCCTATGATAACCGCTCCCTGAGCGACTGCTCGCCGCATGGTTATAGTACCGGCCGCAAAGCTCACTCGCACAGCTACAGCGGAATTTGTGCCGGCTTTGACGTTCCCCGATGCTGGGGAGTTGGTCCTGCGGGAATCGCTGCCAAGGCCGTCTCTGCACACAAAGAGGAGGTAGCGGGGGAGTTTCCCCTCGGCCGGTGCGCGGCTGATCGACGTCCTCCTCAGCGATTTCGACTTTTCCGTGCGGGCGGTGGGTTTTGTCGAGTCGAAAACGTCCCTCCGGCGGGTTGTTGATTTCCCTTAAATCCTGGTGGATCAATAAGTTCACAGGTTCGTCTCCACAGAAAAATTGTCGCGGAGGGCCGCACGGAGTTTGAGGTAGCGATCCAGCGCACGGTAGAACTGCCGATCCAGCCGCATTGGGTGGTCGTTGAGGGTTCGTTCCCCTTGCCTCTCAAGATTTCATATTCGTAGTTGCCGCCAATGCGAAGCGGCCATCTTTCCGATCAACAGGTCCTCGATCGGGCTCGCGGGTTTTAACGTGTCGTTCAAGAGCTGAATGAGCGCGTTGAAGCGTCCGCGCGATTCGCCTTCCCGTGCCGGGGGCTGGTGCTCCTGACCAGTCCGTCAGGGCCGCAGATCGGCTCGTTTTGGCACAAGACGCCGGAACTGCTGGCGATGACGAGGATCCGGGCGCGAGGCGACGGCTACAAGGAGTTATCACTGCGGTTTGCGAACGGGTCGGGGATCGTAGGATTGCCAGGCGTGGAGGGGACGATGCGCGGCTTTTCTAAAGTGTCCCTGATGTTGATCGCCGACGCACCGCGGTTGGGGGACCGGATGTGTTCCGCGACGGAATGCCCGCGGATACGCAAGGAGTTTCTGGCCGAGGAACTGGCGGAGCACGGAGAAGATGGATTCCGGCGGGAATACCTGTGCAAGTTTCTGGACAGCAGGGAGTCCGTGTTCGACCGGGACCTGCTCGACCGAGCGATGGATGACGATGCGAAAGAACTACCACTGTAAGAAAAGCTGATCTTGACGGCGAGGAAGGCGTTGGCAGCGTATTTGATCATTTCGGCGGAGGTCAGGTCAGTCGTGACCAGAGGCGCTACGCCAAACCTGTCCGGCTCAGGCAGAAAAGCGGGAGGAACGAAATGCTGATTCAGCAGAGGCCGGTAGAGCTCGGAAAGTAGAGCAATCGCGCGGTTGTCCTGAGAGCCGACGACGATTCGATCGGGATAAAACGTATCATGCAAAGCGGTTCCTTCCTTGAGAAACTCAGGGTTCGAGGCGACCGAAAAATTGCCCGACCAACGATTGCCGGTCCTTTGTTCACAGGCATCGCAGATGATGGATTCGACCCAGTTTCCGCTGCCGACGGGCACGGTCGATTTGTTTACGATGAGCTTGTATTTTCCATTGAGATACTGACCGATCTCGCGAGCGAACTCGTGGACGTAAGTCGAGCGTGTCCCGGAGTTAGTTGAAGGTTGAAACCGGCGGTGGAGTCGATTCGTTAGAATCGATTCGCCAAAACCTGTTCCACGAAAGGGGACACCACCGCCGTGAAGAAACCGTACCACAT